>Ga0335069_10000228_pt1 | contig 98146 bp, 154 predicted proteins | sample Lox_Sample_11_FD_206714 | JGI IMG/M metagenome (GOLD analysis project Ga0335069, IMG submission 206714) | Soil microbial communities from Loxahatchee National Wildlife Refuge, Florida, United States - Lox_Sample_1.1 | ecosystem: Environmental > Terrestrial > Soil > Wetlands | place: USA... | reverse complement strand
CAACGTCGCGCCCGGCGATGCCCTGACGCCGGCGATCTTCGATGTGCCCGTCCAGCTTGCCAACGTGATCGGTCTGGAGACATGGCTGGCCACGTGTTCGGAAACCGGCAATCCGAACTGGGGTGGTTGCGATGTCTACCTCTCCACCGACAATGCGACGTACGCCAAGATTGCCACGCTGTCGGGTCCCAGCCGCATTGGTACCCTGACCGCGAACCTCCCAAGCGGTAGCGATCCGGATACGACCAATACCCTGTCCATCGACCTGACCGAAAGCCAAGGCCAAATCGAGGGCGGTACGCAGAACGATGCGGACACCGCTACCACGCTTTGCTTCGTAGATGGTGAATACCTTTCCTATCAACAAGCCACGCTGACGAGCACGTACCACTATAACCTGGGGTGCAATGGCGCACCCAGCACCGGCTACCTGCGTCGTGGTCAGTGGGGCTCATCAAACTCCAACCACCTTGCAGGCAGCTTGTTCGTACGCATGGACGATAACATCGTCCGCATCCCCTACACCAAGGCGGATATTGGCCGCACCATTTACATTAAGCTGGCCAGCTTTAATATCTTTGGAGGTGGCTACCAGGATCTATCCGAAGTCACGGCCTACACCCATGTGATCGGCGGGCCGCCGACCATCTATGCGCCACAAAGCCTCACCGTGACGGCGGCTAAGCTTGGCCTCCAGTTGAATTGGGTCAACGCGCCCAATGTCGGCATTGCGGCAGTGGAAATTTGGCGGTCAGCGGATAGCACCTTTGCCCATGCGACGCACATCGCGGACGCTGGCTCCTATGCCACTCAGTACAATGACCAGACGGCCGTGGCCAACACGCAGTACTGGTATTGGATCAGGTGCCGCGACATTTCCGGCAACGAAGGTCTGTTTGATCCGACCAATGCTGGCGCTGGTGCGACCAACACTGTGGCGCAAGTTAACACGGGCGATATTGCCAACAACGCCATCACCAACCCGCTCATCGCGCCCGGTGCAGTGGATGCCAGTTCAATTGCAAGTGGTGCTGTGCTGGCCGTACTCCTTGCGGAGAGCTTGAACGCCGTTCAGGTTGCGTCGTCGCTGCCTGCAAATAACGCAAATGGTAACGTTGTCTTCCTGACGACCGACAAGCAGTTGTATCGCTGGGATTCTGGTTCCAGCTCCTGGACTGTGGCTGTGCCGGGTGTCAACATCACCGCAGCCTCCATCGACATCACCAAGTTCGCGGCTGGGATTACCCCAGTACAGGTTGTGACAAGCCTGCCTGCCGTCACGACGGCGAACAATGGGCAGGTGGCCACACTTTCGACTGATGGTAAATTGTACCGCGTGGTGGCTGGCGCATGGACCCCAGCTGTTGCCGCGGTGGATATTACCGGTACGATCACGGCGGGTCAGATTGCGGCCAACGCCATCGACATTACGAAATTTGCGGCGGGCATCACCCCGGTTCAGATCGTTACTTCTCTGCCCGCTGTAACCGGCGCGAACAATGGTCAGTTCGCATGGCTTTCAACCGACGGCAAGCTGTACCGCGTGGTTGCTGGTGCTTGGACCAAAGCAGTAGATGGTGGTGATCTGATCGCCAACAGCGTGACTACCGGCTCGATTGCTGCGGCGGCCATCACCGCCACGCAGATCGCGGCAGGGGCCATCAGCGCCAGCAAGATGTTCATTGGGTCGGTGCAGAACCTGATTCTCGACGCTAACCTTGCGGACATTGCGTATTGGACGGCGCTCTCTGGTGCCATTTCCTTTGATGCGTCTGGCGGCACTACCTGGGGCACACTGTCGCGCCTGAAGTTCGCGGCCACGTCCGGCAATGGTGCAACGTCCAAGATTATTTCCTGTCAGCCGGGTGATAGTCTTCTGCTTTCCGCATACCTGGGTTCTGATAACAGCAATACGGGCGGCAATCTCATTGCCGTGTTCTACGATACGTCTGGTTCACAGACCAGCACCTCTACGGTGCAGACCGGCACGATCAATTCAACGCCGGCTCAATTCTCTGGCACCGTAACGGTCCCGGCTGGTTCGTTTGGTATCGCGCTGCAATTTAAGGTGACTGCCACCTCGACCGGTAATGCTTACATGGGTGGCCCGGCAATGTACGCTCGCATGACGGGCAGCCTTATCGTTGATGGTGCGATCACGGCGGCCAAGATTGGTGCGGGTGAGATTACTGCGGGCAAGATTGCTGCCAATGCTGTCACGGCTGGAACGATTGCCGCCAATGCAGTGACGGCGGGCACGATTGCCGCGAACGCTGTCACGACCGCCACGATTGCAGCGGGCGCGGTGAATGCGACACAGATTGCAGCGGGTGCGGTTTCCGCGTCGAAAATGTTTATCGGCTCAGTCGATAACCTGATCCTAGATAGCAATATCAATGATTTGAGTTACTGGGGCGCATGGCCGGGCGGATGTTCTCTTAGCGTTATCACTCCTGGTGGTTCGTGGAACACGCGCAACGTCCTACTTGCTACCCAGTCAAGTGCTTCAAATAGTTATGCTGGTTTAGGTACCAAAAAGATTGCCTGCAATCCAGGAGATCAGTTCTACGCATCTTGTGCTGGTGGCACGTCGGGACAGACGGCCACTGGCACTTTGCAGATGGAGTGGTACGATAATACTGGTGCGGGCCTTAGTAATACGACTATTCAGGCCCAAACTATAACAGGGGGTCCGTATAGTTTCTCTGGAACCGCCACTGCTCCTGCTGGCGCATATTACTTTGATCTGTTCTTCTACGTTGGTGTTGTGTCCAACGGAGATGCTGCAACTTTTACCAGCCCTGTTGTCAATCGCAGAGCCGATGGCAACCTTGTCGTAGATGGTGCGATCAGCGCGCTCAAGCTTGCCGCCAACGCGGTAACCGCGGGCAAGATTGATACCAACGCGATCACGGCGGGCACAATTGCTGTTGGTGCGGTGAACGCCACCGCCATCGTTGTCAACAGCATCATTGTCACCGGCCACTTGGTCAGTAATGCAGTTTCCAATTCGTACGGAACAACGCTAGGTTCCTACTCTGTACCTGGCACAGGCACTTGGTACCAAATTGGCTATCTGACTGTGAACCTGGACGTGGGAACCAACGTGCTCGTGTCCATGTCGGATTACATTACGTGGAATACAAATGGTCCGCGCGGCTACTATCAAATCCAGAACCCGGGTGGCACAGTTATCGGGCAGATTGGCTATGGCGGCGGTTCGTGCCCGGACTTTATCAACACCGCGTTTGATTGCATTGATACTGCTGGGTACACCGGTTACCAGAATTACTATTTGTACATTTACTGGCAGGCTGGCAACACACCCACATCAAACGGGGCGACCATGCACGCTACGGAGTTGAAGAGATGACTATTGAAGTCAAGATTACGTCAGCGCCAACAAGAATGGTTTCAGTAGTGGTCTTCGATACCACCACTGGACATATTCAAAAGCGGTGCGATGTTCCCTTCATGGTCGCGCACATGCAGCACCTTCTACTGGATGGACATGACTTCCTTATCACAACCGACATCCATGATTTCAAGCCGCATCCCAACGATCACAAAGTAGATCTTGTTACAAAGCGGATTGTGCCGCGCACAGCTCCGACGGATTGGGATAAGGCGGTCAAGCTGATGGAAATCCATACCGCGCACCGGGATGCTGTCACTCCCAACTTCGACGTGGTGGAAGTTCAGCTCGGCGCGGCGCTGGGCGATGCGGCGGCCACAGCCAAGGCTAAGGCTCATCTACAGGATCGGAAGGCTGCCAACGCAAAGCGGGATGCGCTGTTGGCGGCGACAAATAATGCCCAAACCAAGGCTGCCCTCCTTGGGCTGAAATGGAGTTGAGTATGTTCACAGCGCTGCGCATCCTTTCGTTTGCCCCCAATTGTCAGAGCACGGTGGCGACTGCCCTCGCCGGCACACTCGAAGCCCAACGGGACAACTATCTGCCTTCAGTTTTGAACTGCCAACACTTCATGGGTCAGACCTTTGTCGAGTGTCAAGGGTTCACCCATGTCGTCGAAAACCTTAATTACAGCGCGGATGCTATCGCGCGCGAATGGCCCCGGTTGGAGGACAGGGCTGCCAGTCTTGCCCACAACCCGGAAGCCCTTGCCAACGCAGCCTACGCCGCGTGGACAGACGATCAAGGCCATGTTCATGATCCGCTGGGTAATGGTCCGGAAGGGAACGGCAATGGCTGGCGCTACCGCGGGCGCGGCATCATCCAGATCACCGGCCTTTACAACTATACGCACTTCGGGAAAGAGCTGGGCTTGGACCTTGTTGCCGACCCGGACCTTGCGATGGTGTGGAGCAACGCGGCGCTGATCGCCCTGCACTTCTGGAAGGAGCATGGCTGCAATCCTCCTTCCGATCAGGATAACGTCCAGACCGTTACTCAGCATTTGAATGGCGGCCTGACAAGCCTCGAACAACGCATTGCAGCCACGGCCCATGCAAAGAAGGTATTCACGTAATGCCCATCTATCCCCCCGACACCAGCCGGGTCATCAAGGTGGCTCGTTTCGTCAATGTTCTGGATGACAGCGAGAACAAGCTGTCGCCCGTCAAGATCAATCTGTGGGCCGCGAATCTTGCGGGCATGAGCACCGTTGCGGCGGGTATCCTTGCGTGGATTGGCGGCCATTGGGACATGCTCGGCCATGTCATGGACATTGGCCCCATGGTGGGTAGCTACCTTGGTGGCTCTCATGCGTCCCATCATTACGACAAGAAAGAACGCAATCTATCCGAAGCTCGAATGGAGGCAGCAAAAAATGGTGGCGTGGTTAACAAGTAAATTGATCGCCGTCATAATGGCGGTGCTTCTGCTCATCTGTCTACCGGCCTCTCTTTACTTTGGCCTGCGATGGGAGGGTCTGTACGTTCCCTTTGTCCACTGGACGATCATCCCGGGTGGCAAACAGGCGGCTGCTGACCGCGACCTTGCGATCAAGCGGCTGAAGGTCTGTCAGGACAATGAGGGCACCCTGAACGCGGCCATCGACGACCAGAACTTCCGCATCAAGAAAATGCAGGCGGATGCCAAGGTTGCGTCTGATGCCGCGACCAAGAGGGCCAACGATGCGCTGGCGGCCGAGCAGGCAAAGCGCACAGCGCTTGAGAAACGTTTGGCACACATTCAGGCGCTCGGCTTCGATCGTTCCGGCATCGCCGGGGCCGTGCTTTCATTCCAAGATTTGATGCTGAAGGGGTTTGCACAATGAGAACAGCAACGAAACACAATTGGTTGAAGTGGACCTTCATCACCATTTTGGCCGGGGTGTTGGCCATTGGTCTGGTTTGCTTGGCTGCCTGCTCCACCGTGCCCAATGAGGACAAGGTCAAGACCGTCACGGTCGATGTACCTATCAACAACGCGGTACATTGCAAGCCACAAATCAGTCTGGACCCGCAGAAGTATCCTGACAATGATACCCTGCTTCAGACCATCCCTTATCCTGACGCTGCGGCACGATTGAAGGCGGACAACAATGATGTCAAGGCGTTAATGGATGAACTGGAAAACGTACACTTCGTCATGAAGGAACTTCTGGAAGGCCGTTTGCTTCGCCAGCAACGGGAAAACGAACTGACCACTGCATTGAAGGGCTGCGAGTAACAACAATGGGGCTTGTGTCGTGGAACCTGTGAAAATTGTACTATCTATACTCCGAAACATCATTCCCAAAAGGTACGAGGGGGAATCCGATGAATCCTTCCGCTGGCGGAGCTGGGCTTGTGTCCTCCAGATCGTCGCCTACTTAGTCATCTTTGCACACATCGCTTGGGCGATGGGCTACCTCGTAAAACTTGGCATCGAAGGACCACCTAAGTCCAAAGACATCATCGAGTTGAACACGACGATGGGGCAGATCAAAACCCGGCTTGATCGGAACGATCGTCGCGAAAAGTTCAACCAAATGAAAATTTTGGAGCAGGACCTGCTTCACTACCGGACCATGCAGTGTAAATCGGTCAAGGATAAGAACGAGGATGCAAAAGTCCTGACCAACGAGAAAATGCAAGAACTGGAAGATGAGTACTACCAGATCGAGCAGCGGGTATGGATAACTCCCCCGTGTGAATCCCTGCTATAGGAGAAACCCCCGGCTGGCGTTTTAAGTCAACCGGGGGTTCCACCAAATTTCGGAGGGTTTGTCCAAGAGCTGCGCAGCCCTTAACCGCGCGCAATGGACGGCGACTGGCGAACATGATGGCGACGTGCCACCTATAAATGAAATCAGGGGGAGGCCGCGCCAGTTCTTCGAGGAGCAGGCTCATGATCTTCTCGATCATGACAAGCAGGGCGCGAAACTGAGCCACCTCATATTCGTAGCTGTAGGCTAGTCGGCTCAAGCTAGGCGGCCTCCCTACTTAGGCATACGCCGGCGTTCTCAATCCTCCTCGTCGCTGCCAAAGGCTTCGTCCCACTCTTCCTGAGTGGCACCCGTGAGCAGGAACTCCCGCTGGGTCGGGGACAGATGCGGGAACGCATCCTGTACCTTCGTGCGGCTGGCCTGCCAAGCTTGGACTTCGGCAAGGGTGACTGGCAGGTCCATGCGATTGGTCTTGCCGGTTAGTACGGAAACTTTCTCGAAGATCATTTTGTTGCCCTCCTGAGGCACATTGAAAATAGGCATTTAGGTACTTAATTGCAAGGGATGTTAGGCGTCGCTGGCGCGGGCCTTGGTCTCTTCGACCTCGGCGGCGCGATCAGCTTCGGGATTGAATTCCACGTCATCGTACATGGACTGTTCCAGGTCCTTGACGCTGGGGTCTGCATCGTAGGCCGGGCGCTCTTCGGGGGAAAGTTCCCGGATCGCGGCGGCGAAACCATTCAGGTCTTCTTGCTTTTCCATGTTGCCCTCCTGAGGCGTTTTTCAATGAAAGGATATTGGGCGATTTATGTACACAATGCAATAAAAAAGAGTACTACTTTTAAATTCTTTTGAGGCAGCCCCGGACGGCGGAAAACCTGGGTTTTGTCCGGGCATGCCTGGAAAATGGGGGTATTTCCAAATTTTGGGAATGAAAAACCCTACGGAAATCAATGGGGGAGGCGGCGAGCCTCTAGGACAGGTTCTGGCGGGCAGATTTTCCGGCTGGCCAGCCAGTAGGGAGGGGAGACGGAAGGTCGGTATCCGGCTGCGTTAAGCCGAGGACACCAAGGGGATGCTTGCGCCGTCCGGGGCCGGGCGCGTCTTTTCCAGAAAGTGCCGCATCGCGGGGCTGTTCAGCTCCCGGACGTCAAAGGCGGCGCGGCGCAGCCCATCCGCCACCAAGCCTTGTTCGACCGCGCCCACGATCGTCACAGGCTTGCCGCGCGCCTGTACATAGTTGATGGCGGGCTCGAGTTCGGGGTCGCCGCTGAAAAGGATGAAGCGGTCCACGTAATCCGCAGCGCGGCAGAGCGCTACACTCATTTCAGGCACGAGAGAAGGACGCCGGCGTCCAGACTGCAGGCGCGAGTCGTTAGTAAAGTCTTTCGTCGTGATGCCCCAACCATTGTAGCCGAGGAAGTCAATCAGCGGGATGACCGGATTATGCTCGTCCGCGTTCTCTTCATCCAGCGGCGTGAAGTACAGCGCCTCGATGCGACGGCCGGGCCGCCCAAGGTCCAGCACGCGCTTGAAGTCGACATGCCAGCCCACCGCGCGGAGCATGCCGTAGAAGCCATGCCCGTCGACGATAACCGAGTAGCGCTCGCCTGCGTAGGCGATAGGGGTCATGACATTGAGCTTTGTCATTCTCGTTCCTCCTGCGGGGACGGCTCTGGCGGACCTTCAGGCGCGGGCCGCAAGCTGGTAATCAGAAGCTCGATGATCTTGCCCGCCACCATCCCATCCTTGGCAGCCTGAATGGAATGTTCGGCCGTTTCGGTAAAAGGGTACTCGATCAGGACCTGTTTGTCGGCAGGTTGGTTAAGGTCGACAATCGTGACCTTAGTTGCGTTCGCGTCGACCCGGCCATGCACCCGGCTTGTGTAGACACGACCCCAGCGAAGGATGTCGATGATCTTCTTCATCAGCTCCGTGTCGAGCTGGATTTCGCTTGCCATTACAGATCGGCCTGTTGAGTGATGTCATGTTCCTTCAAATACTTCTGGATGGGCGGCCATGTGACTTGCCCGGTTTCGGCCAAGCTCCGCAGCTCCGCGACCGCGACCTCACGGGGGATGAGCTGGTAGTAGCCGGGGTAGCACAGATCATTAACCGTGCGCTGGTCGATGCCGAGCTTATTTGCAAGGACGTCGTCGTAGAAAGAGAACGGGCGATTGTCAGCAGAGCTGCCACAGGCCCGCACCTCCGGCCAAAGGACCGCGGCGAACCCGCCGATGCAGCCTGCCGAGCCACACTTGGGGTCAGCCATCGCTTCTGCCATGTTGAATTCGAGTTCGGTATGCTGCTCGATGTAATCCGCCAGCATGTTGATGTTGGCGATGTTCCGGTTCTCATTCATTTTGATAGTCCCTTTCATATCCTGTGGCGAAGTTAAGTTGCGTCAAAATCTCTTTGCGGAAGCGATCAAGTGCTTCTTCTTTCAGCGGCTTGGTCGAGCTGTCCAGCCCCATGACCACATTGCCGGAAATATCACCCACCCATTTCGTCGCGCTGCTCGCAAGGTAGCTGGCGCTCCGGGCGAACTCTGCGTGCGACACAGGGATGCGCGTGGGCTTGTCACTCATTGGAAAGGCGCACCCTCGGGCGCAAGCGAAAAAGGTGGACGGGCGACGACGGATCGTGGGCATCCTTGGTGAGCTGCCCGTGGACATAGGTTTCAGGACGGCGCACATCGACCAAGGCGAACACCCCGTGGGGCACGCCTGACTTGCGGGCACGTTCATCAGCGAGCGCCCAAGCCTGTTGGGCGTCTGTAATCGGGATGGCCTTCTGATCCACAACAGGGTCCTCAAAAGGCGAGAAGGTCATGCCATCCTCCCCTTCGTGAAAGAGGCGGGCGACTTTGTACACTGTCTTGGGTGGTTCTTCTTTTTTCTTTGCCATGTGCTACTCTAAAAGTAAGTGGGCGGCGAGCCCGCCGAAAAGCTCGCCGCCCGAACCGCGCCCGTTGGGGATCGATCATGCGGGCCGGGCGCGGGTGAACTTACTGCTAGGGATCGCCCTCCTTCTGCTGGCCATCCTGCTGAGCCTGTTCGCCGGTCTTCTCATTGTCCGTGCCGGCGTCAGGCGGCGGCGCATCCGGGGCGGGAGCATCGGCCTGCTCCTGCACGATCTCCTCGACGATGTCATCGGCCTTGGGGGCGATATTGTTGGGATGATAATTGATGCCGACGCACAGGCTGTGATCGAAGGCATCCTGATTGAAGGCGTCACCGAAATTGGTGCGGGCCTGACCATGCAGGGCATTGTAGCCGTGCTGGTCGAGCTCATCCAAGTTCCGGTTGCGCCGGTTCGCGTTGATCTGTCCAAGTTGCATGGGGTCTCCTTTCGAGACAATTGCTATTTCCTCAAGGGTAAGCTCGGCGGCAAGTTCGTTCAACACCGTCTCCCATTCGCCGAAAGTATGGGGATGAGGGTTCTCGTTTTCTTTGGCAGCGTTTTGTTTGATGCGGCGGTAGTACCAGCGGGCGCTCTCCTCGCTGTGGGCCACATCCTTGTCGCGGCGCAGGTAGCGGATGACGCACCCACCAGAAAAATGAGCATCCCAGCCAAGGCGGCTGATGGTGTCGATGGGCTGCTCGCCTCGCGCATTTACCTTGTAATGAGCCTTGCGCACCGTTCCATCAGCGCCGAGCTGTTCACGCCGCTCGTAAAGACCATCCGGGTTGCGGAGTGCTTCGGATGCTGCGCGTACTGCCGCTGCCTTGGCACGATTGACAGAGGCTTGCACAGCATAGGCTCCAATGGGCTGGAGGCCAATTTCATCCCGCAACCATTCCACAGGTAACGTAAAGAACTCGTGATCCCCCGGCACGATCGTGACAGGCACTGTTTCGTAACCGGCTTCCGCATCGTCCGCGACAATACCGTAGGTTTGCCTGGTGCACTCCCAAACGATCCGATCCTTAAGTAAATGTGATCCGTCCGGGCCGGGCGCGGGCCAGATGCCTTCATCAATGTTGGCGGGGGCACCGCGGGTGATCGTCCTGTTCAGGTAGAACTTACGGGGCATTGGTCAACTGCTCCTCAGGCGGCAAAATTTCCAGCATGCCAATGTCGATGTCGATGACGGCCCCTTTGGGGAACTCGAGCACAGCCGTATTGTTGGCTTTAGTACTAATGACCATGCACTTCAGACCGGATGGTTTGTGCAGGACCATCGTTCTGCTAGGCAGTTCACCTGCTGTCAGCCCCCCGAATACTGTCATGGGGCGAGTGGGGCAATAAGTTCAAACGGGGGGAACGAAACCGATGCCATGAATTGCCCTCATTGAAAATCCCTTCCTATATGCAGTCATACGGGGGCATGTTCAAGTACGCAATCAGGCCGCAGCCGCGTCAAGTGGAATACCACGGCGCTGCTCCTCCGCCGTCAAGGCCGCTTCCTTGGCCTCGGCGCGGGCAATGCAATCCGGATCGAGCATGAGCTTCAGCTCCTGCTTCAAGCACTTCTTGGCGCTACCCGGCACGAGATTGAGCTGGCGGTCGACTTCGTCAGGGAAGTTCCCCTTGACGATCACCTCGAAAAGGATATGTTCCGGAAGGACCTTGCCGAAGCGCCGACGGGGCACAGCGCGTTCTTTGCTGGCGCGCGCCCAAGGAACGAAAATGTTCTGCCACTTCTCATACACATCCTGCGACATGACGTCGATGGGATTGAGGGCTTTGCTGCGGTTGCCGCCATCACCTTGGCCTTCGTAATTGCGGCTGGTGATCTGAAGGAAGCGCCCCCATGCCGTCCACATTTCCCGGAAGATCATCGCGGCGGAGAGCTGATCCGCATCCAGCTGATGGCGATTTTCCATTTCCGTGATCGGGTCTTTGCGCGTCGGCGCATCGCTGGCCATTGGCGGCTTGTAATCGGGATTGGTCCGTTCGAGAAGCTGGCTCAGCATGTAGGTGTCGATTGTTTCATGGCCAAAGGCGGCCATGCTCAGCATCCGCATCTGAAAGATGACACCACCAATACGCCGGCGTACCGCATCATGATTGCCTGAGCTTGCGATGGCCTGCACGCAAAGGGCTTCTACTTCTTTGAAAAGCTTGGGGCTTAAAATCGTTTGAATGCTACTCGCCAAGGCCGACGCATCGACCTTGGACCGCGAACGATTGCTCATTTGGTTTGCCGCCCAGCTAAAAAGCTCCGCGCATCATAGTCATACCAGTTTGAAAAATCAAGATGCCCAACCTTGTTGGTATGGTTTAAAGCTTGAGCACAGCAAGGCCCCGTGGCACCTCGCGCGTGGCGCATTCGCACTCTGATCGGGCACCTCCTGCCTCAAGCTAGTCTGGCGTGGACGCAATCGTTGCACCAGCATGCCAGTCGAAGGTAGCCAAACTGGGGCATGGAGTATTGGCGACCCTAGTGTTGAACCAAGACGGGGTAGATCCCACCGCGGCTGAGTAAGCGGTGAACTAGGAACTTGGGAACCTGGACCCTCAGCGGAACCGGGTGTCTGACACGGCCTACCCATGGTAACCCTCGGACTGATCACTGCTTAGGGGATTAGCAAGTGTACGCACTTGCCCTCCGGCATAAGCAGTGATCATGTCTTCTTCAACCCCCCATGTGGTAGTTCTGAGCATGTAGCTAGAATTGGTCTGAACTGTGAATTAAGCATGGGATTGGATGGGTACTTGAAAAGGATTACGATAAGGCATAGCTGGTACTATTGATGACCATGGCAGCATGGCATGCAATTTGGAGGATAGGATATGAAGAAGGTTCTGACTTTGCTTGCTTGTGCGTTACTATCCGGATGTGTTGCATCCGGTGTTAAGGTGGATGAGCGTAATTTGGTCAGCTTTGAAAGGGGCAAGACCACGTACGATCAGGTTGTAGAACGACTAGGGCAGCCGACCGGCAATACCTTGCTGTCGGATGGAAGGCGTGTGCTGACGTACAACTATATGCAGGCGCAGGCAAGGCCAGAGAACTTCATTCCGATAGTTGGTGCTTTTGTTGGCGGGGCGGATAGTCGATTTTCTTTCGTTAGTATAACATTTGACGATCATGGGGTACTTGAAAGCTATACCTCCAGCCAGTCTCAATATGGCGCAGGTACAGGGTTTGCCGCTGGTGCTCGCCCATCCGACCGGGTTGATCAGCAGCCGCGCAAGCAGTAAGTACTATCCCTCGCCAAGAAGCTTGAACGCCGGCTCGCAATTGCCTACATATCTGCCAAGGTCTGACACAACCCCATTATGCGCCTTGATGCGCCCGAACCCGTCAGCCCTTGGCCTTGCTGTTTCACATTGTGAACGCCAGCGCGTGTCGGGGTAGTCTAGCCCGAGCGAACCTGTGTTGCATCCGTGCAACAATACGCCCCGCGCGCCAATGAACCTAAACCATGGAGATTGAAACAGTGTATACAGCGAGCACCAAACTCCCTGATTGAAAACATACCACAGAAACGAACCAAAACGAATGATTGAAGCAGAGAACGTAAGAGCACCATATCGAGTAATTGAAGCATTGGCGGAAGTGAACCATCCACCGCGATTGAAGCAAATGTGCCTAGAGTACCAACAGAATGATTGAGCCTCCCTTGGGAAGCGCACCAATACGCTGGAACGAGTTCCTTGACATGAGTGTGGACCATTGTTATAGATCGAAACCTGAAACTTTAGCGTACCATTGTCGTGGATTGAATCTACGTATTCCGAGCGGACCATGGCTGCTGAATGAAACATTATGAATGAGTGCGCCATATGAACTGATTGAGTACATATTGTAAGAGAGCTCCAAGTATTATGATCGAGACAAACTTAGGGAGAGAACCGGCAGTGTGTGATCGAGCCTGTGAGACGAAGAAGTACCATGAAGGAACAGCGAGACACTGCAATACGAGTGTACCAGTATTGCGGATCGAAACAACACCCCGATTGTACCAAGTTGGCTGATTGAAGCATCCATCCGGATAGCGTGCCAATGGATCAATTGAATCAGGTGTATATGAGAGTACCCTATAAACCGAGTGAAACAAAAGAAATGAGCCGGCGTCCCGCTGGCCATGCTCTTCGATTGAGCCTACTGACGCGAGAGCACCTGAGCATAGAAGCGAAACGAAGTGGAAGTGCACCAATAGGTCGGATTGACCCAAAAGTTACAAGAGTACCAAATTAAGGAAGCGAAGCATTTTCCACCAGCGCACCAGATTGTGGATTGACCCTGATATGTAGAGAGTACCACTGAATACGAGTGAAACGATACAGGTGCTAGTGTACCGGAAGAAGTGATTGAAGCAGGTTCTTCGAGTGTGCCACGCCCAACATTGAAGCATCGAACCGCGAGAGCACCTAGCATGTAGAATGATTTACTAAGCTCGAGAGTACCTAGTTCGCAGAATGACCCCTACGAGAAGAGCGCACCGATGATTGAAAGGGAAGCATTTCTGGAAAGCGTACCAACCTGCCAAATTGAGACCTCTCCTCAGAGTGCACCACCGTCTCCGATCGAGGCATATCACGAGCAGCGCATCATTAGCGTGGAACGAGACATATCACACTGCGTGTACCATAACGCTAGAACGATCCGGGCATAGGCAGCGTGCCACATTCTTTGAGAGAGTTTAAGTTAAGTGAGTGCACCAATGAAGCAAAACGAGACGGGTGAACATAGAGTACCATAACCAATGATCGAAACTATTTCACCTGATAGTACCATTAAGGCAGATTGAAGCATCTCCTCCGATCGTACCAAGTTACTCGATTGAAGCATCACCATCAAGTGAACCAACATTCGCAGATTGAAGCAGTAGACGGGAGTGAGCCAAATACAATGATTGACCCAAAGTTGGTAAGTGGGCGTAGCCCGCCAGACTGTGAAGGGAAGCATTCACTAGAGAGCGCCAAGGTCACGTTTGAAGCAATGCGATAAGCGTACCATCTGCAAAGACTGAACCATCTTCGTTGAGCGCGCCAAGTTTTCGACGTGAGTCAACAACTTTCAGCGCGCCAACAACAATGATCGAAGCAAAACCTCGTAGCGCACCAAACAAAATGATTGACCCACGTTTCTTCAGAGAGCCAGTAGACACGCGGGAATCAGAATCTTCGAGCGCACCTTATAAAAGGATTGACCTACAAGATTTGAGAGTGCCAACAAGCCCGATGGAATCATGGCCGAGAAGAGTGCCACCCCAATCAATGAAGCAGCAACGAGAAGCGTACCAGAGTAGATGGAATGAGACATACATCCGAAGCGCACCACGTCCGCGGATTGACCTATAATAATTGAGGCCGGTACGCCGGCACCACTCCTCAGCAGGGAAACACACTATAAGAGAGCACCAGCTTTCATGATTGAAACAGGTAAAGCGAGAGCACCATCAGTATGGCGATTGAAACATAATCCGTAGGGAACCAGGTACCAGATTGAAACAACTGCCAAGAGAGTACCAGTAAGTCAAATTGAAACAATCTTGAAGAGCGAGCACCATCCTTCTGGATTGAAACAAAACGGAGAAGCGGATCAAGCCTTACAATTGAAGCACCGATTGGCGAGTGTACCATACAACGTGATTGAGGCAAACTCACAGAGCGTACCACTAAATCAGAATTGAACCGAACCGGCGAGCGAACCATTGTACTTAAATGAATTATGTCTGCGGAGTAAGTACCTTACACCCTGAATGTTCTTGCGCCGACGTGTACTTAGGCATATGTACCTACTTGCTGCAATTTTGCGGCAATGAGGAGAAAGAGTACAATGGACGAGACAGTCGAACCGAAGGTCAGTGCGCTATCACGCGATCTGGCCAAGTCGGCGGCGACCTTGGGAGCGGATGAAGCCCGCTTTCTTGTCGACGCCTATTACACCATGCAGGAAGGCCGCATCCGGACGGGCAACCAGATCCGGGCGCTGTCGGAAAGCGGCGAGCCCCACAGTGTCATCAACTGGCTGAACATGCAGGATGACATCATGGAGAAGCAGATCAAGCGGGCGCTGGAGAAGTATGCCGAAGCCAACCCGCTCGGTAAGTGGGCCATGTCGATTTGTGGCATCGGCCCCGTCATCGCGGCGGGCCTCCTTGCCCATATTCAGATCGGGGTGCCGCCTGATCCGAATAAGCCGGGCGACAAGGGCAAGGGCATGACTGCGGGTAGCATTTGGCGCTACGCGGGTTATGATCCGACCTCCGTGTGGGAGAAGGGTCAGAAGCGGCCGTGGAACGCCACGCTGAAGACCCTTTGCTGGAAGATTGGTGAATCCTTCGTCAAGGTCCAGAACCGGGAGGACGATGTGTACGGGCAGATCTATGCCCAGCGCAAGGCGGAGGAGATCAAGAAGAACGACGCCGGTCTCTTCGCCGAGCAGGCGGCGGCCAAGCTTGCCAAGTTCAAGATTGGCAAGAACACCGATGCCTATAAGTGGTATTCGTCGGGCAAGTTGCCGCCCGCGCATATCCACGCTCGTGCCAAGCGGTACGCGGTGAAGCTGTTCCTCGCCCACTATCATGAGATGGGATTCCGGTTGCTCTTGCACAAGGAGCCTCCTGTGCCTTATCCAATTGCGATCTTGGGCCATGCTCACCGCATTCCCGCGCCTAACGACACCAGCGGTCTTGCGGCTGAGTAAGTATTAGGGAAGGGTGCCGGGTCGCAACGCCCGGCACCTTGCCACCTAGGAGATTTGCATGGCTGAGAAAGTCAACGTTCATTATGGTCGTGCGTACGAATTGCCTTTGGCCCGGCGCAAAGAGCTTGGCCTCGGCCGTCGCGAATACGATCGTTATCGTTCCTTCATGGAGCGCGGGCATGAAAATGTCCAGCACGAAGATGCCATGCGCTACGCAACCGCATTCAGGCAGGGAGGCAGCAATGCCAAGTGAGCGCATCTTCTACATTTCAATTCCCAAAGCGCTGGGCCGGTTTCCGGTGCGGCGCTTTCCGACCGACAAGGTCATCAAGAACGCCACCGTGTTCAGGGAGGCGGGCAACACTTGGATGGTTTTGCCGCCGATCACGCGGTCAAGCACCAACTTTCGTTATTACTGTTCGATCCTGAACAATGTCAACACTCGTTTGGGTGGATCGCACATTGATGGCAACACCGGCAGGGGCCTTCGGGTTTTGTACGGCTTTGCCAAGATGGGCGTGTTGCCCGATGCTGCCATCGAAAAGATCAAGCAGGCTGACGATGACCGTAAGGCGCGGGCGGATGCTAGGTTCGCGGCAGAAGAAGTGCTGAGGCTGAATAAAAAGCTGAAGGTTCTGACCCCCTCCGCCGTCAAGAAGCTGACCGAGATCGCGCGTAAGACCCGCGACTGATGGATTCCCCGCACGCAGGTTTGGAGCGTGCGTGGCGGCTGGTCGCCAAGACGGCCGGGGCCTTGTGCACCATCCTTGTGTGCCGGCGTGGGCTGCGCCCTGCCTTGCTGATGCAATGGGCGGATGACCTGCGGGAGGCCGCTGACGTGCTGGATTCCTTGAGGACAAAATCCCGATAAGTATGCTTTGGCATGGAACGCATCCGGCTGACCGACGCTGTCGATAAACCAAGTACGGGCAAGGGTGGAACCGTGGCCCGGCTGAAGTCGGTGCTGACGTGGCAGGCGCTCCAGTTCGGAGACCGGGCCTATTATGTAGGCGCGGTCATGATCGCTCGTGTGAGCATACATGAGAAGGGCGCGCATCCTCGTGGAAAGTATGTGCTGGAGTGGGATCGGAGCCGCGGTAATGGCGGTGTCGGGTTCGACACGGAGCAACAGCTCCACGAGTTCATGGTTCGGGAGCTCACAAAGCTGACATGATTACGAATGAGTTGATGAAGACGGTGCTCGATGCGCTGCCACGCCTCTCGCCTGAGCAGCGCAGCGAGGTGCGCGGCAAGCTCCGCGCGCTGGATGCAATGGATGGCGGTAGTAGAATTCGCCAGTTCAGTATCCCTGACCCTGAACATTTCAGCAACCGTGACTTCGTTTTCGACGGCCTCATGATGGAATTAGGTGACCGGGGCCTCATTTCCAGTGCAGCCATTCCGGCTCTCAAGCGTTCAAAATGCTACAAGGTCTATTCGTCGAAGGTCTCTCCGGTGGCTGAGCTGCTTTTTGATCCCAAGCATGGCATCCCTAACCAGACCACCATCCGGCTTGCCCTCTGCCGTTTGGCCGCCAAATGCTTGTGCGATGATGTACTAAGGTGGGCTACCTTGTCGCCTTCCCTAGTACTTGCCAATGTGGACAAAATCCCGGAAGCCATAGAAAAAGCTTTCCCCGGGTACTTGTCCAACGGGCTACTCAAGCAGTTGGTATTGCGCAGTACCGGTTCTTCCTTTATAGGGCAGAAAAATAATGTTGGGTAACGTGTGGCATAGTGTACAGATTTTGTCGGCTGCAACTCTCGCGTTGCTGACCGGCTTCTATCTTGGGGTGGGCTTTTCGTCCTACCTTGGCGCTCGCGCGAAGCTGGGGTATGCGTACAATGTGTTCGCGCATGTCCTGATGACTTTCATTTGGGGTGCGTATCTGCCGGGCCTGCTGTACAGGCATGCGCGCTACCTTTTCTCCAAGTTGGTCTTCGCGAACAACTGAGGGGTATGTCTGCCTAGCAGGCTAGGCGGAGATTCCTTTGGTTCATTACATCCAGCATCAGGACAAGAACGCGGGTCCTGCCGACTATGAAGGGCTGAGCCCTTTGCTGCGCGTTACAAAGATTTTCTACACAATTCAGGGTGAGGGGCCTTACGCCGGGCATCCGGCCGTCTTTGTCCGGCTGGCGGGTTGCAACCGCGGGCAGAAAGAGGGCATGGGTTGCGAGTTCTGCGATACCAGCTTTGAGCTGGAGAACTCAATGTCCATGACGGTGGAGCAGGTTGTCAAGGCGGTGCGTGAGTGCGCCCCCGAAAAGACGATTGAGGACGATCGTTTCTCATCGGTCAAGGTCTTGGCCTATCCCTACAGCCTCGTGGTGATCACGGGCGGGGAGCCCATGCTTCAGCCCATGCTGCCCCATCTGTGCCGGGCGTTGCAGGAGGCGGGCGGTGGCCTCACGGTTCAGATCGAGAGCAATGGCGACAACATCCAGCGGCCGTTCATCGATGGCCCCTACCCCTTGCGTTCAACGGTCAAGCTGGTGGTCAGCCCCAAGGTCACGAAAGGCGTGTACCGGGAGCCGCGTGTCGGCTACATCAACCGGGTTGATGCTTTCAAGTTTGTCGTCAGCGCGGACACGGACAGCCCCTACTTTTCTGTGCCGGCGTGGGCCACGCAGGAGGAAGTGCGCGGTAAGGTTTACATTTCCCCGCTGACGGTGTACAAGCGGGCGGTGCGCTTTGGCGAGGTTCCCAACATGTGGGACAGCGGGCTGATCGACCGCGAGGCCACGATGCGCAACTATAAGCACGCCTCCGATATTTGCATGGAGTGCGGATTCAGGTTCTCGTGCCAGACGCACCTGTTTATGGGACAGGAATGAAGGGGTGGCAGAGGATAGGTTATCTGCGCCGGTTCAGGAGTCGGTTTTAACCCTTCTGGCTTACGATGAGCGCTTCGGTGCCATAGCGGCAGGGCTGCTCGCCCCCGGCCATTTCGATATCGCCTACCGAGATATAGCCGACCGGCTGCTCGACTATCGCCGGCGTTATGGCAAGCCACCCGGCGATGCCCATATTGGCGATGTGTTCGACGATGTGCTGGACGATCCGAAGCACCGGGATTACCGGAGCTGGTCCACGATCGTAAATGGCATGATGGACCTTGCCAACGGATTGAACGCCGAGTTTACGTTCAACCGGCTGAACGAGTTCATCAGGAAACAGACCCTTCGGTCTGCGTTGTTGAACGCAGGCATGCGTATCCAGCAAGGAGGGCCCGAGGCCTCCGACGATGTTGAGCGCATGCTCAATGATGCGCTGCGGGTCCAGCCCGACAGCATGGACCTTGGTACGTTCCTGAACGATAAGAACCGGGTCTTCGAGTTTCTGGATCGCCCCAACACCGCTTACTCAATCGGCATCCCGCCCCTTGATCGCCTGAACATTGGCCCGACACGGGGAGAGCTTCTCGTCTTCATTGCGGTCAAGGGCGGCGGCAAAAGCTGGTTCGTGGTTCACGTCGGCAAGCATTGCCTCCTGCAGTCCGCCAAGGTGCTACACATTTCGTTGGAAATGCCGGAGCCCCAGGTTGCACAGCGCTACATGCAGTCGCTGTTTGCCGTGGCCAAGCGCAAGGAAGAGTTTGACCGCACGGCCTTCACGCTTGATGAGCTGGATAGGCTGACGGGCTTTGAGTTCCGCACACAGATGCCGAAGCTTTGGCTCGCGGACCCGAACATCCGTACCAAGCTTGGCAAGCGGATGGACCAATGGGGTGATCGGTTCGGCAGGCTGGTCATCAAGAAGTTCCCCACCAATGCCCTCACGGTCCAGAAGCTGGAAAGCTATCTGGACATGTTGGAGCTGTCCACGCGCTTCGTGCCCGACGTGGTGCTGCTCGATTATCCGGACTTGATGAAGATCCAAGGCGGCGCGGACAATCTGCGGCTGGGGTTGGGGCTTTTGTACAAGGAGCTGCGTGGGCTGGCCGACACCCGCAAGTTCGCGCTGGTCGCGCCCTCGCAGGCATCGCGGCAGGCAATGAACAGCCGCTTGGTCACAGGCCAGTTGGTGGCGGAAGACTTCTCCAAGCTGCAAACGGCCGACATGGTGCTGACGTACAGCCAGACGGCGCAGGAGCACGAATTGAACCTTGCGCGCATCTTCGTCGACAAGGCCCGGTCCGACGAGGATAAGTTCACGGTGCTGCTGTCGCAGTTGTACAAGACCGGCCAGTTCGCCGTTGATAGTATGCGGCTGGCGAATAGTAGGTATTGGGATATGGTGCGCGCTGAGGCTCCGGACGTGAACGGGGACAACGAGGACGATTAGTGGTTCTGACGCGCTACGCGATTGACGCCTACCTTGACAAGCCTCGGGATTCCTTTAGTTGGATGAAGGCCCTCGGGCATGACGACATAGACGAAGCACTTTGGAAGCTGCGCCCGCGCCCGCGCAAGAAAGTGTTCGAGCTCATGCTTCATCAGAAGCTGTGCTTTCTGTTGGGTGTGGCCTACCCGCAGTTCCTGTTCTGGTTGGACATGGGCACCGGCAAGACGTTGCTTACGCTGGAGCTAATGCGGTACTTCTATGATGCCTACAAGCTCGATCGTTCCATCATCCTCGCGCCCGGCGAGAGTTCCCTGTACGGATGGGAGAAGCATCTCAACGACCCGCGGTGGGACCTTGGCCTCGGCTACGTGACGTTGGCCAATGGTGCGACGGCCGAAAAGTGGATGCTTCTGGCTGAGACGCAGTCGCCCATGATCCTAGCCTCGTACCCCGGCCTGATGCACATGGGGACCAAGCGCGTGCGGCGCGCGGATGGAGAGGGCGGGCAAATGAAGCCCGACCCAAAGAAGATCAAGCTGCTCTCGAGTAATGCGCAAGGGCTGGTGCTGGATGAAAGTACCAAGGTTGGCAATCATGGCAGCAAAATCCACAAGGTGTGCTACCAGATTTCCAAGGGCACCCACTACCGCTATGCTTTGGCGGGCCGCCCCTTTGGCCGCGACCCCACACCGCTGTGGGCGCAGTATCGCATCATCGACCACGGAGCAACCCTTGGCCCCACGCTTGAGCTCTTCCGGGAAGCCTTCTTCTCCAAAAAGAAAAATAGGTGGGGAGGAAAGTACGCCTACGATTACACCTTCAAGGCCAGCATGGAAGAAGAGTTGGCCCGTGTCATGGATCACCGATCCATTACATACTCAATTCATGAGTGCATCGACCTTCCGCCGCTTGTACGAGTGCCGCCCCGTATCGTGTCGCTGTCTACCGAGGCCCAAGGATACCTAGATAAGGAAGCCAATCGGTTTGTAAGTAGCCGCGGTAATTTCCGCGAGATCAAAAACGCCTTCCTGCGCATGCGCCAGATATCGTCGGGCTTCCTTGGCTTCGTCGACGATGAGACAGGCGAACGGGCGCAGGTCGAGTTCAGGGAGAACCCCAAGCTTGACGATCTGATGGAGGCGGTGCTGGAAGTGCCGGAGGATTGCAAGGGCATCATCTTTCATCAATTCACGTGGTCAGGCCAGCGCATTTGTAAAGAGCTCAAGCGTGCCGGCGTCAAGCATGGTTGGCTGTATGGCGGTACGAAAGATAAGACCAGCATCCGCCGCGAGTTCGATGACCCGGACAGCGGCATGCAGTGGTTGGTGCTGAACAATGACCTGGGTGCCTATTCGTTGGACCTGCCCATCGCCAATTACGAGTTCTTTTATGAGAGCCCGGTCAGCCCCATTGGTCGCGAGCAGGGAGAGCGCCGCGCCTATCGTCCCGGTCAGGACAAAACCACTTTCATAATGGACTTCACTGTCCGTGGTACTATGGATCAGCGCATCCTCGACTTCCATCGCGAAGGTGATGATCTCATGGCGGCGCTGATGCGCAACCCGGAAAAAATGCTGCGCCCCGACGATTGAGCCCTTGCTTGTACGAGCGGACGGCCTATATGGTTATGCGTTAGTTCAACGCATACTCAGGAGAAAGACCTACCATGAAAATCACCGTTATTACTGCGCGCATTGTGCGCAGGGAAGACAGGTTTGTTGAGGCTGCTTTTATCGGCGTCCGGGTTGCCCAAGGCAACGACTCTTATCTGGCCGATGTCGACTTCGATCAGGACAATGGCGTCACTGTTCAGTCGTCTGCTCTCGATTGTATCGAGTGTGGCGCGGCTGGCCTTGCCACGGCGCTGGTCCTCCAGCTTGGTGCGGAGAAGACGGCCGATGACATCGATATCTTTGCCACCGCCGAGCGGCTGGCCAAGGAATCTGTGCCGGCGTAAAAGTTAGCCACCGCTGCCGGACGTGCTACAACGGCGCGGAGAGAAGGCCATCCCGTTGGGTGTTAAAATTGGTACCGGGGTGGCCTTCTTGCTTTTTGCATTTGGAGGTCAGCATGCCTTTCTACAAGCAAAAGAAAGTTAACACGAGTGCGCAGCTCAAATACCTTTTAAGCCATGTCGACGCTTTGCTGGTACGCGCCATCAAGGCCAAGAGCTCGGAAGAAAAAGAGAAGTTGATCCAGCGCGCAATTGAGTATCGCTACAACAAGATCGTGCCGCTCGAAGCAAAGATCGCGGGCGACACTTTGAGGACTGCTTGCTTCCGGCTGGTGTCCATCATGGAGATCAAAAAGAAGCCCGGTGAAAGCAGGAAGAAGTACCTAGGCCGGTTCGCCCAAGAGGCTAGTGCCTTGCCTGATATGTTGTGGCACGACTTGGGTCCGGACGCCCAACAACTGGCTGAGAAGGTCATCATCGCGTATCGAGATAATAAGCTGTAATTAAGTACTTGCAGCCGGGCCGGGCAACCCCTATATGGTGGTATGCCTCAGGAGGGCTGAAAAATGGGTCTACGAGAATTCGCGTTCGACGAAGCACAAAAGAACGCTCGTAAGGAGCAGGTCTCCTACGACGTACGATGCTTCAGGTTGGGAGATGGCCCCCTTAGCTTTTACGCCTGCCAGTCCACCAAGTCGCTCGATGCCTTCGGTATTAAAAATGCCGAACATGTCGCGACTGTGCACTGTGATGGCCGTGTTGAGTACACCCCAAAGTTTCATCCGGGGCAGCAACATGACTGACAGCAGCATCATAGAACGCGCCCGCAAATTGCTGGCGCTGTCCCAAAGCAGCAACGAGCATGAGGCCATGTCGGCGCTGGAAAAGCTCCACGCGCTGATGGCCCGGCACAACCTGACCTTGGCCGACCTGAAGCAGCGGCCAGAAGACTTCGTCCTGTTCCACACCGAGCCGGCGATGGTTTCCGAGTGGGAGCGCATTGTGTGGCAGGCTGGCGCGCGGCTGAACTATTGCACCTGCGCCTACACGATCAGTGAAGCGGATGGCTCCACGATCATGTTGCTTTATGGCCACACGCTCAACGTGCAGGTTTCCACCTTGGCCGCTGCCTACTTAAAGCAGGCTATCGACCGGGCGGTCCAGTCGATTAAGGCCGCGCAACCAGACCTTTCCGCCAATTACGAAAAAGCCTTCCGCCATGCGGCGGCCGTGCGCCTTGACCAGCGGGTGATCCTGTTGCTGGCAGAGGCCGAAAAGAAGGGCGTGGACGGCGGGGACGGTTCCCGGCTGCCAGTGCCCATCGGTCTTGGGAAGCAGGTTCAGGCGGCCTTTGACGAGCGCTTCAAGCCTCAAATTCGAGAGTCCATGGTTGAGGTGGACGAAGAGGGCGCTGTGGCCGGTTTCCGGGCCGCGGATGCCATCGGCCTCGATCGTCAGGTCAAGCAAAGTACGCATAAAGCTTTGAAAGAATAGTGGTATTATTGTTCTTGAACTGAACCACTATTCCGCCCATATTTGGCTGGTAAGTACGAAAGCCTCAGGAGGGCTTGAAGTGGCCAAAAGTTACGCAACCAAATTTGCCTACAAGCCGGGCGCGAAGCCCGACGACCCTAGCCTTACGGCGGCGGAGTTCGAAACCGCGGTGTTCATGGATGCCGTTGGTTTTTCCGCCACGGTCAGGACGGGGCCGGGCAAGTTCCACACCGAAGAGTTCACCGACCTGCAGAAGGCGGTGAGCTTCGTGGAAACTGCCCCGCTGGTGCATAGCCGCGGTTGGATCCTTCATGCCTTCAATGAGGCTGGCCGCCGCACAGTTCTGGATAGGGACAATTGGCCCGAGTTTCTGAAGCTGTGGAATAGTGGAGAGCACCCCCTTAACCGTAAACAGGAGAAGATTTAAAATGACGAGAACTTTGAACGCCTACGCCGGCACAACCCCTTGGGGCCGTTCCGGTATCGAAGTCCCCAAGGGCACCTCGCCCAAGGATATGTTGAAGGCCAGCGGTCTTGACTGGAAAGTCGAGAAGCGCGAGCTGGCGGTGAAGACCAGCAAGGGCTTTGAGCCCATTGCGAAGAAGTTCGGGCTGGTCCGTGCCGACAATGATCAGGTCCTGTCCATTGTCGGGCAGGGTTACAAGCCGCTGCAAAATTCGGATGCGGTCGACTTTTTCACCGACTTCGTCAACGCTGGCGATCTTGAGATGAAAGCCATCGGCAGCGTGCGCGGCGGCGAATATGTGTGGGCGCTGGCCAAGGCTGGCGAGTCCTACAATATCGGTTCAGCAAAGCAGGGCGACGGCATGAGCAACTACGTGCTCCTGACCAGCCCCCATGTCGGCGGCAAGTCGGCGCGGGCGCAGTTCATTGCCACGCGCGAGTGGTGCTGGAATACGATCTCGCTGGCGCTGAGCAGCGGCGGCGCGAAGGGTTCGTTGGACGGCCGCGCCTTCCGGATGCCCCATAGTCAGGTGTTCGGCAAGGAGCTGCGTGAGAAGGCCACTCAGGCTTTGGGCTTGGCCATCCAGCGCGGTGAGAGCATCAAGCAGATCGGCAACAAGCTGGCCAAGGTCGAGCTGACGGCGGCCAAGACGACCAAGCTGTTCTACAAGCTGCTGAAGGTCGAGCAGCCTACGCTGGACGCGATCAAGTCCGGCGATGCCAAGGTGCCGCTGATGATCCAGCGCTTCGAGGACGCCTTGCAGAAGGCCCCCGGTGCGCAGGCGTCGACCGCCCAAGGCACGGCTTGGGGTTGGCTGAACGCGGTCACGTATGTCGTCGATCACGAACAGGGTCGGACGGATGATGGCCGCTTGTATAGCGCTTGGTTCGGGCAGGGTGCTTCGATGAAGAAGCACGCGCTGGAGTTGGCGCTGGAGGAGGCGAAATGAAGACCTTCAAAGCGCTGATCCCCGCATCAATCCCCGTGCTCATCGAGGCGCGCAATTTGAAGGAAGCCATCGGCAAAGCCAAAAAGCTTGAGGGCTTCCCCTTCAAGACCAACCTCGTGCACAGCAGCCTCACCGAAGACACCAAAGTCACTGGTGAGATTGGGAAGATTGTGTACGATGGTTCCAACCTGTATGAGGTGGCGGCATGACGCACCGCGCGCAAGTCGAACACCTCGCCGACATTGCCCACGATGGGGTCGTCCATCATGACGTTCCCCCATCGGAGGCGGTGGATATGTTGCTGAACGAAGTCCTCCCCAATGGTATGCCTATAGGCGCACGCCAGACACTGAAGGAGGACATCTTGGCCGCGGTTCGGAGGAGGCTGCATTGATCCGATGGCTCTGACCGACAGAAAGGCGATCCGGCTGGCGTTGAACATTGCCATCGACACCGAAGAGAGTTTGATCGATGCCTATGACAATAACGCCAAAGAGGAATCAGTGAAGCGGGCCAAACAGAACATCGCTGCCTTCAAGCGGGTGTTGGATCGCTACTTCGGTGGTCGTCGGCCGGACCCTCTTGCCAAAGGTAAGTTTGTTTCGTTGACTGACTTGCTGAAAGGCAAATGGGAATGAGCCGAGTTCGCCTTTGCTATTGCATCAGGAACGAACCCGGCATCATCCCCCACATCTACGCCAGCGAAAAGCAGAACCCGGCTATGTACGCCGCCGACGGCCGGGGCTTGCAGGCGGTCACCGTGGCGTGGCTTTCCCGCAACAAGGCGGCGCAGGAAGAGGCGTTCTATTTCATGCGCCGCGATGGGTTCAACAATTTCATACCGATTGAGTACTTGAAACCCGACCCGGTCGCGCCTACCTATTGGGTGAAGCTGAAGGGTTGGCCAGAGAGGGCCTTGGCCCCCAGCGTTCCGGTATACGTAAAGCTATCATTCGTTCAGGAGGCGATATGATCAATTTTGAAATTGTTCATCCCCAGTGCAGCCCTGAAGCCTTGGGCTTCATCCCGGCCTTCATCAATGAGGATGATCCGCGCTCCGCTGCGCAACAGATCGAAGATCGGTATTGCTTTGGCGGCGGCTGGAGCCCCCTTGAAGGCTTCCGGCGCTGCTCGGGCCCGTCCGAGTTCAGCATTAAGTACCCGGGCGACCCCATGAAGATTGTTCTGGCCAAGGCGCAGCTCCGCGATGAGACGATCGTCGTGTATGATGGCGCATGGGTCGGCATTTTCCAGAAGGATGGTTCCTTCGAAGTGTCGAGGCTCGACTGATGAAATTATACCACGGAACCGGCGAACGTTTCCTTAACAGCATTTTGACCGATGGCCTGAAGCCCCGTGCTGGACGCCGGGGGAACTGGCAGCACACGGTGAACAGCAATCGCGACGCTGTCTACCTGACGGATGCTTACGCGCCCTATTTCTGCTTCACGGCGGCCAAGGGCGAGAAAGAAGGCGGCATCATCGTTGAGATTGACACCGACAAGCTGGGTCACACCAAGGTCTTCCTCGTGCCCGATGAAGATGTGCTGGCGCAGGTTGCCCACCGTCAGGACAACCCCAGCGGCAAGTCCCTGATCGACCTGACCAAACAGGAGCGCAAGGCGTTGCGGCATTACATTGGTTCCGACAAATGGCAGCTCAGCCTTCAGGCGATGGGCACATGCGCCTTTCTTAACAGGGTGCCGGTTGAGGCCATCACCCGGATCGGCATTTACGATCGTGACCAGTTGGTCAAGTTCGCCTTTGACTGGGATGCGACGATCAGCGTTCTGAATTATCGGTTCCTCGGCGATAAGTATAAAAAGCAGACGCTGCGTCTGTTCGACGATGCGCCCGCGGTCGATCCGAACCGTTCGGCGGAGGAGCGCATGTTCGACCGTTGGCAGGTTCCTGTCAAGGGTAACATCCTGACGCTGACCAATGGCAAAGTGACCGGCATGTACAATGTCGATCTGCCGGAGGAGCGCACCCCTTATCAAGAAGCGCTGGCGGCCATGAATGCGAAGCAGGAACAATCAGAAGCCTCGCATGAGCTTCAGGCTCCATAGGTAAAGACATGGATCAACAGCAGCCACGTTTTACAGTTCATCAGCATAAGCGAGAATGGATCGTGTTTGATAATCAGGAACGTTTGGCCGTTCTGAATTACCGAACGCAAGCTAGTGCTGACGCGGCGGCTCGCGATTGTAACAAGAGCAATTGTGTCATTTCAACCCCTTATAGTTGAGGAGCGCCAAATGCACATTCCAGTTTGGGTTTTATTTCTAGTCATCAGCCTGGGCGGATCAGCTTGGCTGCTGTCAAAGATCAGCAGCGGCTACTTGGACTTTAGCGGTCTGTTTTATATGCCCGCCGCCGGCTGCTGGTTCCTCTTTTCCTGGCTGATCTATTTCGCCTGCTTTGCACACTGAGGGAACGATGATGACAAATTGCGAGAACTGCAAATTTTACGACACACCAACGAGCCAATGCCGCCGCGCTTGCCCCGTTGGTTCAACCATCGCCCAAGAGCGGCTTGAGCAGAAAGCCCCTTGGGTTGCCGTGTGGCCCATCGTCTCCAAAACAGATTGGTGTGGCGAGGGCGAAAAGAGGCCCACGCCCGAACCCGCAATACCGCGCGAGCCGTGAAGGGAGCCTTCTATGGGATACCACAACAACGATCCGACATGGCAGGCAAACCGCCTCGCGGAGTTACGCGACGCCTCCGATAAGAAGGTCCAGCAGACCGCCGAAATTCTGATCGGCAGCGCGAAACACTACCCATGCAATGGTGCCCTGCCGGACGAGCTAGAATACAATCTCCATGATGCCGCAGCCGTGGCGCGCGCCGCCCTGACATGGAAATCGGAATACGAGGCGTGGCGAAAACGGGCAGAGGAAGCGGAAAGCTGCCTTAACGATCTGCGCGACCGCATCCGTCAATACAGTCCAACACTCTGAGCGGAGGGTCTATGTCGGGAAAGAAAAAACAGAGCCAGCCCATGCCGCCAGAGGCGGTTAAGCCGCCACCGCCGCCAGCGCCACCACGGAAAAGATAGGAGCGTATCTTGCCAACCACTCTTGATCGCTGCCCGTTCTGCGGATCGTTCGCCAGCATGAAGTGCCACGGCAGCATCTTCCCATCGGGGCCTGGCTACCGCGTCGAGTGCGAGGGCAAGTGCCACGCCATGACCTGTTACTGGCACACCCTGGATGAAGCGCGCGACCACTGGAATATGCGCGTCCCTCTCCATGCAACCGTCAACTGAAAGCGAGCCACAAATGACGAAGCCGAGCGTAGACCGCATCATCAGGGACAGCAGGGATGGTTGCTTGGCTCTGTCTCAAGGCGAGGCCAATGTCTTGGTTGACGAGATCATTCGCCTTCGGAAGATTGAGGCCGCTGCCCGCGACCTAATAGACAACAGCCCGGTTGGCGACAACGACAAGCCCTATTGCAGCGATGTTACCGGGCGCGAGTTCGATGCGCTTTATCTTTCCCTTCAACCCCAAAACTAGACGAGCCCTATGCCGCGCTGTAGAGAGTGCAATAAAATTGGCTACCGAAACTGTTCTGATCCAAAGAACTGCGGTGAGGTTGACTGGATCGATGAAGACAATGTCGCAAGAGTGACACTCAAACTTGGATTTATAGCAGTGCGAAGCGCTACCCACGATCTTAATTATAAAAAGGTCGATGCGGCGCGTGAGGCGATGATGCCGGTCCTAGAACGGCACGGCTATCACATTCCTTGCATTGCGGACCTTTGCGCCATCGCTGCTGTTCGAGCCGTCGATAAGTTCGACGCGCCAATTGTCGCCCTAATTCCAACCATCGAAGTTCGATAATCGGAGCCACAAAATGGGATTTGCAACCGTAGAACCGGAGAGAGCAAGGCCAGCTGATCTGGCCTGCGTCAACAATGTCCGCGTCTGGACTAATCCCGACATGAAGCGCCGCGCGGTCGAGCTATTCGACAAAGACGGAAAGATGCTCGCCCGTGTCGAGGATGTCTGGATGATGCACATCGGCAGCGGTTTGACGACGACAGTCAGGCAGCGGGCGCAGCATATCGTCGCTGCGAATACATCTATGAATTTAACCGCCAGCAGTAATGGAGGGACAGATGCCAAAAGTAGAACTAGCTGATTATCCGCACGATTGGCCAGATGCTGGTGACAACCTTATGTCCAATTTCGACGGCGAGGTGGATCAGAAGATCGCCGCGCGTATGAAAGTCGAACATGTCACGGCCAACTATCCGGGCTGGAACTTCAATGCCCAATGCTGGTTTGAGGGCGGCAAGTTTAAGGCCGCTGTCCGCTGTTATAGCGCGCATGTCGCCACCTACGCAGCCGACACCCCGGAAGAATTGCGCGACGAAATTTCAGCCGAATACGGCTCGGAATAGGAGCCCTATGATGCAGGATGATCGTTATCTAATTTGGTCCCACGAGCATAGTGGTTGGTGGGGGCCTGCCGAGTGTGGGTACATAACCAACATTAGCCGGGCCGGAGTATATACTAGGGAAAGGGCCTGTCAAATTGTCCACAACGCTTTGGCTGGGTCGCGTGAGGTCCCGAATGAGTTGCCGGTTCGTGTTCAGGATTTGAAGGACGCCGGCGTCCTGCCCCCTACAATCTGAAGGAGCGTACATGGGCTACGATTATGAAGAAGGCTTCGAGAAGAGGCCGTTCTGGACCTTGACACGTGTCTTGGTTCTTTTGCTTTGCAGCTTGACGGCTGTCGGCGTGGTGGGCTGCTTTCTGCACACCATTACCAATCCTGTCCAGCAAGGTGCGCGGGTGGTCAACAAGATCATCGACGCCGACAACATGCTGACCCAGTACAAATGGTTCCACGATACCAGCGCCTCTCTTGACTTGTTCCCCAATAAGATCAAGAACGCCGCAGCGCTAGAGAGGTGGGCCGAGGTCAACGATAAGGATCGCGCGATGGCCCGGCAGACCGAATTGACGGGCGTCATGCAAACCTGCCTCGATTGGGTGGGCCAGTATAACTCCCGCGCTGCTCGGCTTGATGCAGGCTTTTTCAGAAACCCGGAGCGTTGGCTTCCGGCGTCGACGTCGGCATGGACACCGCTGCCTTCGTCATACCCGCCTAATTGGTGTGATCCGCCCGCCGCTAAGTAGCGGCACCAAAGAAGGAGCAACACAGACATGCGTAGGATTTTTGCCATACCCCTCCTGCTCGCCGGTACCATCCTGCTGATGGGTGCGAGTAAGGGACATGAGAGCGACGGCTGCGCCAGTTCGGCACCGCCGACCAATGCTGAACGTCAAAGCTTGGATCTGGCCAAGCAGGTTGACGCCGCCACGACTGAGAACAACGAGGCGGACAACATAGCCTTCAAGCGTACCACGATGGGCAAGCCGGGCCTTGTCGGCTACATCGTCTTTCTTTCCGATGACGGCCGTCCGATCCAGTATTATGCGGTGAAGGGCAAGTGCACGTCGGGCTCAAAGCGGCTGACACAGTCGGCGCGTGTCGAGTGGATCAGGGCTTACGGTCATGATGAGAATAATGAAGGCATGAACTTGGGTGGATCGTGGGAGAGGGTGGAAGGCCCCGGCGAGGATGGCACTTATGGTCCGTCTGATCCGTACATCTATTGTCACACGACCAGCGATGCCTATGTCCAGTGGAATGGTAAGTACCTTTATTCCACTCAGCCGTTCGACCTTAACATCAAGCCGCTGGTCGTCGACCTTGGTGGCAAGGCACAGGCGCAGTAGTGGACGTTACGGTCACAATGAAGGATGGGACGGTGCGAGAGTTCAAGCACCGTCCCCGCGCTGGCGGTAGCTATGATCTGGCAGTAAAGTACGAGGGCGCATTTGTCGTGATCGTTAACGAGTATGGGGATCAGACCGCCATCCCCGCCGCTGACATCGACCAAGTGGAAACGTTCGCCACCTGCCGCTGGTAAGTCTTTGCATGGACTGGCGACGCTTTCTGACGAACCACGGCATCGCCTTTATTGAGCAAGGCCCCAACGTCGCCAAGGGCAATATCAACATCCGTTGCCCTCTATGTGGCTCGTCTGACACCAGCTTCCACCTAGGCATCAGCCTCGAAGGAAAAGGGTGGGGGTGCTGGCGCAACTCCACCCACCGCGGGCGCTCGGCCGCCCGGCTGATCCACGCCCTGATCGGCTGCTCCATGGAAGAGGCCCACCGCCTAGCAGGCTCCAAGCCGGAGGCCGCGCTAGGCCCGGAGGAGGGCTTCGGCGACCAGCTTGCCCAAGTGTTGGGGTTGGCTGCCAGCGAGGCTCCCAAGCGGTCTGCGAAGCTAGGTTTCATGAAGGATATGTTTCCTATTTCCGACGATCGTAAGAGCCTGCCTTTTTGGAACTACTTGATTTCAGAAGACCGAGATTACGAGGATGCCGAAGTCTTGGGGCTGGCGCACGATTACCACTTGCGGGCCGCCCGCATGGGGCCGTTCGCCAACCGCATAGTTATCCCCATATTTATGAAGGAGGGTCTGGTCAACTGGACAGGCCGAGCAATCGGGCAAAAAGCAATTCCCCGCTACAAGACTTTGACGACAAAAGAGGACAAGGCCCGCGCTGAGGGAACACCACCCGCGCTGCGTGTCATCACAGATTGCCTTTGGAACTACCAGGAGCTCGATCGTGCGCACGATGAAACGCTCGTCGTGGTGGAAGGCCCCTTCGATGCGATGCGCGTCGACTTCTTTGGCAGAGAGTTTGGAATCAGGGCCACATGCTTGTTTGGAAAGAATATGTCGCGCATGCAGGCGTCGTTGTTGGGCGATCTGTCCGACCGCTTTAAGCGCAAGATTGTACTTTTGGATCGCGACGCTTCGTTGGATGCTTTTAGTATTAATGATCGGGTGGCGCACTTTGGCTTTAAGGTACACATGATGAAGACAGAAAAGGACCCCGCGCTGTTCTCTCCCCAACAAGTTCGTGAATTAAGAAATTTGCGCTAAGATTTCCCTTGCGTCGCGTCCAGCAAAAAGCATATGATGGTGACCGCCGCGCCTGTTGAGGGTGAGGCAATTTTCTTTTCAGAATGGTGAACACCGCACCCGGCATGGTGCAGCCCCCATCCCTCCTGAGGACATGGGTTGCTCATACAAGTCCCTTGCTGCCGAGGGGGATGCCAACGGTGCTCGGCAGTGATATTTTGATATTCGTCGGGGCTTGGACTTTTTTAGGGACGGGATAAGAAGAAAATGCCGCGAAGGGGAAAGACTGACAACGAGAAGACCGACCCGCTCATGGACAACGGCATCCGCGGATGGATGGTGTCCTACGCGCATCGCAATCTGTGGCGGGTGGCCAGCTTTTATCAGTTGGAAGATTTGATCCAAGATGGGTACGTAAAGTTTGCGGAGCTCCGCAGAAGTTATCCGGATATTACCGATGCCCGTCACGTGATGGGTCTTTTCAAGCGGATGTATAGCAATCATATTAACGACCTTTCCAACCAGCGCACCCCTGAAATGACGATGCTCAACAAGGACAAGACCAAGACGCGTGTCCGTGTTCTGGAGTTGGCGGTGTCGCAGGTGTTGGGGGCCGATCAATCCGAAGAGCGCTTTTATGAGAACGTGCCCCTTACGGCCATGGAGCCTGAGCTGGGCACGATCATGCAGAAGATTGCCTCCGCGCCCGCTGAGCTTGGTGAGTTGATGCGTATCTTCATGACGGACATTGGCCAACGCCAAATCAACAGGCCGTGCCGGCGTGACCGCCGCGGTTTGCGCGAGAGTACAAATGAGAAGCTTTGCCGCGCCATTTCCGCCGACCCCAAGAAGGTTGATCTGGCGGCAATGTTCAAGGCACACTTCATGGGCGTCGGCCAAATGCCTCCCCCTCCCCCGACGTGGGAGGGGTTTTTGCTGTCCGTCTGCCATGACGTACATCAGGTCCTTTCGTCGGATAGTATGATTAGCCAGACGAAGTAAGGAGCCCCCATGTTCACCATCACGCGAGAGATCGGCATCGACGCCGGTCATCGCATTCAGGATCATGGCAGCAAGTGCCGGAACCCGCATGGCCACCGTTACACGATACAGGCTGTTTGTGAAGGCCAAGAGCTGCATGACACCGGCGAGCAGACCGGCATGCTCCTTGACTTCGGTTTCCTCAAAGAGGAAATGATGGACAAGATTGACAAGCCTTGTGATCATGGCACCATTCTCAAGTACGATGATCCTTTGCTTCGGCCGATGCTGATTGCTGGTGGTGCAATTCCTGAGCTGATTGATAATGCAGTTAAATGGTTGATCAACCGTAAGTTTAGTGGCGAGCCTGATGCAGTATCGACCGTGGAGGCGAAGGGGCTGGGTGATCTGAAGATGTACATAGTTGACTTTACGCCCACCGCTGAGAATCTTGCCAAACATTGGTATTTTTTGTTGGAGCCGCGTGTTAAGGCGAGAAGCGCAACAAAAGCAAGGCTCCGGCAGATCATTGTGTGGGAAACTCCCAATTGTGCCGCCGCGTACCCGGCCGTTGGTACCTAATGGTGCGTACTTGCCAATAGGAACTAAATCACGTAGGTATGATATAAGCGACGGCAGCCAACCCGCCGCTGTTTCAACATAGGATTACCAGAATGGCAACAGAGAAGGCCGTGTCACCATTGGAAAAACAGTTCCAAGAGGTGGCCAAGGTCACGCCCAAGAAGGGTGAAGACCGCGATGAGTACCTGGGTAGGTTAGCCAAGGGGTTGTCCGCAGCGTCGGATGATGATTGGGCCAGCCTTGGATCTGCTGGACAGCAATTTGCCGAGACGGGGCTTATCATCCCCTTTCGGGACAAGAAGCCGTTCCTGCCGTTCCCGGATGCGGCTTCGGACGATAGTGAGTCCGAAGACAAGTCGACCAATGGTACCGGAGCGGCTGCGCCTGATGCCGGTGATGGTGCCGGCGATGACAAGAAGGAAGATAGTACCGTGGCATCTGGAAAAAAGAAGCAGGCGGCAAGCAAGGGCAAAGGCAAGAAGCCCGCTGCCAACAAGGCCCCCGCTGAGAAGGCTCCCGCGAAGAAGAAGGGCGCTCCGCCCAAGAAGGACGGCAAGATCAAGGCCGTCTGGAAGCTGATCGCGGCCAAGCCCGGCGACAGCATCGAAGCGCTGGCCAACAAGGTCAAGGCCAAGGGTATCGACATGCCGGTCGGTACGCTGCGGCAGGCCCGCGGTGCGTTCGTGCACGTCGCGGTGTTCATGGCTGATAACGACGTCAACCCCAAGGACATCGCCAAGGCCGTCAACGGCGAGTAGGCTAGTCCAGCCCTTCTAGGAGGAATCATGCCGGAGCATACAGCGCACCACAACCATGACGATGATGGTCGGTCGCGGGAGATTGAGAGCTATGCCCGGCAGGGCATGGACTGGCTTGCACATCGTCTGTTCGAGCACAATTTTGGGCTGCCCAAGTCCGTGCTGGAGTTGGGGTGCGACTACGGCACCTGCCTGAACCAGCTTCGGTCCATGAACCCGGGCATTGTGCGGCGGGTGGCGGGCGTCGACACTCATTTCAGTATCAATCCGTTCAACCTGGATATCCGGCGCTGGGATATGACCGATCCCAACCTGCGCCATTTGTTCAAGGATGAGAAGTTCGACCTCGTCGTGCTGAATCATTCTTTGGAGCACGTCTACAATCCCTATGCTGCCATTGCGGCGGCGCGGAGCATGCTGGACCCCAACGATGGCCTTGTCTTCATTGCCGTGCCCCATCGGAAGTCTGAATGGGCCTTTTGGGAGTACCACTATACGATTTGGGATGAGCGCTGGTTAGTACACTTTATGCAGCTTAATGGGTTCAGTTCCGTATGTCCGGTAGAGACAGTTGAGTTGCGTGCCGGGCACGCTGAGATTTGGGGCCTGTTTATCCGTGCGTGAAGTTGAAATTCAGGCGGCCGTAAGGGCAATGCTGGAGCAGATTGAGCCCGGCAACTTCGACCGTGAGGGCTTAAAGGATACGCCGGTACGTGTGGCTAAAGCCTTCAAGCATTGGTTTAGCGGCTACAATCAGAAGCCGGAGGACGTCCTCAAGGTCTTCGAAGAGGCCGGTCATCATTACGATGAAATGATCTTCCAGGCCAACCTGCCGGTCAATAGCTTCTGCGAGCATCATATGGCCCCGTTCTTTGGGGTGGCGCATATTGCCTACATCCCCGGCGAGAAGGGGATCGTGGGGCTTTCCAAACTGAAGCGGCTGGTGGATATTTTTGCCCACCGTTTGCAAGTTCAGGAGCGGATGACCAATCAGATAGTCGACGCTTTGTTCAAGCATCTTGACGCCAAGGGCGCGGGCGTGCTTGTGCGCTGTCGACACCGGTGCATGGAAAGCCGGGGTGTCTGCATTGCAGGAACGTGGACGACCACGACAGCTTTTCGGGGTGCAATGTTCCAGGATGCCAAGGCTCGCTCGGAGTTTCTGGCGCTGGCGGCGGAGGCCAACAAATGACCAAGGTGACAATCCTTTACTCGGGTGGCCTCGATAGCTTGGCCATGTATTACCTTTGCAAAGGGTACATCCCCATTGGCGCTGAGCCGGTCGTAGTTCATCCAATCTTCTTCGACATTGGCCAGCCCTACTTGGAGAAAGAGATCAGGTCCCTCCCGCCCGAAACTGATATCCGACGCGTCGACTGGCTGGGCAAGACCAAGGATGGGATCAAGACCATGGGCCTCGCCGGCGATATTTACATTCCGGGTCGCAACATGGCGCTGGCGGCGCTTGCGGCTTGCATGACCTTGCCCGATGAGCTGTGGATTGGGGCGTTGGCGGGTGAAACCCACGCCAAGGCGGTTGATAAGAATAACACGTTCCGTCATATGATGACTACGGTCCTCAGCTACACGACGATGAAGCCCAACCTGGAGGTCATGTTTCCGCTGGCCGCCCGCGGTTGGAACAAGGTGTCGATCGTTGAGTATTTGTTGCAGCGTGGCGTGTCGGTGGAGGAAATCCATAACACGAACTCGTGCCTCAGCAACACGCCGACGCCTTGCGGTCACTGCATTTCATGCTTCCGGCGCTGGGGTGTCTTTGGCCAGCTTGGCATCCCGGAGGCCTACGAGGTTGATCCGCTCTCGGTTGAAGCCAACCTTGCCATCCTTTCCGAAATGAAGCATGGTACTCATTACGATGGAAACCGCAAGGCGGAGATTGTTCCGTACGTAATTGTAAAGCATCGAAAGCTTTGGGCTGACTTGTAATGGGTAAACCGTCCTGCTACGTGTTCGACATGGAGGGCACGCTTTCCGACCCTAGCCATCGCATTCACCACGCCAAGGCGAAAGAGTGGAAAGAGTGGGACGAGAAGTTCTACCGTGATCCGCCGCTTTACCAGATGGTGAAGCTGGCGCGCAATCTTGCCAAGGTTCATCCGTTGTTTCTGTTTACCGGCAAGCATGAAGGGTCCATCCCTGAAATGCAGGACTGGCTGTACAAGCATGACGTGCCGATTGATGGCAGCCGCATCTTGGCTCGCGCCAATGGCGACTGGGGCACAACGACGGCCGAGGTTAAGCGGGGGATGGTCCATAAGGTGCGGAGAGAAGGCTGGTTCATTGAGATGGCCTTTGACGATATGCACGAAGTCATTAAGGTGTACCAAGAGTTGAACGTGCCCTGCCTCCATATTCGGAGCTACGCATCTGATGACACGCGTTAGGCTCGAAGAGCCCAAAAAGGAAAAAGTCTTTATTATGTTAGATTCAGGGGCTTTCAGCGCGTTCACGAAGAAGACTGAGATCAACCTGAACGATTACATAAAGTACATCAAAGACAACCTGCAGTACATTGATACCTATGTCAATCTGGATGTGATTCCCGGCGAGAAGGATAAGAAGCGCACCGCGGACGATGCGGAAGCCGGTGCCCGCGCCTCTTATCAGAACCTGCAGAAGATGAAAAAGGCGGGGCTTTCCCCCATTCCTGTGTTCCACCGCGGAGAGCGCTGGTTCTGGTTGGAGCGCATGTTGCAGGACAGAGAGCCCTACATCGGCCTTTCCCCGGCGACCAATCTGTGTGGCGCATCTGAGGCCCGGCGTTGGCTGGATACCTGCTTCACCTATCTGACCGATCACAAGGGCAAGCCGCTGGTCAAGACCCACGGCTTTGCTATGAGCAGCTTCCCTCTGATGGCCCGCTACCCTTGGACGACCTGCGACGCAACGTCATGGGCGCAGACGGCCGCGTACGGATCAATCCTGATCCCCAAGTTCAAGAACGGAAAGCCCAATTACAAGGAGGCGCCTCTCAAGCACACCATCAGCGCCACCGATCGTGACAAGGGCACCCCTTCCGACCATTTCCTCTTGATGGGCCCGTCGGTACGCGCCATGATATCCAACTGGCTGGAAAACGAGGTGGGGGTTACGGTGCTGGATTGCGCGCACGATTATGAAGCTCGTGCCCGCGCCATTGTCTACTTTATGAAGAAGTTCGAGGAGCACGCCGGCGTAGATGTGTTCCGCCACCGGCTGAAGCTTTCCCATGGAAGCTGACGATCAGAGAGTTTCTTACAAGGCGTTGCCCGATGCGCAGTTTGCGTCGGAAGGCCATGTGCTTCACATCAAGGAAAAGTACTGGCTGGTTCACCCCATCATGGGTATCATCTTCTTTAAGGGGTCGCCTGTGTTCTGCTTCTCCGAGAATCAGGCTAGGAATTGGCAGCGACTTTTGTTCCCGTTTGCCGAGGTCCGTTATCTGGCATCGGTGTTCCTGAAATGCGAGTAATCTTTTGAAACTTGTGTACGCAACTTGGCCCACCGCGGAGTATCAACGCCAAGTGCTGAACGCGCTGGGCGATCTACCGCGGCTGCTGTCCTACTATTTCATGGTGACCGAGAAGGCCGACCTCAAGGATTACCTGCATGGTGAAAAGAAGGTGTCGGGCAAGAAACGGCGCGGCTTTGACAATGGATCGTACATGCGGCGGCGGAGGCTGGCCGTTCTTGCGGCTGCCCGACAGGTTGAGTAATGCGCATCCTGTACGCTGGGAACGATGATTGGTGCTCGCGCATCCTGACGCTAATGGATTGCCCGCGCCTTTATTCGTACCACTATATCATCCACGAATGGAAGCCTGAATGGCTGGCGGCCATTTCCGCCACCGGCATCCGCCCGCCCTCCAAGAAGTTCAACGGGACATGGGGCAACACAACCCACGATAAACGTCGCGTGAAGGCCATCCTTGCACACGCCAAGCAAACGGAGGACTCGTGCGAGTAGTGTACGCCATTCCCATGCGTGGTGAGAAGACTTGGTGCCCGCTGCTTCGTCGTGTCGGAGGCAACGCTTGGCTTCTGTCGTACTTCTATATGCACAGCCCCGTCAAGAGTACATTGGACATTCCCGCTGACCGCAGGCCCGAAAAGCTCGCGCGTATGCCTAAAAAGCAACGCAAGGGTTTTGATGATGGCCAGAGGCGGCAAAGCAACTTCGAATGATGGCAAGACACTTCCCCGGAAGGACTTGCTGGCGGCACTTGAAACGGTCGCGCCCGCGGTAGCGGCCAAGAGCCCGCTGGAGGCGCTGATGTGCGTCTGGTTTAACGGCGACACGCTGATGGCCTTCAATGATGTGATCGGCATCACGGTACCTTTCAAGTCGCCTTTCAAGGGCGGCATGAATGGGGCGCTGCTCACCGGCTTCCTTTCCCACAGCGGGGCCGACACGGTCAGCTTTGAAGAGGTCGAGGGCGAGGACGGGGCGCTGATGCGGATGAAGGCCGCTGGTGCCAAGCTGGAGGCCGGGCTGCTCCCCTTGAGTGCCTCGGTGTGGGATCAGCCCGAAGTCACTGGCAAGCCCACCCGGACGATTGGCAATGATTTTCTTGTCATGCTGGAAACGGTCATGCTGTCGGCGGGCCGCGACACTTCGGTTCAGGATCAGCTCGGCGTCACGTTCATCCCCGACAAGGATGATCTGTACGCCTACACGACCGATAGCGCCAGCATTACGGAAGTGCGCGGCAAGCTGCCTTCCGGCTACAAGCTGAAGCGCGTTTGCATCCCCTCCGACTTCTGCGAGCTGGTCAGGAAGCTCTGCAAGAAGGGCGGCAAGCTTTTCGTTTCCGAGAGCGAAGTCAACGCCATCAATGATGACGGCGTCCGCATTTTCGGGCGCATGATCAACGTCAACAAGCCCTACAAATTCTTCGATACCATGGATGACACGCTGGCCAAGCCCTGCTTCCAGAAAGTGCCCGACCAGTTCCCCAATGCAATCGAGCGGGCGCTCGTGCTGCTCGCCGGCCTCCCGGGCGAGACCCTTGAAATGGAAGTCAAGAACGGGGAGCTCATCCTGTACACCAAGAGCGGCCTCGGCGAGCTGGACGATCGGATGGACTTCGGTAAGCACCCCAATATCAGGGTGAACGTTGACCCCGCCATCATCAAGCGGGTGTTGCCCGTCAGCAATCCCGATGAGGATGCCGATAAGAAAAAGAAGGATGATCCCATGAAGATGATGCTGACCGACAAGGCGGCCGTCTTCCAGATTGGCACGTTCACCTATTTGGCGTCAACTCGGCTGGTCTAATGTTCAAGCCCGGCAAGTACGCATGTGAGCCCCCGCTCATACCACCTAGGCGCAAGAAAATTGACCACATTGGTCCTCCAACGTATTTCCTACTCGATCAGGCGTGCATTCAGATCAACCGGGCCTTTGATGGGTTCGGCTGCTACCTAGTTGGGTCTGTCTTGCACCGGCCTGATTGGCGTGACGTTGACGTTCGGTTCATCATGAAGGATGAAGCCTTCATCGCGGAGTTTCCTGATGCGGGGTACAAAGATCTAAGCCGGGGTGGCCATTGGGAGCATGATCCGAAGTGGACGCTTCTAACCGTCGCAATCTCCGAACGCTTGCGGGCACAGACCGGCCTTCCTATTGATTTTCAGTTCCAGCCGCAAACATGGTCGAGCCACCACTATGGTGGCAGCCATCGCCATCCTTTGGGTATGGTCTTTGCGAAGGGCAGTTAGATGGGTTTCCTAGCCTCAGGCACGGGCAAGGGCAAGGGCAAGAAGGGAGAACCTTCCGCGGAATTGCTACGTCGCTTGGAATGTAGAGCTTGTCCTTTAGATAAGGTTAAGAACGCCCACCCCCACATGGCCCCAAGCGGGGCGTCCGAGCCCCTCCTTTATGTGCTGGGTGAGTTCCCGTCCAAGACCGATGATAAACAGGACGACCACTTCTCCGGGGAGGCGGGGCTGCTGTTACGCCGGCGTATCCCCAAAGACTGGAAAAGCGACATCCGCTTCAACAATGTGGTGCGCACGCACCCGCCCGGTAACAAGCTGACCGACGCCAAGTACGAGGTCGAGTGTTGCAGGCCAAGCGTGGAGCGCGACATTGCCGCTGCCAAGCCCAAGGCCATTCTTGCCGTGGGGCAGGCGGCGCTCAAATGGGCCGTAGGCGACGATCGTATCTATGATTGGCGCGGCAGGCGGGCGGTGGTTAACATTGCTGGCCATGTGTGCTGGTTATACCCGGTGGTCAGCCCGGCCGAGCTCCTTAAGAAGCGCAAGGATTGGCAGAACGATGCGGCTGGCATCTACAATGAGGATGAGCGCGCGTTCGACTTCGACATAAGGCGCGTCTTCAAAGAGCTGGACAAGATCGAGTGGGCCGACGTCAATCAGTACTACCACGAAGTGGACCAGCGCGACATCAATGTCGATATTGTGCTGGGTGGCACGGACGAGGACGTTGATACGATCGTCGCACACCTTGAATGGGCTGCCGAGCAATGGGCAGTCGGCATGGACTTTGAAACCGAAACTGTCCGGCCGTACAATGATGGCCGCCTTCTGACGATTGCGGTTGGCACGGGCGAGAAGGTGCTGGCCTTCCCTTATGAGCATCCGCGGGCGAACTGGACGAAAGCGCAGTTTGAGAAGATACGAGATGCCTTCGAGACGTTCTTGTGCTCCAAGGTCATCAAGATGGTCCACAATGCGGCCTTTGAAATGGAGTGGGTTGGCTACCTGTTCGGGCACAGCATCCTGCGAGCCGGCGAATGGATTTGCACGATGGTGCAGGCCGCTGTGCTCGATGAGCGTGTCGGCGAGAAGGGTAGGCAGGGGCCGCTGTCCCTGAACTTCCTCGTGCGCCAACACTTCGGCTTTGACCTTAAAGTTCTAAGCCCGCTGGACAAGGAGGACATGCTCAATGAGCCTTTGGAAGATACTCTACATTATAATGGGCTCGATACTCGGTACCATTACTTTCTTGGCGTTCGACAGTTTGATCTTATACGGGATGCAAAACGTGAAGAGCATTTCAACGAGCGGATGTCTCGCGTTCCAACAGCCGTCCTCACGCAGCTCAAAGGCGTGCCTATTGATCCGGACGAGAACGAAGACCTGCTTCATAAATATGAAGACATTGCACGCGATCTGCACGACGAGATCGCCAAGTCTGAAATTGCGCGAGAGTTTAAGAGAGTAATCGGGCGGCCGTTCAAGCCCACCAATAACCACGATGTCGAAAAGCTCCTGAAGGACGTCTACAAATGTAAGGAGGGCTGGAAGACCGATAGCGGTGGCAACGAAAAATACTCCACCGATGAAGACGTGCTGAACGAAATTGACCTGCCCGGCCTTGACAAGATTGTCCACCTTCGCGGCGTCGAGAAGATGCTGTCGACCTATATCCGGGAGCTGGGGCCGGGCGGCGCATACTATTGGAAGGATGGGCTGCTGCATCCATCCTTGAACACGGTCTTCACCAAGACGGGGCGCACATCATCCGATGGCCCCAATGAGCAGAACTTTCCCAAGCGCGACGCTGAGGGTAAGGAAGTCCGCAAGCAGATACGACCCGGCTCGGATGAATACTGTTATGCGTTCGACTACGGCCAGATTCAGGCGCGCATCATCGCGATGGCCAGTCAGGATCGCTCGTTCATCAAGGCGCTTTGGGATCGGTATGACATTCATTTGGAGTGGACCGAGAAGCTGGCCAAGGCATATCCGCGGCGTATGGACGAGTTCCACCTGGAAGACGATCCGATCCGCAAGTTCCGCGATGTGGTAAAGAATGGCTGGACGTTCCCGCTGTTCTTTGGCTCGGCCATGCAAAGTGTGGCCAACAATCTTGACATCCCCGAAAAGGTCATCAGCCCGCTGTATGACGAGTTCTGGTACACCTTTGAAGGCGTGAAGGAATGGCAGGAGCGCGCCATTAAGTTCTACAAGCAGAATGGATACGTCATCAGTCTGGATGGCACGATCCGCCATGCGCCTATGTCCATGAACGAGGTCATCAACAGCCCCATTCAGGCTTGCGAGACCTTCATCGTCATGGGCGCGGCGACGCGGCTGTCCAAGCGCGGCCTTGATTACCAGTGCAATATGTTCATCCATGACGATTTGACATTCTTCCGCAAGAAGAAGGGCGCGGATGAATGGGCGCAGGATGTGGTTACCGAGATGCTGTACACGGATTACGATTGGGTCAATGTACCTTTGACGGTGGAAATGTCCGCAGGCCCGAGTTGGTATGACCTTAAGAAGGCGGGCGAGTACGCGTCCGACACCTGGAAGGGGAAGCTGGCCGCATGAGCTTGATTACGAAATATCGTCCGAAGACCTTTGATGAGGTGGTAGGGCAGGACGCCGCGGTCAAATCTCTCAAGGCCGTCGTGGCCAAGAAGTCCGCCCAAGGGTTCATGTTCACAGGCAACGCCGGCACAGGCAAGACGACCTTGGCCCGCATTACTGCCCGCGCGTTCGGGGTTCCCGATGAAGGCATCCTTGAGATTGACGCAGCGTCGAACACCGGTATCGACGAAATGCGGAAGATCACTTCCACGCTGAACTATAGGCTGTCCGGTTCGCGCGCCATCATTATTGATGAGTGCCAAGGCTTGTCCGGCCAAGCGCTGGATTCCTTGCTGAAATCGCTCGAAGAGCCGCCCCCGTGGATTTATTGGTTCTTCTGTACGACAGCGCCGACGAAGCTGAAGGCCAGCATCAAGACCCGCTTTGCCTCGTACGCTTTGCGCGACCTGACGGGCGATGAGCTGTACAATTTCCTGTGCACCATTGCTGACAAAGAAAATATCCTGACCGACAAGGTCGGCGGGGAGATCATTGGGCTGTGCGCCGACGAGGCAAATGGCAGCCCCCGGCAGGCCCTGTCGAACCTGAACATTTGCATGGAAGCTGGGTCTGTTGAAGAAGCAGCCGAGCTCCTGCAGTCCGCGACCAATGCGCCGGAGGCTTTTGAGCTGGCCCGGCTGCTGTTGCAGAGTTCCAATTACAAGCAGATCATGGCACTGGTTGAAAAGATGAAGGACCTCGACCCGGAAAGTATACGCCGGGTTGTGATCGGCTATCATACGAAAGTCGCGCTGGGTGCCGACACCACCAAAAAAGCCGCGCGCTCGCTTGCTGTTCTCGAAGCCTTTGGCAAGGTCATGTACAAGGGTGATGGTATTGGGCAGGTTATCCTTGCCTGTGCCAACGTGATCGGATAGGCGTGGGGTATGTCATAGCATGGCAAGAGAAAGAGTGACCCTGAACGATGTTCCTGTGCCCGATGGGTACAAGACCCCGGAGCTCATGGACGATCTGGAGACGAAGCTTCGCATCCAAAAGTACGAATTGGATGATGACCTGACGGAGCATCCTGATCTGTACCATCAAGTCAGCAAAGAGTACATGTTCGCCAAGAGCCGGCGTGACAAGCTGAAGCTGGAAAAGGAACAGCTGGAAGCCGAGCTGGATGCTTCGGTGCGCGCTGGGTGGCGCGAAGATGACGGCAAGATGACAGAGACGGGCGTCAAGAACAAGATCATGCTAATGCCGTCCATCAAGAAGCTGGCGGCCAAGTATGGTGACGCCTGCCTTGAGGCCGACCTGTGGCAGGCTTTGGAACGCGCGTTCGATCAGCGCGGCTACGCCATTAAGGATTTGGTCCAGCTTTATGCGTCCGGGTACTGGACGACAGATGGCGCGGTGCGCCAAGCAGTCGCCAATGCCCACAAAAACGATCCGGCGTTCAACAGAAGGAATCAGTCTCGTGACCGCTGAGTTCTGGTTGATCGCCGCGCTGGCGTTAGCGCTGTGCAGTCCGTTCATTGCGTACCTGGTAGTGCGGGCGGGAAGCTTCGCCTATTACCGGTCGCGTATGGATTATTTGAAGAGTTTAGGTCGCCTATCGAGAGAAGGGAAAGAACATGGGTAAGTGGTCCGGCTATCGCGAGCGCGATAATGCCGCAGCGGTTAGCGCACACGCCAATCAACAGGGCGGCAATTTCGACGGGATCATTAAACAGGACTTCCCCGTCTGGCGCATCCCGGAGGGGAAGCAGCAAGTCCGCATCTTGCCCCCGACGTGGGAGGACACGGAAACGTGGGGTGATCATTGGAGCATCACCGTTTGGGTCCACGGCAATGTGGGCGCGGACAATGGGCAGTACCTTTGCCCCAAGAAGATGCTCAACGAGGATTGCCCGATCTGTGAAGAGGCCGCGCGCCTCAAGGCGGATGGCGATGATGAGCTGTTCAATCAGATCAAGGCCAATAAGCGCGTGCTGGTCTGGATGATCGACCGCAAGAACGAAGAAGCCGGGCCGCAGGTCTGGAACATGTCGTGGTCCACCGACAAGGACATTGCCACGCGCTGCCAGTCTCAGCAGGACAATTCCGTGATCGTGCTGGATCATCCGGATGACGGCTACGATCTGTTCTTCAAGCGGGAGGGCACCGGCCTGAACACCCGCTACCCCGGCATGGATGTGGCCCGCGATCCCTCGTACATTTCCAAGGACGAGGATGAGCAGATCAAGTGGCTCGATTACATCGCCGAGCATCCCTTGCCATCCATCCTCAATTATCAGACCAATGAGTACCTTGAGAAGGTGCTCGCTGGCACGGTGGCCCGGTCCAATAAGGAAGACGAGGACAAGGGTGGCCGTGGGCGCGGCAGGGATGATGACCGGGGCCGCGGTGGGCGCGGCGACGATCGTGGCCGGGGCCGGGGCCGGGGTTCTGAGCCTGAGCGCACCCGGGACGATACTCGGAGCAGCCGGGGCAGCCGTCGGGATGATCCTCCGGATGATGAGCCGGAGGAGGAAGAGCGCGGCAGGGGCCGTGGCGGGCGCGATGACGGCGGGCGCGAGGAGCGCGGCGGCAGGGGCGGCGGGCGTGAAGAAGCCCGTGGCGGGCGCGGAGAACGCGGCTCCGACCGGGGTTCAAGCCGGGGTGGCCGGGAAGAGTCGGAGGAGGGCAGCCGGGGGCGCGGCGAACGGGGGGAAGGACGTTCGAGTGCCCGGTCTGCGGAGCCGGAGGGGCGGCGTGGTGGGGGTGCGCGGTCTGCGGAAGCGGACCCTCCGGATGAGGTCGAAGAGACCGCCCGGGAGGCTGTTGCCGATGCTGGTCGTGGGCGCGGCGACCGTGGCGGGCGCGGCGAAAGCCGGGGCCGGGGTCGCGATACCGCCGAGGAAGAGTCCCCGCGCGGTGGGCGGGTGCGCCTTGAGGCCGACGCCGGCGAGCGCGGTGGCAGGGGCTCTCGTGATAGCGGGCGCGACAGTGAAAGGGGCGGCAGGGGCAGCCGTCGGTAGCGCATGGCGCGGGTCCAGCTTGAGAATGAGGACGAGGGCGGGGCGTACTTTTCCAACCCAAAGCCCAATTTAGAGTTCATCACCTCCGGGTGCAGGGTACTGGACCTTGCGCTCGGGGGTGGATGGCCGATGGGGCGCATCAGCAATGTGGTGGGTGACAACTCCACCGGCAAGACCCTTCTGGCCATCGAGGCAAGCTGCAACTTTGCCCGCAAATTTAAGAAGGGCGACATCTATTTCCGGGAGGCCGAGAGCGCCTTTGACAAGCCGTACGCTTCGGCGCTGGGCATGCCCATGTCGCGCGTTAAGTTTCTGGAGCCGCAGCTTCACACCGTGGAAGACTTCCACGATGATCTGAATGACGTCTGCAAGCAATGCAGACAGTATAAAAAGCCCGGCTTCTATGTGCTGGATTCCCTTGACGCGCTCTCCGATGAGGCTGAGGTCAAGCGGGAGATCACCGATGGCAGCTATGGCGCGCAGAAGGCCAAGAAAATGTCGGAGCTCTTCCGCAAGCTGGTGCGCGACGTGGAGGCCTCTAACGTCCACCTTATGATCATCAGCCAGTTGCGCGACAAGATTGGCGCAATGTTCGGAGAGAAGTCCAGCCGCAGCGGCGGCCGTGCTCTGAACTTCTACGCGTCCCAGGTCGTGTGGCTGCATCATATGGGCGCAATCACCAAAACGACCCGCGGTCAGAAGCTGCCTGTCGGTGTGGAGATCAAGGCCAAGGTCAAGAAGAACAAGATTGGCCTTCCCTTGCGTGAGGCCCATTTCGATATCCTGTTCGGGTTCGGTACGGATGATCTCCGCGCCAGTCTTATGTTCCTCAATGAGATTGATGCCATCGAGGACGTGGGTGGGGCTTGGCCCAAGGGTGCGAAGGATCGCATGACCAAGATACTGGACATGCTTGACGATCTGAATGATCTGCCCGATGGAAAGTATTGGGAGGAAGTGGATCGCGTCGGAGCGCTTGTAGAGAGGCGCTGGAGGGAAATGGATAAGGCCGTCCTGCCCACGCGCAATAAGAGGAGCCGGCCGTCGTGAATGACGTCGTTGCGGTCCTTGGTGATGGGGGCCTCGCCAGCGTGGGTGACTTCGTAATAGTTGATGGCGATGAGACCTGCAAGGTCCGTGTGCAGGGTATTCTTTTCAAGCGCGATAACGTTTGCTCGTTGGATTGTGTATGGTGGGTTAGCGGCCAACAGTATTCTGGTTGGGTGGATACGTGGCGTGCAAGTAGGATGCCTCAATGAAGAAGGGTGGCGGCAAAGCAAAAGGCGCGGGGTTCGAGCGCCTGATCTGCAAGCGGCTCAGCCAATGGCTGTCTGGTGGGTTGCGCGAGGATCTGTTCTGGCGCAGCGCTATGTCAGGTGGGCGCGCGACGGTGATGCACAAGAGCGGCAAGAAGAACAAGACGCAGGGCGGTGACATCACGGCTACCGATCCCATTGGCCACAAGCTGATCGACATTTTCTCCGTTGAGTGCAAGTGCGTCAGGAATCTTGCGCTGGATAGCGCGATGGTCAAGGGCAAAGGCGAGTTTATTACTTTTTGGGAGCAGACCTGCTACGATGCTTTGCGCGCGAATAAAGTGCCGCTGCTGATCGCGCATCAGAACCAGATGCCCACGATCGTCGCCACGATGGATGTAAGAGGTGTTGATTTTAAGGCTACTCCGTTGGGTGTGATCTATCGCCGGCGTAGCGCGGCCATCCTGATCTACGACTTTGAAGCCCTGATGGCCAGCCCGTGTCCGCTCTTGTAACAGCTGACCTTCACTTCACTGAAAAGCCCAACGATGAATACCGCTGGGCACTCTTCCCTTTTCTGAAAACTAAAGCCAAGGAGCTTGGATGTAAGCGCGTTCTCTTTCTAGGAGACCTGACAGATGCGAAGGATCACCATAGTAGTGTACTTGTTAACCGTATCGTTATGGAGCTGGCTGGTCTTGTCCGGGAGGGTATTCGGGTTACGGTCTCACTCGGTAATCACGACGGCTTTGATCTTAGCAAGCCCTTTTTTGATTTCGTCCATTTTGTACCCGGCGTTGACTTTGTTAGCAGCCCGGAAGCGCTGCCCCTGTGGGGTTCCAAGATGGGCTTGTTTCTACCATGCACCCGGGACGTTCATTCCTGGCCGGTGGACACGTTTAACGATTACGAATACATCTTCACGCACCAGACTTACGATGGTGCGCAATCCGAAAACGGAACGCTCCTCCCCGGAATAAGCCCGACGATCTTTGATGGCTTCAAGGGCAAAGTCTTCTCGGGTGACATCCACGTGCCGCAGCTTGTCAACAAGAAAATTGAGTATGTCGGTGCGCCCTATCGTATCCACTTTGGTGATCGTTTCACCCCGCGCGTTCTACACATTGGCACCAACAAGGCTGGGAAGCATCAGCAGCAAGACCTGCACCTGAACGGTGTTCAAAGGGTGCTCGTTGAGTTGCGCCGTCCTTCCTCGGCGAAGGATGCCATCAAAATGCTGGAGCAGGCTGAGAAGGATGAGGACATTTACAAGGGCGACCAAGTAAAGGTCCGCGTCTATCTTGCCCGCGCCGATTACGACCTTTGGCCCGACATGCGCAAGGCCATCAAGGATGAGTGCACGGCTGTGGGCTGGCAGTTGTTTGGGCCCGAGCTGAAGGCCGCAGCGCCAGCGCCCAAGCGCATCCGCCTTGAGGACACGGGCACGCTGCGTGATCTGGTCAAGAAGCCGGAAGAGATAGTTCGTACTCATGCCAAGCGTCATAACCTGACGCGGGAGCTTGAGGACATTGGTATGTCCCTGATATCGTAGAGGTGAATGATGCCCGGACCCATGCTTCCTTCAGAGTGCTGCGGCACTTGCCACTTCCGCCTTGAGGTCAGCTCAGGCAAAGACATGCGGATCGCTTGCCGCTTGAACCCGCCTGTGCCCTTTGCTTTCAACATGGGCGTGACCCCTGAAGGCCATCCCCGCATCCATCAAACGATGATGTTGCCTGTTGTCCAGCCGCGCGATTGGTGCGGCCAGTGGAAGGCAGAAAGCAAGATCATTCCCGCACAGACGATGCCGTGAGCCCTGAAGAAGAATCCATCAGGAACCTTTCGTTCGCATCCAAGCCGTTGCCTGAAGTAGCGACCGAGAGGCATCGCATCTGGTTGATGCGCGACACCGGCGCGCCCTCGTACGAAATACAATGCGCCGTGTTCTTGATGCTGAACCCATCGCTGGCCAGCCGCAGCAAGAATGACCCCACGATGCGCAAGCTGGTGGGCTTCAACCGCCGCTTGAGTATTCGCTGGTTCGGAGTGGTTAACCTTTTCACCAAGCGTACGCCTTACCCGGCCGAGCTCTTCAAGGAGGGCTTCGAGGATGCGGTGGGTGAGCTGGGTGATCTTGTACTACACAAAATGTTCCAGTGGGCGCATGCCCTCAATGTGCCCGTGGTGGCGGCATGGGGCGGCAATGGCTTCGCCGGCGTCCAGCACCAATGGATGGATGTGCGGGCTGAGGCGATCAGGGTTATGGCAAAAAAGTACGCAGTACCTTTGAAGTGTTTGGGGTATGCTAAAGATGGCAGCCCGCGACACCCGCTGATGCTGTCGTACAACGATTGTAGGCTGCTCAATTATGTCGTCAGTGAGAACCAATCCAGTTCCGCCACCGGCTGATTACAAAAGCCCGGCTGAGGCCCAATTCCGGCTGATGTGTTTGCAGGCCGCCATCGCCGCATACCCGCTCACCGATCTCCCCATGCGCACCGAACAGACGGCCAACGAAATCCTGCGGCAGGCCGAAGAGATTGAGCGGTGGGCAAAGGGACAGAATGCACCAGCTAGAATTACTCCTCCTTGAGTTCAACGACTTTAAGTCGTTCACCGGCAAGCACTCGTTCGATCTGAACCGAGAGGCTGGCCTGTACTTCATCACGGGCATCAACAAGATTGAGCCTGAGCTGGGTGCCAACGGCGCAGCCAAGAGTACAATATGGGATGCGTTGACGTGGTGCCTGTGGGGCAAGACCATCCGGGATGAACGACCGGCCGATGCCATCCTGCCTTGGCATGTTAAGAAGCCCAACACGTGGGTGCGGTTGGTCTACAAGCGCAATGGCGAAATGTACGAGATCAAGCGCACGCGCAAGCCCAACGAGATCAAGTTGTATGTGGGCGACGATGATGACAACAGCCGTGTCCTCCAGCAAAAAGAAGTAGCAGAGACGTTCGGCATGTCCGAGGACCTGTTTCGGCGGGCGCTGGTCATTGGCCAGTTCGGTACCCAATTCCTCGACATGACCCCTGAGCCCCAAACCAAGATGTTCGCCGAGGCGCTGGCCTTGGACACGTGGCTGGATGCCGCGGATGCCGCTGGGAAGCATGCGAGCGCCTGCGAAGCCCGTGCAGCGGAGGCCCGGCTGGACGAGCAGCGGCATAGGGGAGGGCTGGAGGAAGCCGATGCAGCGGCCTCGCACGCGGCCAAAGAGGCCGATCGGTGGGCGGAGGACAAGGCTGCCCGGCTCAAGGCCGCCGAGCAGGAGGAAAACGACGCCAAACAGGCGGTTCAGGATAGCGCGGCAAAGGCTCCCCCAAGGCCCCGGAACGCCCAAGGCTTGGAGGAGCAGTTGCGGCTGGCGGAGCAGCAATTGGCGAGTAACGAAGGGTTGCTTCGTCAGGCCCGCCAATCACTCCTCAATGCCGAGCGCCTTCAGGCCGCGACGGATGCTCGCCTCAAGATAGTCGATGAGGACATCGCCAAAGTCGAAGCGGCTCTCGCTGCCAAGGAAGCCACGTGCCCGCAGTGCGGCCAACCCGTCAGCAAGAAGCATCTGCAAGATGAGCTGAAGCAGCTTCGCGCTGTCCGCGTAGATAAGGCTTCCCAGTGCGAGCGTGACAAGAACGCGATAGAGGACGCGCGCAAGCGGGTAGAGGACCTTGCGTCCAAAGTAGAGGATTTTGGCGAAGCGGTACATAGTGCAAGGTCTTCATTGGAGGAAGCAACATCCCGTTATACTAATTGGGAAGCTGCGCATAAGCTTCTCGAGGACCGCTTGCAAGACAAATCTCGTACAGCAGACGCCATTTACCGTGAAGCTAACCCGCACGAAGTGGCGGAGCGACGCGCACAGGAGCGCATCACCAAGTTGGCTGACCTATTGAAGATAGCGCAAGCAAGGGTTTCAAAGGCCGAAGCGGAGGCTGAGAATTACAAGTACTGGAATAAGGCTTTCAAAGATATCCGAATGGAGCTGATCGACGAAGCGCTGCATGAGCTGGAGATTACGACCAACAGCTATGCGGAACAGCTCGGGCTGATCGGGTGGGCCATCAGGTTCAACACCGAGAAGGAGGTCAAGGGCGGGAACACCAAGTTTGGGATGTACATTACTCTATTCCCGCCCGGCGTGGATGAGCCCGTTCGGTGGGAGAGCTACAGCGGGGGCGAGAGCCAGCGATGGCACCTTGCGGTTACGTTCGCGCTTTCCGAGATCCTACTTGCGCGTGCCGGCGTCACTCCCAATGTATTAGTACTCGACGAGCCAACTCAGCATATGTCACCCGCTGGCGTGGATCAGTTGTTGGAGTACTTGCACGATCGTGCCAAGGATGAAAGAAAATCAATCTATCTAGTTGATCACGCCTCGTTTGACCGCGGCGAGTTCGAAGAGGTGATTGTGGTTGAGAAGGACGAGAAAGGTTCGTATATCAAACAATGAATGTCCGCCCGCAGTTTCCCAGCATGCACGCCATGCGCGAAGCCGTCAACAAGTTGGAGCCCGGCCAGTATCTTTTGTACCACCGTGGCTCCTTGGCCAGCGACCGGCGTATGATCCCTTTGATCGACGAGATTGCCAACTATGCGCTTGTGCTCGGAACGCCAGCCGGAAAGAAAATTCTCAAGGAAGAGCCGGGGTTTAAAGTCAGCCAATTGGGTACTGGCTTCGGCCAGCTTTTCCAGAAGCGCGTGCCCCGTGTTGTGTACATTAATGGGGTGCCCTCGCCGCTGTCCGATTTGGCCGATACAGAGTACTACTTGCGCCGCAAACCAGCGTAGTAGATTTTATTTGCAACCCCCTGATTCTTATGGCAATATGTCCAGCCATCGCGACCACTGTGTTGCAAAACAGCCCAAAATTTTAGTACAAAGCCCCATAGCAGGGGCAATCAGATGGCGGCCACACGGTCATCCCCCGTTAGGCCGCCTTACCCACGTCTGCCCCCAGCGCGTGTCTGGTTGTTCCCGCTATGTGGCTTGACCCCGACTTCGACCCGCGCCACTGGCCTGAGCCGCTGCCTTATCGTAGGCTCTACCTATCGTATCGCGATCCTGATCTGTACGCAATAGTCAGTAACGAAGATTATGAGTACCTAAACCAATGGGCATGGCATGCCGTCACATGGCGTGGCAAAAGGTACGCCAGGCGGAGCGTCCACAGGCCGCGCGGCGTAATCTTCATGCACAAGGTAGTGGTTGCCCGTGCCGGCGTCCCGCCATCGCTGTTCCACAATATTGGCGATCACAAGAATGGCGATAGTCTGGATAATCGCCGCAGCAATCTTCTTTGGTCGACGTTGTCTGAGAACCGTATTCGGCGGAGGACAAAGGAAGAATTAGCTTTGTGCCCAGTACACAGTGCGTATCGAGAACAGAAAGCGTTGGGCTCTTTTGGTATCCAGCGCGTTTTCACTTTTGAGAAGGAGGAGCAGACATGATCAAGTTCATGGCGCTGGGTCTCCTGGCTGTTGGCGGCATCGACCTGTTGCTGCTGTACAGCCCGCAGACGCCTTATCGTGCATTGTTAGTACTTTCTCTTCTGATTGTTCTGTCTTTGCTGTTCATTCTGTCCGGGCGTATGTCCAAGGTATGCAGGATGATTCAGCAACACCGGCCAATCAATTGCAACCTGGTGGCGCTGCACTAACAGAAGATCCCCGCATGCGGCTTTGGTGCACACCGCCGCGTGAGGTGCAGCAATACAGGGTACTAGTTCGGTTCATCAAAGAGAACCGAGAGATCGAAGGCATCAGGACAGACAGTTGGCATCGGGCCTTGCAAGTGTACAATGGACTTGCTAACAAGCCCGGTGTCAGCGTACGTATCATGGCTGACGATCAGGAAGTGCTTCCGAAGGGAAAGTAGTCGTATGAGTTCGCTGGCGACCGCCCAATCAGTACTCGCCTGCATGAGCATCGGCCTATTCATCGCCGGGGGCATCAATCAGAAGTTCGGCACAGCGTCCGTCATGTGCTTTTTGGTACTAGCTATTTCCGTAGTCGTCGCCAATCTGATGCACATGATATGAACAGACGATCGTTCCTGATGGGCAGCACGGCGGCGGTAGTAGTCGCGCCTGCTATCGTTGAGCCCATAATTGCAGATGGCATTAGCGCTGATACCCTTTCGGTGGGCATGATGCCTTGGAAGGATATTGTGCTTCCGCCAATGCCTCCGCTGATGTACGTAGTGGATGAGCTCCCAATCGAAGGCGACACAGATCAGTTGCTTTTCCTGACCACCAATAGTCGTTTGTACCGATGGTCAGGGGTGGATTGGCATGAAGCCTACTTTGGTACTTTCAGGTTCAAGGACGATGAATAGGCGCGCGTTCCTTTTAGGTACTGCCGCAGCCGCCGCCTCGACTGTCATTCCCCCAACGAAAGCACTCGCAATTGCTGACATTGATCCCGTAACGTTCAAGACGGCATGGGACCTTGCAGGTGCCGGTGCTGATCGGACCGCATGGATCATGAGCGAGTGGGATGGCGTTGCCTTGAAGCCATGCCAAATGTGGGTAGGGAAAGAGGCGTATGCCCAAATGATGGCAGCCTTGACACCACCCAAGCGTAATTGGTTTGCCTTTGAGTTGAAACGCTGAGTATGTACGAAGATAATTTAGTACCCGTATTTAATTTTTCCGAAAAAAGTACCTATGCCGGAAACCGTTGATAGAGTAATCGTCCCGATACCCATGTTGTTGTGGTGCCCTGTGTGCCATGAGAGACATATTGACAAGAATGAATTTGCGTTGAAGTTGCACAAGGCCCACGCATGCCAGAAGTGTGGGTTAGTCTGGACGCCATGCCTTGTACCAACGATAGGCGTGGAGTTCCTGCCCGGCTGCAAGAATGGGGATGACACGGATGATTGATTTCCTGTCATGGTTCCGCAAGCCGAAGCCAATCGTCATTGAGAAGGCCAGTGTCAGCCCCATCAGCGATGGCATGTTCCAGCCCGACATTGCCGCCATCCTTCGTACACCAAAGATTGACATTGTCGCGGCAGAGAAACGCAACCGGGCCATCGAAAGTATTGGTATGTGGTGGCGGATGGTGGATGCAGAAGCCCACCTTAGCGGTCGACCGATCGTGGACAATGATATGGTCCTGACATTCATGGGCAGCGGTGCAAGTCATCAAGTGACGGCGCGGGAAATGCGCGACGCCTTTGGCCGTATCGAAGAGGAACCCAAATGAGTTCGCTGTTCGATCTGAAAGTCACGCCAAGCGATAGCAAGAATGGGTACGCATTTGCCGCTAAGACAGAAGACGCGCTGGCGACCTTGGACGATTTGAAAGAGCGCATCAAAGATGGTCGCATCCAACTGCTAGAGTTCAAATTGGTACATACTATGAGCGCGGACGATTTTACGACTAAGCTTCTGTCCATCAAGATGGCCGAGAGGCAGGAAACGAAGGAAGGCTGATGAGCCTGTGCGATATCTGCACAAGGCCGGGCCGCTGCTGTAGCGGCTTTACGCTGAACATAGGCGACGATCATCAAGTGCATCCATTGTACATATTGGTGCGGATGGTTCGTGCCGGCGTGCCTTTCCTCCCATGGTACAAAGCACCTAAAGGTTATTGGCGCTTCTGGTGTCCGCTGTTGACGGAAGATGGCCGCTGCGGTGAGTACAACGATCGTCCATTTACGTGCCGCCATTATCAGCCGCTCGAAGATGGCTTGTGCGCTATGTACACAAATGCCATAACGCAAAGGGCGTTTGGTGAGAGGCCGCTGCTGACATGACCAAGGATTTCGTCCGCTGCCCGCACACAAAAGAGTACTGCCAACGCGCTTGCGAAAGCGAATGTGCGCTGCAACCCAAAGAGCGGATCAGCAAAATCCTTGATGGGTTCGATCAGAAGGTCGTCGAGACCAAGGCCGATGCGGAAAAGTATTCGGACGCCTTGTTCGCTGCCAAGGCCGCCTACATGGCGGCGCTGCGCAAGCACGGCTTCGACAATGAGCAGGTCAAGGCGTTCATCATCGTTCACATGTTGGGAGAGCCCGGCGATACGATGATGCGCCCGGTCGTCATGCACTATTTGCCTGAGGACAGAGTGGCCGAAGTCATGAAGCGCGTAGCTGAGTTGGTCGATACGGGTTTGTATATGCAATTGACGGACAAGGGGTAAGGCTATGGCTCTCCAGCACGTGACGACCTGTGACGCATGCGGCAAGAACACGGACGCCGGCGATGGCATCCGCTACCGCTTGATGGTGCAGTATCAATCTGTGCCGCTGAAGGAAGGAACCGAAGTACTTCCGTTGGGTGAGTTTCCGCAGCCCGCTCCGATGCTGCACTTCTGTAACGGAACGTGCTGCGCCAAGTACTTCGTGGCCAAGGAAGACGATCTGGCCGCCAAGCGCAAGAAGATTTTGGCCGATCAGGCTGAGGCAGATCGCATCCGCAAGGAAAAGCTGGAAGAGGCCGCCCGCGCAAATGGCGTTACAGGTATGACGGCCACAGGACAGGCAAACAATGGTCAAGTGGCTGCGGCGGCTGGTTGAACGATATAAGTACAAGCGTTGGCTTCGCAAATCCGAAAAGCTTGCGAAGGAGGCTTCGTACACTATATTGGTTGCACGGCTGGCGGAAGGTGGCAGCGTTGCCATGAAGCCTGAGCCGCGCAAGATCGAACTGAAAGGCCGCTGAGTGGTTGAGCATCACGCAGGCTGCGAGCTCAAGGAAAAGACGGGCCACTTCTGTACCTGCGGTGCGGACCCCGACGCTGCCACGCGTTTCAAATCCCCTGATCCCCTGCCAACAGAGTATGAGCGAGAGCTCATTACCATTGCGCAGGAAGAGTGCTTCGAGCTCATCGAAGAACTGATTGCCGCGCTTTGCCGCTTTGGCATCCGCCTCAGCAAGGCAGAACGTTTTGGCCTTGACCAAGTACAGCCTGATCCCGGCCACACGCTTTCCAATCGCGACCGCGCCAGCGTAGAGGCAGGGCAGCTACATGCTTTGTTGACGATGCTGTGCCGTGCCGGCGTGCTGAACCCGGGCACAATGAACACGGCATCGCTGGAAAAGCTGCGCAAGCTTGAACAGTACATGCAGACCAAGCCTGTGGAAGTGCCCGGCTATGACCAAAAAGTCTGAGCACGATCGTCGCTGCCCGGTGGCCTTGCGTACGGCCGCCTTCTGCACATGCGGTGTCGTGCCGCCTGAAGAGTGGGCGAGCCAAATAAGTTCGCAAGGGCCGCGTGGCAAGATCATCGCGGGCAAGATTGACGCCGGCGTAGTAAACGTATCCAAGACGATTTACCCGCCTTCTGATGCGCAGGTGGTTGATGAGATCATGCGCAACGTCGGCCTCAAGCCTTGCGCCAAGTACAGGCGACCGAAAGGTGTCATGGGTGGGGCTTGCCTGACATGCGGCTGCAGTCAAGCGGAGCATGCGCGGGCTGAAAGGGTGCGGGTGTGAGAGAGCCGCGCTTCCAGCTTGCCGAGAATGGTCCGTACATTCCGCTATCCCAGCTCCCCATTGATGACCTGCGCGCGGTGGTGTGCGGGGAATTTACCAACTGGGAGCTGACCGATGCACAGCCCGGCTGGTACATGCCCAGCATCACAAGCGGGATAGCGCTGCGCTACCTTATGGAGATTCCGAGGTTGGCCGGATGACCCAAGAGATGGAAGTTGCCTTCACCGACACCGTAGGCAAAGCCGTCTTGCTGAGGGTCAGTTGGGAGCTGTATGAAGATCAGTTCACAGGTGGAAAGCTGTACGTAAAAGAGACCATTCGTTTTGCTCAAGGTGCGCTGCTTCATGGTCCGATCCATTGGATCATGTACGACGAAGTCGTGGCTGAACGCAAGCGCTGGTGGGAAGAGGCGCAAGCCAAATGCCGCGATAAGTACGCAGCAATGGCCAAAGAGTATGAGCCCTTCGAGGGCTTGTGGGACCTAGGTATGAAGCTGGCCGAAGTAGGGCGCCTCGATATGATCCGCGAGATCAAGGCCGCGACCGAACCAAAGGTTGAATGTCGCCTCCCCACCAACGATCCATTGCGGACGATTGGTGGGGAGGACGACTTACCTAGGGACTGCTATGGACGGCCACAACTGCTTCCGTTGCTGCGGCTGACTGAACTCGTGCAGCATAACGAAGCGCCCGACCCCGCTGACGACATAGACGCTTCAGGGCGTTTGCGGCGCGGCGCTGTTTAGCCTCCCAGCGGGCAATGGACGCTTCGATCCGTTGCAGCTTGGCCTGTGCCGGCGTGGGCTTGGGCTTCGCCGCCCTCGGCCGCCGCTGCGGCTCCTTGGCCTGCAACCAGCCGCGGTTGACAACCTGTTCGATCAGGTCCTTCTCAACCGCCGCGTGACTGCTCGCCCGATGCGCATCCTGGTTCGGATATTGCTTCCGGTGTATCCAGTGGCTTAGGTCGTGTACGAAATTATGCCAGCCCGCATCGGGGGCGACGATCATGCCCCACTTTTCGATGTGCTTTGGCAGCTTGACGTACCCAGCCCATGTCCTGCGATGCGCGCCCTTGACGGCTTGCACGGGGAACTTCCAAGGCTTGTGAAAGCGATGCCTGTACAGAACTTTGAAGGCTCGCTTGGCCAAGGCCGGGCTGATGGGCTTCTTCGTATCCGCATCGGCTGGCCATGATCCATTCACAGAGACGTACTTATCTCTCGTTTTCATATAGTGCTCCTAACAATTTCAAATAGCGCAGACAGGACCATTCCCATCTGATGTACTAATTATAGCAAATCGGTTCCTCCGGATTTGCGCCGCGCGCATGAAAAGAGTATGTATAGGTGCGTGATGCGTAGCGTTCATCGTTCAGAAAAAAGTACTTGCCAGCCATTTCGTTATGTCGGATGAGCCATGATTGAAGACCTGACGCAGTACGAAGTCACATTAACCGCGCTGGAAAAATTTAAGTGCGCGCTCAAATGCTATGATGTCGAAAACTTCCTCCAAGCGCTGGTCCATCCTACGGAGTACGAGGATGTCGACCCCCGTTTGCGGAAGGCGTGCCGGGAGGCTATGGTAGCACAAATCGAAGAGCTGGAAGAGGAGCTTTCCGCCTTCGAGGCTGACCTGGACAGACGGTTTGCGCATTTGGGGCATTTCGATACCGTTTGACGTGGAGATGGGCTTGTGCGCTCTATTTGCGTACGCTATAGCCGTGGCCGTAGTCATGCTTGTATGTTTTAGGTGAAATGAAGGGGAAAGTACATGGGCTGGATTGATTTGTCCCCCATCCAGGTCAAGGTTGCTCCCCGCTTGAAAGCGGGTATGAGCATCAAGGCGGATGGTACGGCGTTCATCACAATCGGTATTAGCGATACGCTTCGCAAGCAGTACAACCTCAATCGCTGTCACGTGCAGATTGACGCTCTTGCGGGCAAGATGCGGTTCAGCACTTTCAACCACCCTGAGGCCCTGTTCGTCGTCAAGGATCTGAAGCTGGGTGGTGGTCAGATCACTGTTCCGTACGTGACCGGCTTGCCGCTCGTCAACGCCAAAGCCTTTGCGTGCGAGATGGAGAAGGCCGATCAGCACGAGATCATCTTCTGTCTGCCTAAAGACCATTGGCAGACGATGGCCGACGCCGGCACATCGGACAAGAAACCTAGAGGCGGCCGTAAGGCTGCTCAAGGTGGCAAGCCCCCGGCCCCGGCAGGGAAACCTGTCGGTGGCGCGGTGACAGGGCGCGTCACCGGTAAAGAGAACATAACGGAGCTGGTGCCTTCCGAATTGGCCGACGTGTCGCAAGGCAAGTTGATCAAGCAGGAAGAGCAGAAGCAAGGCCCGGCAAGGCCCGCGCGCATGCCTCCGCAGCCCAATTCCGATTTTACGTACGATGCGACCAAGCTCGATACGCACCCGCCGCTGTACGGCGACAGCAAGTTCAAGATCGACGCGGTCAAGTACCTGAAGCTGAAGGGTGATGCCTGCACGCGGCAGGAGAACGGCAATTACTTACTCAACGGTTCTGCTGTGGCCAAGCGGTCCGTGCTCGATCGTATGAACTATTGGCGGAAGCTGGCGCATCATCCCGGCTTCGTGATCGCGGAGATCGAGTAATGTACGTGCCTGAAGGCTATATCGGAGTGCTCAGCGGCTTTGAAATGGAAGGCCGCATCCACCAAATGGTACTCAACACTGTGCTCGATATTGGACAGCGCAAGGGTTGGATACCCGACATGGTCATTGGGCTCATGTCAGGTGGCATACCCATGATGTCAGAGGTTTGCTCTCGCCTGGCTGATCGGCGCATCTTTCCGCAACTTGGGTACGCTGACATTCACCGCATTGAGGCCGCGCCTAGTCGGTTCGAGATCCCCACTGACAGAACCTGGATGTCTTTTTCGCTGCCTGACCTGTTCGGGCGCAATGTGCTTGTCGTGGATGATGTCTTCGACAGCGGCGTGACGATCCAGAAAATGGAATATTATCTTGGGCTGGCCAAGGCCAAAGAAGTGCGCTACATGATGGGCGTCGATAAGGGCGATCCGGCCAATGAGTTCTACAGGCAGATCAAGCCGCGCATGATGGCCGCGCTTACCGTGCCGCATGACTTCGGTTGGCTTATCGGTTTTGGTATGGATGCAGCGGATGGCCGCTACAGGAACTTGCATGGTATCGCGGTTAAAGAAGGAAGCGGAACTTACGCCGGCACAGCAGGCTTTGGCACAAAGCTGGGTCATCCCGGAACCAAAGCAGGAGCTTCGGTCCGCTGACGACGTAATTAGGTATCTGATACATATCAAGAACTTAGCGGAAGCTGATGGTCGTGAGGCCCGCGCCGTGGTGGAAATGGCGTGTATGGAAATCCTGCCCAAGCGGTTGCGCGAGTTCTGTGCCAACAGCCTGATCGGTATGACATCGATGCAGGTGGTGGAAATTTACTATCAGCGCTGCAATCGTGATGAGGCGCAAGCACTGACCGCCTTGCAGGACATTGAATGCCGGATGCGCATAAGCTTTCTGGCGGAAATGAAAGCCGCAGCGGCTGTGCCTATCAATCTGAACAACTTCCGTTTCAATCGACGCCGCAGATGAGCCGCCCGCATGGCCTTGCCAATGTTGACCAGCATGCGCCGCATGCCAAGGCCCATCATCTTGTTTGGTTCATCCACTTCCATTTGGTGGCGATTGGCAGGTCTCGCAATTGGTTGGCCGATAACGCCGGCGTCAATAAGAATATGTTGGGTCGCTGGTGGCGCGCGGAACGATCCATCCGACTTACCGATATAGAGACTTGCCTTAACGTACTTGGGTATGGCTTAAAGGCGAGCGGCTTGCCGCCCGACGAATTACCAAGGTTGAAATCATGCCCTACGCAAATAAAGAAGACAGACGCGCCCATGATAGCGCCTACTATGCCCGCAAGGGCGAGCGCAAGGCCCAGGAGGAACGGTGGCTGAAGCGCGGCACTGCATTGGCAGCCATCCCCCAAACGCCCGCCCAAGCCCCTCGCCTTGGCTCTGGCGCGGTGTCGAGCCGGGGTCAATTCCCGACGCCTTCATTCTCCTATTCGCCAGAAGAGCTGAAAACAGGTCGCATCCGTCGTAGAGTGGTATCCAATGGTTCTGACACTGAAGCCCGTCAAGCCGAGCAAGGTCCGGCATCGTCCGTGGTCTGAGCGCGTAGAGATCGGCATCCAGACCGGTCATGCGTACTTGCTAAAATTGCGCACGCTGCCTACATTGGAGGAGTTGCGCAAAGGGGCACGCAAGTCCGAGAAGAGCGCCCGTAAGTACTATTCAGAACTCGAAACGATTAAGATGGCGGATTTAGAAGGCGGCTGATGCCCACGGAAGCGACACTCGAAAGCCAAAGGTACCTAACCGAAGCGACGGAAGCTTTGAAGAAGCGGCTGGCGCTTATCCCCAGCCTTCGCGAGTTGAAGTACGGACAAAGGCTTGGCGAAGCCCGCGCCCGTCAATACTATGCTGGCCTCGCAATTCAGAAACAGGCTGCCGGTGGCTGACGATACGATCGTACACTTTACGCCTAGCCAGATGGCGTTGCTCGAACAGGGCAATCGTGGTATCGAGTTTTTTGTCGCTGCGTCTGAGTATGAAGATGTTGCCCACCTTTCGCGCGAAGGCTTTGCTGATCTGAAGCACGTGGTCGTCAGCTCCAAAGGTTCTGGCGACTTCTATGTACCCGTTTGGAAGATTACACAAGCGGGGCGCGTCGCGTACCTGCGGCAGGATGGAGAGCGCCATGACGCAAAGTCAGCCTGAGGTCCTTTTGATCGACACCGGCGATGGCCACGAAGTCAAGGTTGGTGAAATGATCCACGGGCATTGTATGGAAGGCCATTGCCTGCCCGATGTGGAAGTGCTGGCTATTTACCCCAGCTTGCGTCGCGTACTCGTCAAGGACATTGATGGGGAGCGCGTTTGCCTTGGTGATGGTTCGCTGAGCTGTGTGTTCCTGACGCCTGCCGAATTGGCCGAGGCGGAAAAAGCCAAGGCCATGCTTCGCGAAGGGCTTACGCATCCAACCAGGTGGAAGCATTAGATGCTGAAGCCACAGTATCCTGATGATATGTACGTCAAGGCGGTGTGCAAGGTCGGGCAGCTCGAGTGCTGCCGGTATTTGACGATGGGCCCGAATGGCTGGTCGTGCGAAAAAGGTACGCCGGCACTCAAGGCGCTGCTGGATGATCGCGTCGCGAAAGGTACGATTCGCGCACGTGGCGACAATTGCGAGGGACTTGGTAGCCGCTGATGCCCGGGTACAATAAGCATGGGTACAGCCGCTGGCAGTCTTTCTGGTTCTGTGTCGCTGTCATCCTCCTATTGACCCCGTTGTACGTTTGGCAATGCATCAAGGACAAGCATCGTGTCGCGCGATGATATTCAGTTCCTGCTGTTGATCGTGGGCTTAGGCTTCGCGGCCTTTGGCTTGTACTTGGTGCTGCGCAGATGAGAGAACTCCCCCGCGCTGTTCCTCTATTCTCCAGACCGATCAGCGACCCCTCCTTCTGGAAACGAGCGAAGGAATGGGATGAGCTTCGCCTGATGGCTGTACGCAATCAAATGAAAGCGCAAGCCATCCGCCATGAAGCGGAACTGAAAGCGCTGCTTGGCATGTGGGTAAGCGAGTTGACGCCGACCTTGGTGGTCAGCCACACGGGGCATTGGCTCGGCCTTGCGGCTGAAGAGTGCTGCCACATAGGCGAGAAGCCCACGATCGTGCTGCCCATAAGTCTGGTGCGTGATGCCGCAAGCAAGTGACGAAGTCCGCGAGCTGATGGAAGGGTATTTTGGCGACCCTATTGACGACACGGGGCCGCATCAGTACCTGGAAGCGCAAGGCTTTGTCTGCACACGCGGCTGGGAATGGTTCAAGCCCGGCATAGTTACCCTTGGCCAGCTCACCGAGAAGGAATGGCATTGTGTGCTATTCCTCATCACCGAGTGGGATTACGGCGGCCTCAAGCCCGACAGAGTTGAAGCCGTAGACTGCTTCTGCCGTGGGTGATCTTACGATCACGCTTGATAATGGTACCGTTGGTATTTGGTGTACCAAATGCAACCGCCATGTGGCTTCGCTAGAAGTTCGAAACAGAATCAAGCGCGTGGATAGCTGGTTCGGTTTCTCTACCGTGTATGCCACAGGAGAGCGCGTCATGGCCGTGCGCTGTCACGGTGAAGAGTACTTTTTCTCGAATGTGTGCGGTGAAGTAACGCGCGACTATTTCGAGGCCCTTAACAACTTCTAGTTCGCCCCTGAATTTACGCCGGCGTTCGCTGGCGTTGACCCAACCCTTGTTGAAAAGGATCGACGATGAGCGTTCTGCCTTCTGACTGCACGTTTTACGGCTCTGCCAACTCGCCCGACACCGATGGTTCGACCACGGGCGGCGCGGTTTCGTTCGCGACCAAGATGGTCTTTGATGACCTTGGGTCCAATGACACCGTCGACTACCTTTCGTCCAGCGGTTCGGATACCGCCACCACGATTACCACTTCGGGCCGCAATACCAGCGGCACGATCGTCACCGAAACCAAAACGTTGAACGGTACCACCCTTGTCAGCGGCGCTGTCACGTTCCAGCGTTTGATGAAGGCGGTGCAGGGTGGCACGACGGCCGTCGGCGATATTGCCGTGCTCCAGCACACCGCGGTCATTGCTTCGCACACTATGCAGAGCGGCTCCGCCAACGCCTCCGGCATTACCCCGGCGCTGGCCAAGCTGCAGAGCGGTGATGGCGTCAATGCTTTGGTCGGCATGATCATCCGCGTTATCAGTGGCACCGGTGCTGGCCAGCTTCGTCAGGTTATCGACAACAGCAGCTATGGTACGGACTTCGTCGCGGTCAATCGCAACTGGTCCGTGGTGCCCGACAACACCAGCGTGTACAGCGTGTACAATGGCATGCTGTTCGATCTGTCGCCCAATCAGGTCACCCAGGTGCGTCGTCCGTTCTACAATGTGGCCGCCGACGTGGCGGGCGGTTCGACCCGCTGGTTCTTTGAGAAGGTGTTCGCGGTCAACAATAACACCGCGACCGCCTTGACTGTGGCCAGCTTGTCCAAACAGGCCGACCCCAGTACCGGCTACCTGAACTTCGCGCTGTGCTCGTCCTTGAATGATACGGGCACGGTGACCAATCGTCAGACCGCCCCCATCACCGGCTTGGCCAGCCTTGCCAACACCACGCTGAATGGTGCTATCGCCAGCACGGGCGCGACGTCGATGACCGTGACGGCCAATGCGTCCTTTCCGCAGTCCATCACGCAAGGTGGCTTCTACGTTCAGATCGACAACGAAATTGTGCAGGTCACGGCGGGCGCAGGTACCAATACCTGGACGATCGTGCGCGGTGTCATGGGTTCGACGGCTGCCACGCACAGCAACGGTGCGGCGGTCAATCAGTACTTCACCAATGGTGCTTCCCCGCAATCCGAGAATGTGCCTTCACCGCAGAATCTGCCCAATGGTGCCGCGCCCAATAGCGCGGGCGCGCAAGCCATGTGGCTCAATCTCATGCTGCTCGCTGGTGCGGCTCCTGGTCAGACGTCATTCACCCTCCGCGCTGCCGGGCAGACGACCTAAGTTTGTGGGCGGCCTCTGTGTAAGGGATAAGCCGCAAGGTGAAAGATTAGATCACCGCCCTCCATACTTTGGCGCTACCTGAGAGGAAGCTGACGAAATGTTGTATCAACTATTCAACGGACCGAAGAATACTACGGCTGCTTTTGTCCCGGTCAACGTCAGTACACTAAAGACCATCTTGCAGATCAAGCCGTTGGTGCCCTGCAAGATTATTGAGTGGGGCTTTTCCGGTAACGCCTACGCCGCCGCCGCGCCCGGCACGGTCGAACTGATCGAGACGGACGTTGCGGCCACAGTGACGGCCTTTGTCGCGGCGGATATCACGGCCGTGGATGGCGAAGCGCTTTGGTTCAACAGCGGCGACCCCACGTCCAGCTACATCAGCGTTGGTACGTCGGCGTCGGGCTACACCGCCAGTGCGGAGGGTTCGATTACAACCGTACGTAATCTGTGCGGTCCCCAGCAGATCGCACCGACCACCCAGTTCTTGTACCAGATTCCCTTGGATCAGGAACCGATCCTGACCGCCAACAAGTTCACGCGCATCCGCGCGGCCTTTGGTTCGACCGTCGGCTTGACTGGGTACGTGAAGTTGAAGTTCCTGTAAGAGGTAGCTGCTGTGGCGCTCGCCTACTATATTCTGGACGATGCCAACAACATCGTTTCGGCGTCGGAAGAAGAGTGGCGGGCATTTTGTGAGGAACATCCCGGTCAGGTGCTTTTGAATGACACCAGTCTTGCAGGTTATGTAATTACAACTCAACTTTGTGGGTTGCGTCATGATGCTAACCCGCCTTTGTTTTTAACTCAGGTTCGCCCTGAAGGTGGATGTGTCTTCAATGAGACCGTGACAGATACTTATTCCGACGCGGTTGCAGCTCAGGCGGATGCACGATCAAAGATCATAAGTGGAGACATTGTAATCCCGGGATGCGCTCCTTACACAGCGGATAGCTGAACCATGGCCATCAGCTTCATTAATGCCAATTCAGCGGCTGCAACAAGTCTGACAATGCCTTCCAGTCGTCAAATTGGCGACTTGGAGGTTATGTGGGTATTTCGGAGTGGTTCTACTTCCGCACCGACCATTCCTTCAGGATGGTTGCCGATCAAAACAGGCACGACTACCTCGACTTGGGGTGGTGCTTATTTTCGTACTTGTACCAATGCGTCGGATACATCTGGTACATTTACAAACGCAAGTGGTCTGGCTTGCGCTGTTTATCGCGGTGTCAAGGGTATTGGTGTATCGCCTGCGGTATCCGGTGCAGTCAGCAGTACAATTGCTTATCCGACAACCGGAACATTTATTCAGAGTGGTGGGAATTCTTGGAGCGTAGGTTGCGCGGGGCATCGTACAGCATCCGCTGCATCTGTGAACGTCGCGCCAACCGGCATGACGATCCGCACGGCGGCCAATACCGGCTTTGCGGCCATCAGCGATACCAATGGTGGTGTTACTAGTTGGTCGACTGCTAGTGTTGGAGTATCTGCTTCGTCGGGGCATGTTCAACTTACGTTTGAGTTGTTGGCTGATAATTCGACGCTTAACCCCTACGACTCTGGTACAAACCTAACCTTATCAAATTCCAACCTGACCGTTACTATCAATGCCTCTGGTACTGATAGAATGGTTCGTGGTTCGTTGCCGCGTTTTGGTTCCTTCTCAGCCATCTTTGGTTTCACAGGCGGCGGTTCTGTTGTCAACGCTGAAGTTGGTGTTGCTGATAGCGCCAAAGATCTGGCGCACGGTATTGACAATGCTGATGGTGCGGGTTGCGGTAATTTTGATCCAGGTAGTGGAACCATTACTTTTTGGGGCACCAATGGCTTTGACACCAACATGTCCCGCGAGATTATCAATACCTCAAATAAGGGGTACGTTGCCGTTATCTCTGATGGTACCGGCAACGGCGGGATGTGGATTTACGATCCCAATACTGGATACTGGAATGATGATGCGGCTGCATCTCCTGATGCACAAGTTGGCGGTTTCGGCAATATAGGAACAAGTACCAAAGGCACGACGTGGAGTATCACTCTCCCTTGGTACCCCTGCTTTGGTGGTGCTAACACTAGTGATGCTTTGATCTTTGACCCGCTTGCATCCGGTAAGCCGTCTAACGCTTCAACTTTCACGCCGTGGGATGGTGCCAATGTGAGTATCCCGAACGAACAACTCGTCATTATGCAAGCGGTGAGACGCGCAAGTTTCTGGTGACCAATGGCACGGCTAGGTAGAAGTCAAGCTTTCAAGCCGCAAGTTTACCTGGCCATCAAATCCTTCTCCATTACCTCTTCGTGGAGTTTCCAGGTCGAGGTACTGGACAGCGTGCGGGGGCAGGGCATTGCGTACACCGACAATGCGGGTAGCTTCAATGTAAAGGGCTTGTTTGCTTCCGAGGACCTGTCCAGCATCCGCGGCAATGTCAAGCCCGCGCTTGAAGAACTCATCTCGGTCAACAGCAACGTCGTTCTGTACTCACTAAATACCGCGGGCTTCAGCATCCTTGGCTTTGGCAAGATGCCGATGGATACGCAGGGTGCGTGGGTTCAGAATACCAACTTCGTCATCGATGCTGCGGCAAACATCAAAGGCAACGGTTGGTCGCTTTCGCTGGAAGAATTGGTTGCTGCTCGCGGTCAGGGTTTAATGCCTGCCGAAGAGCTGGCATCAGTCGTGGGCAACGCGCAGGTGCCGGAAGAGAGCCATAGTCAGTGGAATAAAGATATTCCTTTCCTGCTGACCATTGCGGCCAGTATGAATGGCACCTACGCGTTCCAGATTGAGCCAAATGGTTTGCTCCGTGCCAGTACCAAGCTGGCGTTGGAGGAGTTGTCCAGCGTTCAGGTCAGCCTTCCCATGTTGGCCTTGAACGCAGCGGGCCTGAGCGTTCTGGCGTTCGCCAAGATGCTGGTCGACACGCGTGCCACATTGAATTTTCCGTGGGTGATCCTGACCGATGACGTGACAAATATGCGCGTGTCGGGTGTCAGCCCGATGGATGCGTCCAGCGCCATCAAGCGCGACGCCAAGCTGGTGCAGGAGCGGTTGACGATCGTGCGCCGCTTGGTGACTATGTACGGTGAGAATAGCCAGACCATTATTAGCGTGCTTGCTTCGCGCAACTTCCCGCTGGAAACTTTGCTTCAGCACACGTTCGTGTCCAACGCCAAGATGCTGATGGATACGAGTACGTCTGAGAAGGTTCAGTATAAGTTCGCGGATGAATGGTTGCTGACGGCCGGGCGCACGCAAGTGATGCCGACCGAGACCGCGGGCGGGATCGCGGGCAATGCCAACATGCCCTTCGAGATTCCTTTCGCGCTGATGCGCATGTCGTACGCTTTCAACATGGACACGTCGGTCGCTGTCACGAAGCAGTCCAAGCTGCTTCTGGAAATGATCGGGTTCATCAACGCCGACAAGCGCGTCCCGATGGAGTTCATCGGCAACCTTCGTGCCCAAGCGGCCATGTTGGTTGAGACCGCGGGCAAGGTGCAGGTCAACCAGCCCTTACAGGAAGAAGTACTTGCTTCGGTGCGGCCGACCAACTGGGTCTTCCCCAACGAGTATTTGTCCGCCCTGATCGGGCGCGCGCAGATGCCGTTCGAGTTGATTGGACGCATCACGTCCACATTGCCGTTCAACATTGAGACGCACGGCCTGTTCAATATTCAGTATGGCTTTCCGGTGGTGGTGTCCCAGCTTGTCAACGCCACGGCCAAGTACCCGATGGAGTTGACGGGCCTGATCCGAGTTGATCAGGAGAGCATCTTCCCGCTCGAGTTCATCGGGCAGGTCCAGCAACAATATCAGTTCATCACGGACGCATCCGCCAGCATCAGGCGTAATGCCACCTTCCTTGAAGACGCCGGCGTAGCAGCCGCGGTTACGTTGGCCATGCGCCTTGAGGAGCTTGTGACCTGCGCACGGTCGGTGCAGATGCCGGTTGAGCTGTTATTCGGTACTGTGTCGCGTTCCGTCACGTTCCCCAACGAGCGGATTGCAGACCTGCGGTCCAAGGTCAGCATGCCTGTTGAGGCGTTGGCCGGGGCCGCGACAAAAGCCATCCTGCAACTCGAGGCGCTAGTCAGCGCCAGCCGGGCCGCCAAGATGGCGCTGGAGGAGCTGGCGCGGGTTTCCGGTGATGCCAAGATGCCGTGGGACATGCTCGCTCCCATCCGGAGTAACACAGTCTTTGCGCTGGAGAACCTGACAGCCTCTAGGAGCGCCGCTAAGGCCGTCCTTGAGGAACTGGCAGCCCAAGCCGGGCTGGCGCGCATTCCCTTGTTGACGGCCGGGAATTTGGTCCAGAATTGGAAATTTCCCGTGGAAGGGGGAGTGCTGGCGCATGCCAGCCTCTACACCCTCCAAATCGAGCATCTTTTGGCGGTGGTCGAGGATGCCCGCATGCTGCTGTCAACCCTCGGGTTTGGCAGCCCGGCACGGGAACGTTTCTTCGGTACTATAATCGACGACCGGCAGTTCGCCTTGTCGGTGGACGATCGTGGCTTCGCAACCCTTGTGGATGATCGGCAACTTTGATGGACACCATTATCGTACCAAAGCTGTTCACCAAGTCGCCCGCCGAAACCCTCGACTATACCTGTGACCTGACACGTGAGTTGCAGGCGATCAATGATACGATCGCCTCCGTATTCTGGATTGTGCCTAGCCGCGACACGGATGACCCCGCTGCTGAATGGCTGGCCTTCGCTGATGGTGTCAAGGTCGACTATGGCCTGACGCCGGGGGATGATGGCAGCCCAAAGTACATCCATGCGGGTATCGCCAATACTTCGTACCTGAGCGTCGCCCATTTCGCCGGTGGCACGCTTGGGGCTGAGTACAGAGTTCAGTGTAACATGGTGACCAATGGCCTGCGGTACTACGCACGCCAAGCCATCATCAAAATCGCCTATCGGTAAGGGGAAGTACTATGGCCAAGCAAGAGAAACGGCCGCGCATTAAGTTGGATGGTACGCCTGATAGGCGTACCAATGAGCATCGCATTGGGAGCGGAGAAGGGCGCCCTCCTTATGAGCCCAGCGAGCGTGACCGCCAATGGGTACGCTTCTGCTCGTCCATGCGGACGCCGAAGTCGACCTGCTACGAGTTGCTCGGCATTGATGCCGATACGTTCGATAAGTACTTTCGGTTCAGCTACGATGAAGGCCAGACCGAACTTGGCGTCTGCGTCGCAACCGAAACGTACAAGCGAGCGATGGGTTACTGGACGACCGCCTACCGCCATCAGTCAAAGAATGGCAAGCTCCAGTACCATGGCAAGGGTGCCAAGGATGAGCAGGGCAATGACCTCGAGGGCGAACCCAAGATGGTTCCGTACCAGAAGTGGGTGCCCGGCGACAATCAGCTTCTGCTGCGTCTGTTCAACGCTTGGGTCCAGAAGGAAACTCAAGTACGCGAGCACACGGGCAAGGATGGTAAGGACCTGATCCCCGGCATTCCCGCCAGTGCGATTGCCTTCATGGCTCCCAATGGGCGGGAGACGGGCGCGAACGGCGACCCCAACTTCATCATGCGCCAGTTCCACAAGGCACTGGATGAGCATCTTAAGAAGACGGACCCTAAGAAGGTCCTGAACGGGAGCGGAGCTGTACATTGACCCGCATCCGCCTTGCGGAGGATGTCAAGGAGCCTGATTACAATTCTTTTTCCGGCATCATTCGCTACAATGATTGGGCCCGTGCCAACGGCATTACGCCCTTGTTTCCCGAGGAGCAGCCCGGACCGCAAGCGCTCTTCGCCCACACCGATGCCGACATTGCCATCTTTGGTGGCAGCGCGGGCGGTGGCAAGTCGTACGCATTGCTCATGGAGCCTGTGCGTACCTGGACAAATGCGAACTTCAGTTGTGTCATCTTTCGTCGTACGACCCCATCCATTCGCAACCCGGGTGCGCTGTGGGATGAGAGCATGTCCATGTACATGGGCCTGCCCCCGTTCGCTGTGCCGAACCCGACCAAGAACCTGCTTGAGTGGACGTTCCCCACGACCTACTCGGACGTGCCGGGGCCGGGCGCGCGGGTTAAGTTCGCGCACCTTGAGTACGATGATACGGTTCACGATTGGCATGGTTCGCAAGTACCGCTGATCTGCTTTGACGAGCTTACCGAGTTCACGCAGAAGCAGTTCTTCTACATGCTGTCCCGCAATCGTTCGACGTGCGGCGTGAAGCCTTTCATCCGCGCCACCTGCAACCCGGATGCGGATAGCTGGGTGGCCAAGTTCATCGCATGGTGGATTGATCCTGAAACGGGCTTCCCCATTCCGGAGCGTGCCGGCGTCAAGCGCTGGTTCGTGCGCGTCGGCGATGAGCTTCGTTGGGCGGGCAGCCCACAAGACCTGACGCACGAGTTCCTCGGCATTGCCAAGTTCGACAAGAACGGCAATGAGATTGAGTTGCGCCCCAAGAGCGTGACCTTCATCCCCTCCACGTTGTTCGACAACCAGGAGCTGATGAAGAAGGACCCCGGCTACCTTGCGAACCTGCTGGCGCTGCCCACGGTCGAACGCGAGCGCCTGCTCAAAGGCAACTGGCTCATCAAGCCTGCCGCTGGTTTGCATTTCAAGCGCTCCTGGATTTTGCCTGAGAATTGGATCAACGCGGACGAGGTACCGAAAGACCTGGTAAAGAAGCGCGGCTGGGATTTGGCCGCGACGGAGAAGACCCAGCTCAACGATCCCGACTATACCTGTTCGACGCTGATCGGTAAGGCCAAGGATGCGTCGAAAGACCCCTACACCTATATCTTGGATCATTCGTACGTTCAGTGGTCAAGCGGCAAGGTCGAAGCGCAGATCAAAGAGAAGGCCGCGATGGACGGCCGCGAAGTACAGCAATGGATTCCCCAAGACCCGGGGCAGGCTGGTAAGTCGCAAGCCCTCAACTTCAAGAAGCTGCTCGATGGTTATTCGTGTTATACTACCCCCGAAGCAGGCGACAAGCTTGTCCGCTTTGGTCCGTTCAGTTCAGTCGCGGAAGCCCGCCTTGTCAAAGTCGTGCGCGCCCCGTGGAACGAAAGGTGGCTCACGGTACTTGAGGCCTTCGATAATACTGGCGAGCAACATGATGACGACGTTGATAGCACAAGCCGTGCGTTCAACGCTTTCCTCGATGGCACCACCGGCCTCATCGACTACTATCGTAAGCTTGCTGAAGAAACGATCGCAAAGGAACTCAAGGAAAAAGCTCCGCCTGTAACACCTACGGTCGACAATGGCGGCGTTGTACTAAAGCCCCCTTCCGAAGTCCAGCTCTTGATTGGATTGCGTGGTGAGCCCATCTTGCCCCGTGTGGACGGATCATTCGTCCTCAATCCCGATCACGCAAAGCAGTTGCGTAAGTCTGGATGGGTAGACGCTTAGAGGTTTGACATGGTTAAGTACCTGTGCATTGGTGGTCCGCTGGATATGCAAGAGCGCGCCTTTGAAGGTCCTGACGTGCTGCACAAGCCCAATGGGAGTGCTCAGTTCTCTTATCAATACACCGCGCCCATTACCTTGAAAGAGGCAACGGAGCCGCCAAAGCACATATCACATACATTGGTGTGCACCTATTCGCTGGTGAACTTCGGAGGCGAGAACCTTTGGATCGCCAGCGGCTTCCCGCGTGACATGATCGCCAAGTCCATCATTCGCCGGCTCAAGCTGGTACATCAGATGCGGGATACGTTGGCAGGCCCGAACAAGCACACCGCGCCCAAGCTGGCCGACCTTTCGGTCATGCAGATCGCGCGCCTCATTGAGTACTATGAACAGAAAGAGGGCCAACCGGCCTTCTCGATCTAGGACCCAAACATGAATATGAATCCCAACGGTACGGCGCAACTGCCGCCCGCGCCTGTACGCGCGGGCAAGCCTTCGCTCGTTGGGCGGCTCCTCCAGAGTACGGGGATCGCCAAGGCTGTTCAGTACGTTTCTGAAACCGTGCAGAACGTGACCAATGAATCATGGTTCAGCCCCGGTCAACCCTTGCGGCCGATGGGGCCGAAGCAGGAGCAGGCTCGCGCCCTTGACTACCGCGTTGGTCAGAACACGACTGTCCCGCCTCGCAATGATGAATTCATCAGCATGTGGGATTTGTACATGCTGGCGGAATACCATGACATCACGCGGCTGCTGATCGAAACCCGCAAGGACCAGATCGAGGCGTTGGGTTGGAAGATCCGCCCGCGCGAAGAGGAAGAGAATAAGAAGCTGGGTAAGGCTGCTCGCGCGGCCAAACGGAAGGCAGCGGAAGCGGCCATTACCCCGGAACAGCAAGCCCGGATCGACCAGACCACCAAGTTTATGGAGAAGCCGGACGGCATTACCCCCTTCCCCACTTGGCTGCGCATGTTGCTGGAAGATGTGCTTGTGTATGATGCTCCCAGCATCTACATCAACCGCGACGATCCGATGGAGACGAAGTTCGAGATCGTTTCCGGCATGACCATCAAGCGCGTGATTGATGAGCAGGGTCGTACACCCGCTCCGCCCTCCGTGGCCTATCAGCAGGTCATCAAGGGCATGCCTGCTTGGAATTACACCCGCGATCAGCTGATCTACCAGCCGCGCAATCCGCGCCCCAATCGCATTTACGGCATGTCGCCCGTCCAGCAAATCGTGATGACGGTCAACATTGCGCTTCGGAAGCAGACGAGCCAGCTTGAGTACTATACGATGGGCAACATCCCGGATGCCCTGATCGGTACGCCGGAAAGCTGGACGCCGCAACAGATCGCCGACTTCCAGAACGCATGGGATGCCATCTTTGAGGGCAACACCGCGCAACGCCGGCGTGCCAAGTTCGTGCCGGGTGGCACGAAGATGGAGCAGACCAAGCCCGCGGTCCTCAAGGATGAATTCGATGAATGGCTGGCGCGCGTGTGCTGCTACGCCTTCTCGATTCCGCCGACGGCTTTCGTAAAGCAGGTCAACCGCGCCACGGCGCAGACCGCGAAAGAGGCCGCGACAGAGGAAGGGCTCGCCCCGCTCCTTGGGTATGTGCTGCGCCTGATCAACATGCTCGTGCAGGAGCATCTTGGCCAGTACGATCTTGAGTTTGCTTGGGCTGAGGATGAGGAAGAAGACCCCGAGGTCAAGGTCAGCCTTCTCGACACGCAGGTCGCCAAGGGTGCCATCACGCTGAATGAGTACCGTGAGGCAATGGGCCGCGAGCCCTACGGCGACATTGGCGATAAGCCCATCATCTTCTTGGGTGGGTCTCCTGTCCTGCTTGAGCACGTTGTGAACCCGCCCGCGCCCGGCGAACCTGGAGGGCCTCCCCTTCCATTGGTCGCGCCTGGAGCTGGCCCTGCTGGCGGGAAGGCCAAGCCGGGGGCACAGGGAGCGGATGGAGCAAAAGCCCTTCCTGGACCTTCGCAGAAGCTGCGCAAGGTGGCTGGCCTATCTACCCTCTACGTCCATCGGCCGCTGTTGAACGCCGACGATCTCATCAAGTGGGCAAGGGAGCAGGGCTTTGAAACCACCCTTCCGCCCGATGACATGCACGTGACGATCGCTTTCAGCCGGGAGCCCGTCGATTGGGACCGCATCACCCGCGCCCCGGACAAGGTCATCGTCAGCACGGGCAGCCGCTCAATCGAGCAGTTCGGTGAGGCCGTTGTACTTCAGTTTGGCAGCCTGCAATTGATGAACCGGTGGCAGGACTTCAAGGACATTGGTGCGAGCTGGGATCATCCTTCGTACAAGTCCCACGTGACCATCACCTACAATGCGCCGGAGGGCCTCGACCTTGACGAGGTCGTGCCCTATGATGGCAAGCTGGTGTTCGGGCCGGAAGTGTACGCCCCCGTCAAAGAGAACTGGATGGACGATGTCGACGAAAAGCAACTCGCCGCACGCGCATGGCGCAGCTACCGCCAACTCGTCATCCCTTACTAAGAGTACCAAAGAGAGGCCGCATGACCTTGCTGTTCCATACTCGCGGACTTCGGAACAGCGTCAAGCAGCTACAACGATCGTTCTTGACCTATTCAAGAAAATGGCCAAGGATGTCGCGGATCAAATCCGCAAGCAGAAGCTGGTCACGAAGGCCAAGAAAAAAGGGGATGAGCTGAATGGTCATCTCATTGTCGACCTGTCGGGCTTGGATCAGCTCGCAACTGATATTGAGCCACAGCTGTCAGCAACTTTCGCTACTGCTGGTCGCGATGCTTACGCTGCTGTTGGTGGCCCTTCATCAAGCGACATCGTAAACCTCGTCAACGGCCGGGCCAATGCCTACGCAAAGGAACGTGGCGCGGAGCTGGTCGGCAAGAAGTGGGTCGATGGGAAGCTGGTCGACAATCCCAATGCGCAGTGGAACATCGACGAGACCACGCGCGACATGCTGAACCGCACGATCACCCAAGCCATCGACGAAGGTTGGGGAATCAATAAGCTGGCCGATTTCATTCAGGATGGTCCGAACAGCACGGACGAAATGTTCGCCTTCTCGGATTATCGGGCGCGCATGATCGCGCGGACCGAAACGATTGACGCGCACAATGCGGGGGTGTTGGGTGGCTTCAAAGAAGCGAAAGACGCCGGCGTCAACGTCCAAAAAGAATGGTGGCCTGATGCGGAAGCTTGCGAGATCTGCCTTGAAAATGCAGACGCTGGACCCATCGAGCTTGATGATGTATTCCCGTCTGGGGACGATGCGCCTACGGCTCATCCCGGCTGTGAGTGTACGATCGTTCCCGTGGTCTTAGGAGAATAAATGCGGGGGTTGATGCAATTAGCGGAGTGAGTCACCCGGGTTAAGGGTGGGAGGCCCGCTGCTCAGATCAAGGCTGGTTGAGCAATACCTTGATCTGACTCATCGCATCTTTTTTCGGGGTCACCGCTATGACGCCCCACGCTCGCCTAGTACATAGCCTCCCTTAACTGGTTAGAAAGGCCACAGCCCGAGCTGCGCTGCTTCCAAAGGTAGAATGATAGCAAGCGCGGCAAGGAGGATGATAGCTTTGGCGATTTTCTTCAGCATGTGTTTCCTTTCCTGCTGTGGGTCACGCAAGGGTTCGTCTGGCCAGCTTTCAATATCAGCCAGCGCTGCTTCGCGCGCCACGTCAGGCTCACCGGAGTAGCGGTTCAGCACATCCCAGTCGCCAGCGTCGACCCACACATCGGCGAACGGGCCCTCGGGCGCGTTCTCAAAATGGATCTCAACATCAAGGCCGTCGATGCGCCAGACTTCTTCCGGGCAGCCGCATGCGCCGATGCGCTTCTCGATTAGTTCGCGCGTCATTCAGCCCCCAAGGGGTGGATCATGCGGTAGGCGGTCAGGATAAAGATGCCAGCGGCGCAAGCCCACAGCGCGATGAGTGGCCAGTGCTTAGTCATCATTCTTCAGCCTCTTTCCGGTTTTGATATCGCGGTCGAGTTTGGTAATGGTTTCGCTGGCAAGACTCCTAGCATCATTGTGCCCGTTGGCGATGTCGATCAAAGCCTTCAGCATGGTGGGGCCATCCCAGCCGAGGCGATGCTTTTCCAAGCCTTCCTCGTACTTGGCGTTGGACTTTTCCTCCCGCGCTTTGACAGCGGCGGGATCGTGGATTTTGCAGTACAAGCCATTCGGCCCGTGGCCGCGCTTACGAGAGCACTGGCTCTCTTGGCTGAACCGATCCTTCGACCAGACCGATTCAATGCAGAGCTTGGGGTCTTCGGCGCGACCTTCCGGGTTGCCTGCCCAGCAACCATAGTACCGTTTGCCTTCACGCTCCTTCATTTGCCCACGACCTTTCCGATGAGCGCAGCCGCGCCCTTCATGAGTGTCTTGCGCACCTGCCGTTTGACGATGGCCTTCGGCCCACGCTTGATGGCGTTGACGTCGCGGCTACCGCGGGCGAGTTTGTAAAGGAGGCTGGACAGCTTCATTTCTTCCGCTTGGCCTCCTTTGGGATCGGGAAGTAGAAGTGCTTGCAAATCTTTTGTGCGAACTCGACGGCTTTGCGCTGCAGTTCCTCCCGCTGTTCGGCATCGGGCTTGATGCCTTTGGCAGCCCATGAAGCGATGAGGCCGACCAAGAAGTTGTACATATCGGCATCCGGGAAGCTGGCGTGTTTTCCTTTCCCGCTGAGCCGGTGGTCGGCAATGACGTCCGTTGTTCCATCGACCTCGCACGATATGGCGACCAAGGCGGTCTGGTAGGCTTGGCTGGGGCTCATGCAAAGCACGAGTTCGGCCTCGCCACCATTGCCGTCGATGTGGGCCGTGTAGCCCGCTTTGGGTAAGCGCAATTTGTCCAGTGTAATCATCTTTTGGCCCTCCTGAGGCTTGGCTAAGATATAGGCTTTGCGTACTAATTTGCAATGGGGTGTTTTGCGCCGTCCCCAAAGGCATAAGTCTTGGGGAAGGCGAACAAGGCGGCAATGGCCTGCTCGAAGGGCAGGTCGATGATGAACGCCGGCACAGGTGTCCCGGTGGCCACATGGGCATCAAGGCGGTGATTGCCATCCAGCACCCCGCCGTCCCGGCTCGCCAAAATGGGCTTCTTAAGAAGCTGCGGCTGGCCAGCAATGGCGGCCACCTTCAGCGCGTCCGTGCGCTGTTCATGGTGGAACCGGCTGGCGGGCACCTTGGCGAACTTAACGCCAATCTTGTGCGCCCGAAGGAAATGAAGCAGGGCATGCAAATCCTTGGCGTCGATTTGGGGCATGATCGGGCGGGGAATGTACTTGGGCAGGAACTCGCCGCCCCGGTAGTCCTTGGCGTTTAGGCCCCACTCGCCACCCTTGCGGGCGCGGCCGTCCAGCGGCTTTAGGTACCAGTCCTTTTGGCCGGGAGCTGAAAAGCGGATCATATGGCCCTCCTGAGGCGCATTTATTACCCCATGATGCTGCGCCTTTTAGTACTTAAATGCAAGCCTTTTACGTACTAAAAAGCACGAAAAAACATGCGGAAAAAAGCTCCGCACCCCGGAAAAGCCCCGCCCCCTTTTAGGATTTTAACCCCAGAGGAGTACGAAGCATGTTCAAAGGTCTGTCTGATGAACTCAAGGCCAAGCTGAAGGAAGAGGTGGGCGTGGTCCGCACCTTCCTGGCTGCCCATCCCTATTCCTACACCCTCCTGGTCGCCTTCGGCGCGGGCTGGATTGGGCATGGCCTCGCCAAGGGCATCCTTGGCGTGATCCTGTAAGCCTAGCGTACATAAAGCGAAAGGAATCCCCCGAATGCCTGTCTCTCTTGAGTCCATGGTCTCCAGCGGTGCCCTCGCCCAGCCCAAGGATGACCCAGTCTTCAAATCAGTCCCGAAGGGGGATTCCTTCCGCTCGCTGGTTGGCGAGCTGGAAAAGATGGGCGCGCGGCATGGCAAGAAGGACCAGACCGCGGTCCAGACCATCCACGACGCCGCCGCTGGTCTCGTCGACTGCGTGCATTGCTGTGAGATGGCCGAGAAGGGCGTCAGCGCGGCCGATCTCGAAAAGGCGGGCAAGCGGCACAGCGAGAAGGACCTTGGCCGCATCGCCAAGGTGCACGCGCTCAGCGTCGAACTCGGGGCCATGTGCAAGGGCACGAGTATGTCTGCCAAGGACGGCGAGGACAACGAGGACGAGTAGTCATGGCGGCGGGGGATCGTACAATCCACAAGACGATCGAGCATCATGGGTACCTTCCGGAGAAGTGCCCCTTCTGCCCGCGTACCTTTTCGTGGGGCTTCGATGAAGACAGCCCCTTGGGTGCCGCTGCCGGTCGCAACAAGGCTTGCGGCGGCAATGCGTTCTGGAAGCTGACCGGCCACATGAACGAAGCGCATCCGGGGCCTGAAGGCCGCCACACCTGTGGACGCCGGCACGACAATTTTGGGATGCAGCTCACCGAGCAGCCCCAAGACTTCTACCACGATCGTAGTGGGCTTCCGGTTTGCAGCTACTGCGGAAGCCTCAGCCCTGAAAAGCTTTTTGAGCTGATCGAGTTGGGCTGCGAGATCGGACCCACTGATAAATCGTACAAGATTTACGTTTACGGTATACCCAATCCCATCGCGGGGCAGGAGGTGTACAAGGGTGGGGAATCAGGTCCGGCCTTTGGCCGGAACGGGGAGCCCAGCAAACCGGATTTGTCGGAGCAGGAGATTGCCAACGGGCGCTACGATCGTATCACCGTAGGCCCGGCTCCGGCGACAACGGACAGTAAGTTCTACTTCCAGCATTTCAGTGAAGCGGACATTACGCGCTTCATCGATCTGTACAATAACAAGAAGATCAAGATGGGTGCGCCCGGCCACTTCTACGTGACCCCGTTCTTTGCGCAGCGGGCCGTGCCGAAGAGTTAGCGCTCGACGGGCCGGGCTTCCCCGCGCCCCATGCCAAGGTGGAGGCCATGCTCCATCAGGATCATTTTCACATCAGTCAGTGACTTGCGCCCAAAGTTGTTGAGCCGCAGAAGCTGTGCTTCGGTCAGTGTCGTGAGCTGGCGGACGGTGCCTTCCCTGCCGAGCTCCTGAAAGATTGCGTTGTAGGCGCGGGTCGGAAGACCAAGATCATCGAAGGGCCTGTCCAGGATGTTGGTCGGCGTGTACGGAACGAAGGTCTTCGCAGCGGCAAGGCCCTTTACCCCGAGCGGGCCTGTCACACTGTAGAAGTGCTGCCAGTCAATCTTCAGCCGGGCAAGCTTGCGCATGCGGCTGGCGGTGACACCATTGTTGATCACCTTGCGGATCTGCTGAGCGGTAGCGCCCTTCTGGAAAAAATGCGGGTAGTGCTTTTCGATGTGCTCCGCAATGTGGATGAACTTGCAGTCCTTGTTCGTGATCTTCTCGATAAAGTTGCGGGCTGCCAGCGCAATATGGGCGCGGTCAACAAGCAGCACGCCCTTCACGGAAGGCCACTTCTTGAGCGGGACCGTTTCACGCTTCTGGCTGGCGGGCCGCCTGAGTTCTGACGCCGGCGTCACCGAGACAACGGGCTCCGCTGCCCGCGCATCGTTTACGAGGGCTCCGGCTTCATGCCTGATGTTCGAGATTATGGCTCGCTGAACATCGTCGTGAAGCTGGTCGTTTTCTTTCAGGATGGTCGCGTTCGCTAGTATCCTGTTCAGGGCTATTGTATTGATCTTCATATGCGTTCCTCCTACTGGCGTAATATGTCCGGGATGCGGTCAAGGTTGTAGTTGCCATACTTTCTTTCGGCAGGAATACGTGGCAGGTCGGGGTTGGCTTCCTTGGCCAGCTTGTTGCCAGCGCCTTCCGCAACCTCATTCATCATGTCCCACCATTCCATGTAGTAATCAATGAGCATCAGGCGCGCGGTGCCGTCGGGCATGAAGTCCAGTGCGAAGCGGAGCAGCTTGAGGCAAAACCAGTAGCGGAAGCGCTCGGGCAGCCACTTCGACCAAGGAAGGGGTTCTTGTCCGGGGTCGTTGCTTATCTTACCGGTCTTGTAGTCGTGATAGGAAGCGGGCAGCCTTTCAGTGCCCAAATCTTCCATCATCATCTTGAGAGCTTCTTCAGGTGAGATCCCAAGTGCTTCAGCCGCTCGTGCTGCGGCTTCTGTTATCGTGAGCAGCTCCTCAGGCTCCTGCCCACCGCCTTCGATGACTTCCATTTTCAACCCAGCCTCACTCTCTTCTTCACTTCCGGTTCGATGCCGTGCATCTCTGATAACGCCGTGCACAGCTGATCGAGGGCGTTGCTCGCAATTCGTTGGTGATCTTCAAACCAGCCTTGGCCGACATCGTCCTGCTTGACGGTGTCGTTGATGATTTCGTTGACATCTTTGCGGATGGCTCTGATGGCCAGCACGAGGATGGCCTTGCTGGGTGCCTTCTTGGGCCGATGCTCAATAGTGCTCACGGATGCGTTCCTTTCTGGCGGCCAACTGTTCCTGCTCCCGCAGCTTTGTGGCAAGTCTGACGTATGTGGCAGCCGCGCCCATCAGCTGCCTGTCCAATGGCAAAGCTGGGTTCAGCCCCCGACGCATGCGCCTCGCATACTCTAGGAGGGCGGTACTGCGGACGCATCCTGTCAAAGGGTGCGTCGGGAGCTGACCCATTATCGAGCCACGAACGCCGGCTCGAAATTGTTCCGTGGGCTTCAAGGTACTGTGCCCACTATTTCGCAATTGGGCAGCATCTTGACCACGTTCAAGACGCTTTGTACTTTATCGCCCGGCAAGAGGCAAAAGACGTACAGCCCATTAGTACTGACAACGCAGCCTTTGTGGCCTTCGGCAATGCCTTTGACCGCGGCCTGCATTTCGTCAGGCACGCGGAAAATAGTAGTGACCTCGGCGGCCTTGGCCTTCTTGCGCTGGGATAGTGCCCACTTCACCGCAAGGTTGCTGGTGACTGGGATTTCCCTTTCCCGCAAATAGTTGCTGACGGCCGTGGGCGAGAGCCCGATGGCCTTGGCCGCTTCGGTCTGGTTGCCGCCGAAGAGCTCGATGAGCTCCTGCAGGTCGCGAATGTCTTTTGTGAACTGGCGGAAGCGTGCGTCTTCTTTGTTTGACATATTGGTTTCCTTTGAGATTGGGGGATCGACTAAAGCAATGGTAGGCGCTGGCGGTGATATGGGAGCCGTAACGAGCGCATGCGCGATGACTTTAAGGTCATGCGATACCGTTTCGACGTAATTGGTAGCGGCCTGATCCAATGCACCAGCCGCGACGGCATCGGTTGCTGATCCGGCTTTGAGTTGCGCCGCAAGCTGCTCGCCCATTCGTGTGCGGGGCTTTGCGGGCGGTACGATTAAAATGCTTTTCTGCTGTGCCTCGCCGGCGTCGATGCTTTCATGGCTGAGGCCCGTGTGCTTGGCTAAGAGTTCGGCTGTGCGCTGACGATAATGTGTGGGGCATCTTGGCTTCTTGCCTTTGTCACAGAACCAGCCGCTGTTCTTGACCTGCTTTATCAAAGGATCGGGCGGCCGTCCGGCATCCCAATGTCTTCGCTGTTCTTCTTGGCAGCCCTCAACCGAACACTTTAGGATGTATAGTGTGCGGGTGCCGTACTGATAATTTGGGTCTTTGGTTTTGACGAAACCGGCAGAGGCAATTTCCTGCTCGATTTTCTGCTGTTGGTGGCCCATGTTTCCCTTCCTGGTTAGGCGGTAACCGCCTGCTCTATTGTTATACCCACGGCCTTGCAAGCGGCCTCGACGCTGCCGTACTTACTCCAGCCTTCGCCATGCCCCGTACGATCGTAGGCTTCGCAGCCGCAACGCGCGCAGGTATGGGCAGCCCTGTTGTTCTTCGGGCCGATCTTCGAGCCATCATGCTCCCAAATGTAATTACAGTGCCGGTTGGAGCAAATGTGCTTATGGACGTCGGGCAGCCCGCCGAACATGCGCAGGAGCTGCGCTTCGATGGCGAGGGTGATCTGCCCCGGCGTCAGCTTGGCGAAGTCATCGTCGGTCAAATCCCAAGGCCGCAACAGGGCCTTATCACGAAGTTCTTTTTGTTCAGGTGTCAGTTCGATTTTGGTGTCGCGTTTTGCGGACATGTTGTTGGCCCTCCTAGGCCGTTCAAAATTTTCGTCATTGCAAGTGGTGCGTCATTGATGATGGCGTAATCCTGTAATGCGATATGGCGCACGCCGGGCATCATATCGTTGATGCACTTCAGCCCAAGGGTGAGGGCCGTTCTGATCTCCTCGTCGGTGGGCCGCTTATTCGTCAAAGTCGGGTTCCTCCGCGGCGAGTTCTTCCTGCCGCTCTTCGGCGTGCTCGTCGCAGAACCGAAGGCCTCCGACCGCAATGGTGCCGAGCTCCTTACAGCCGGGGTGGGCACACTGAAGCGGTGTTCGATTTGGGGTATAGCTCATGCGCGCCCCCGTTTCGGTTTGCGCCGCGAGGTGCACAGCACCTTGGTGCAGGGAGTCGTCTTGGTCGCGGCCTTCATCAGCTTGGTGTAGGCGCGATGGGAAAGCAGCTTGCGCAGCCGAGCGGCGAGCAGGTCGCTGTTGACCCGGTCGACGTCAAAGGTGGAAACGGTGGAACGATAGCGGCTGCCATCATACGCGCCGTCGCCCCAGTGGGCGATGCGCTTGCGGACCTTTTCCGCCTTCTCGTATGCTATGTCCGCGCGGGCTTTTAAAGCCCCAAAGCGGTCCACGAGTATTGCTTGTCGTTTGGTAGTCATAAGCCCTCCTGAGGCTGTTGCTTCGTACTTGCTTAATATGGCAAGGGGCCTGCAAAGCGCAAGCCCCCTGCGTACTTAATTTTAAGCGGGCAGCTCCTGTTCGCCCGGAAGCCGCTTGGCCGTCTCGGAATAAAAGGCCGTCTGCTTCTTGCCAATGAGCAGGTCGGCGGCGTCGGCGCAATAGCGGACGATTTTGTAGCCATGCTTGCGCAGCCATGCGCGGCGCGGCTTGTTGAACCAAGCCTTGAGCTGCGCCATGCTGGAAAAGCCGTACTTGTATTCCAGCGGCCGATGCTTCGTGCCTTCCTTGATGGGCAGGTCCATCGCCGGGGCCGGATGCCGCATGTCGTTGTCGTTGAAATTGTTCCAGTAGAACTTCTTGCTGTAATAATCGTCCCCATCATTGTGAAGGGGCTGATAGGGGCCTACGTGATCGGCATCTTCAACGCGGAAAATTTCTGTGCGCATCGTTAGGCCCTCCTGCGCAGGCGGCGAGGGGTAGGGGTGAAGGCCGTCTCATCGACGGCCCCCTTTCTGACACTAATTTGTGCAATGAAGATCAGGATCACCAGAACGACGGCGACCCCGGCAAAGACATAATGATGATCGACCACGAAGGGGGCCGTTCCCAAGAGCACGTTATGGACTTCGGTGAAAAGCTTGACAAATGCTGCTGTGAAAATATGAACCACTTTGCGCATTGTGCCCTCCTGAGGCAGCTTTTTTCAACACCGCCATTAAAAGGCCATTAAGTACACAATGCAAGAAAAAGAAGTACTAAAATTGAGCAATTTTATTGCTATTTTCAGTACTTGGTAAAAACCTAGGGTTTGTACCCTAATCCCCCATCAACCCCGAACAGAGGTACCCAATGTCCCTTCAAATGCTGGCCATGCCCGGTGGCCGGGCCTTCATGCCCATCACCAAGGTCGATAAGGAAAAGCGGCTGGTCTACGGCTATGCCAGTACCCCGGCCAAGGATTATGACGGGGACACCATTACCTTGGATGCCATCAAGGGAGCGGTGCCCGGGTACATGAAATATGGCAACATCCGCGAGATGCACACCACGTCCGCGGTGGGCGTTGCCAAGTCGGCCGACGTGGATGAAAAGGGCTTGTACCTTTGCGCCAAGGTCGTCGATGACGATGCGTGGAAGAAGGTGGTCGAGGAAGTGTACAAGGGGTTCAGCATTGGCGGTAACGCCAAGAGCCGGGACCCGCGCGACCGCCATGTCATCACGGAGTTGGAGCTGGTGGAGATCAGCTTGGTCGACCGCCCGGCCAACCCCGAGTGCGACTTCGACTTCTTCAAGGCGGTCAAGCCGGTGGAGGATGAGCCTGCCTCCACCCCCGCGCCGGAGCCCACGGTGGAGCAGATGCGCGCGGCGCTGGCCAAGACGGTTGAGGCCCTCCCGGAGGATGAGGTGCGCAAAGCCTTCGTGGCCGCCGACCTCCAGGTCGAAACCCCTCCTGACAGCCAAAATCCGCCCACGCCAGCCCCGGAGCCGGTGGCCAAGGCTGCGGAGCCCACGCCGGCACCGGCTGCCCCTGCCGTGCCGCCGCAGCCCGATAGCGAGAAGGTGGCGGAGCGCCTCCTCTTGGCGGATGACAAGGTTGGCTTTGGCAAGGCCGTGGGCGCGGCGCTGGAAATGACCGACGCGCAGGTCGAGGGCCTGACCAAGATGGGCAAGAATGCCCTCAATCGGTACTTCGCTAACAACCCCCAGTTTCTGGAAAAGGTCACCCCGCTTCTGGAGAAGACCTTCACGCGCGCCAGTACTATTGCCGAGGTGCTGGCCAAGCCCGACCCCGGTCAGGCTGGCGCGGCGATGGCCAAGACTGCGGCTACGATCGTCGACCCGGCTGCGGCCGATGCGACGGGGGTGGTTACCAAAGCTGCTCCGGCCAATGCGCCGAAAGGCGACTATGGTACGCAGGAGCAAGCTGGGTACGCTGACCCCGGCCTCCAGAAAGATGCCAAGCCTCGCCTCCCCTTGATGGAGGATGGCAAGTACTGTGCGGCTCGCATTCGCGCCGCGAAAGGGTACCTCATCAAGAATGCAAATCTGTACTCCCCTGCTGATGCTGCCAAGGTCCTTGATGCGATCAATAAGGCGTGGGCGGTGGAGATCGAAAAAGACACTCCAACGGAAAAGGAAGTTCCCGTGACGAAAACGATTGCTGAAATGGGGCCCGATGCGAAGGACAATCTTCGCAAGGGCCTGATGGCTGCGTGCAGCGCCATCAATCTTCTGTGCAACCTCGATTACCTGCACTCTTCGCTGGAAGCGGAAGCGGCTGTGGAGGGCGATGGCTCTTCGATGCCGGGTCGCTTCGAGGCTTTGCTGGTTCAGATGTCCAGCGCCGTCAAGGATTTGCTGGCGGAAGAAGTCGACGAAATGCTCAACAATGAAGATGTCGACTTCATTGCCTATGCGCAGCGCACGGGCGATATCATCAAGCGCATTGGCTTCACCAAGGGTGCCGGCGATATCCTGACCAAGGCCATCGGCGACCGCACCGGCGACAAGGGCTACGGCTCCTTGATGGCGTTGGCGGAGCAGATCGAGAAGACCAGCACGCCGCAGACCCAAGAATGGCCGGGTGGCTTGCCCGACACGTCGGGTGCCAATGACGACTGGAATGGCAATGTCATCGCCAAGGCGCAGTCGATGCACGATCTGTCCATCCAGTTGGGCGCGAAGTGTGATCACACCGCTGCGGCGGCTGGTGATACCAACAAGGCCAAGAAGGATGGTGAGGCCGACAAGCCGGGCGACAAGAAGGATCCGCCGAAGCCCGACCCCAAGGAAGATGCGGCTCCTGCCGGTGACGTCAACAAGGTTGCTGGTGCTGCGCCCGCTGACGCCGCCCCGGCTGCCGCTGCCGCTGCGGCTGCTCCTGCCGCGGATGCTGCGCCCGCCGCTGGTACGGTTGACGTCGTGACCAAGGGTGTCAGTGTCGCTGACATCGAAACGGTTCTGAAGGGCTTGCTCAAGCCCATCAGCGAAAAGGTCGAGACCGTCGTCGCGACGGTGGACGATCTGTCCAAGTCCCGTCGCAACCCGGCCCCTCCGGGCGGCGGTAAGGTCGTTGCCAAAGGCACCGGCCTCGATAATGTCGAGGGCAACGATCAGCCTGCTCTCGATCCCAAGAATCCCGCTGACGTGCTGAAGATGGTCCGGTCTCGTCCGACCTACTTCAACGCGGCGCATCCGGGAGAATAATTTCAACCTCTAACCTCCGCGGCGGGCGTCGCGGAATTTCCATCAACCTCCAACCTGTGTTCAACAAGAACGGCCGACGCGTCGGCCACAACTCATGAGGAATGAATAGCCATGAATCCCACCAAAGAGACCTTTGCCCAAATTTGGGAACAGGTCCGTAAGTCCCCCGGCAACGGGCTTCCCCCGGAGCTCCAGAAGGCGATCACGCAGGCCACCGGCCTTGTGTGGTATGACCTGGAGCCCTATGCGAAGCTCCTGTTCCCGGTTCTGACGCCGCTCCGCAATCGCATCCCGCGCGTGCCTGCCGATGGTGGCACGGCCACGCATTGGATTTCGATCACCGGCGTCAACATCACCAACGTCGACCTGGGCCTCGGTGAGGGTCAGCGCGGCGGCACGGTGACGACGCAGGTCCAGAACAACGTCGCGACCTATGCGTCGTTCGGTCTGGATGACAGCGTCACCTTCCAGGCTGACCTCGCTGCCAAGAACCTTGACGATGCCAAGGCGCTTGCGGTGGACAACCTGCTGAAGGCGACGATGATCGGCGAGGAGAAGATGATCGTCGGCTCCAACTCCAGCCTTGCGCTGGGCACGGCCGCGACCCCGACCCTCAATGCGTCGAGCTCCGGTGGCACGCTGGGTTCCATCACGCTTTCTGTCATCGTGGTTGCGCTGTCCTTCGACGGCTTCAATTACGCTGGCGGCGTGACGCCGGCTCCGACCGCTGCGAATATCATCCGCGGTCTGGTGACCCGCACGAACACCGATGGTTCCGTCGCTCAGTATGGCGGCGGCTCCGGTCAGAAGTCCGCTGCGGCCACCGCTTCGATCACCGGCCCGAATGGCTCGTGTCAGGCGTCGACCACGGCAGTCAAGGGCGCCTCGGGTTATGCGTGGTTTTGGGGCTTGGCAGGTGCCGAGACGCTGGGTGCGATCACTTCGATCAACAGCGTCAACATTACCGCCAATGCCACCGGCACGCAGACGGCCGCGTCGCTTCCGGCTGCGGACAACAGCCGCAACCAGTTGCAGTTCGATGGTGTGATCACGCAGATTTGCACCAGCGGCAGCAACAGCTACTACAATGCGCTGGCGACCGGCACCCCCGGCACCGGTACGACCCTCACGACCGATGGTGCGGGCGGCATTGTGGAGATTGACGCCGCGCTCAAGCAGTTTTGGGATAATTACCGTCTTGGCCCCCAGGTCATGCTGGTCAACTCCCAGGAGCTGCGCACGATCACCAAGATCAGCATTGCGGGCGGCGGTGCGCCGTTGTTCCGCTTCTATGGTGACATGCAGGGCAAGGACAGCGCGGCTGGCATCAGCCTCACCGCTGGCACCGTGGTCGGCAATTACCTGAACAAGTACACCATGTCCGGTGGCCAGCTTGTCCAGGTGCTGCTGCACCCCAACGTGCCGCCCGGCATGATCATCTTCTGGTCGAACGATCTGCCCTACCCGATGAGCAACGTCCGCAACCTGATGCAGATGAAGATGCGTCGCGACTACTTCCAGATCGAGTGGCCGCAGACCCGTCCGGCGTATGAGTATTCTGTGTGGGCCGATGGCCTGTTGCAGAATTATTTCCCCCCGGCCTTCGGCGTCATCAGTAACATTGCGCCCTCGTCTTAATTGACGCCGGCGTAATCGACATAGCCTATTAGAGACCAAAGGGGCTGGGGTAATTCTCAGCCCCTTTGTATTTCCATCCACCGCTCCAAACACTGAAGGGAAAAACAATGGCCAAGAAGCTCCGTGCACCGAAAGGCTGCACCGCTTTCTATCACGAAAATGTTGAATACAAAGTCGAGGATGGTCATTTGGTCGTCCCCGATCACCTTGCACCCTTGGCCGAAAGTTTTGGCTATGGCGACAAGGCAGCCTCAACTGAAGCCTTGGCTGGCATGTTGCAGGACGTCCGCAAGACCGCTGACAAATTGGCCGCCGACAATATCGCCAAGATGGGCCGCGGTCAGCTGATGGGCTACTGCGAGGACAACAAGATTCAGCTTCCGGAAGGTCGTCTGCCCGACGCCAAACTCCGGGAGATCGTGCTCGCGCATTCCACATCCACGCTGGACATTATCAAGGCGGCGGAAACCGCCTCGTAAGGTCTGGTTCAACCAACCCCGGAACGGTTCCGGCTTTTTAGGAGAAAGTAAAGAACATGGGTTACAAAATGCTTGCCCCTGCGGGCAATCAAGTCACGTTGATCACCGGAAAGTCGGGTACCGTTTATCAGGTCGCCTCCGACGGTTCGGTGTCCAACGTCGCCAGCGGTGACGTCGATGGTCTGATGAACATCGGCTTCACCTTCTTCGGTACCAGCGTGCGGCAGGTGTTCGTCTGTTCGCCGCTCCCCGCTGACCTGGTGTCGATCAAGGCGGCGGCGACGCCGGCGAATGGTACGATCACCATTGCCGCTCAGCCTGTGCACGCGCGCAAGTTGCAGGTGCGTGTGGTCGACGGCGGCACGCACATTACCGCGGGTACGCTGACGCTGGTTGGCTTTGACCAGGATGGCAATGCCATCACCGAGGTCATTAGCCTCATCGGCACGGCCGACCGTACGGTCACTACGGCAAATGCCTTTGCGTCGCTGACGTCGGGCACCGTGGCTGGCCTTGCGGGCGGTGGTTCGTCCACCCTCGGTATTGGCGTGTCGAATGACTTCGGCATCCCGACCCGGCAGGGTGTGGTGGACTTCGCGTTGCTCAAGGTGACCAAGACCACCAAGGTCCTCGGCACCAGCAACGTGTCCGCCGATGATGTGGCCTCCACCGCCACCGTCGACACTGTGGCGCGCACCGTTAACCCGACCACGGCCCCGGCTGCCAACGGTCTGGTCGATTATGCGTTCACCGTTTCCTTCTCGTAAGAGAGGGATCATAGTCACGCGGTGAGAACCCCTTCGCATCGCGTGAGGGCGAGTGGGGTGGCGGTTATTCACCTCTCCGTCACCCCATGCCCTTTTCCGCCCGGAGACCACCTTGCCCCTGCAAGACCTGACGACCCTGTCGCGTGTCCGCACATGGCTTGCCATCGAGGACAATAAAGACGCGGCAAACCCCATCCTGCAACAGGAGATCACCCGCTTGTCGGCTGTGACCCTAAGTTGGCTAGGGTATTCCTCCATCCTGCCTGCGATCTACAATGATATTCTAAGTGGGACCGGCTCTTGCCGCATCCTGCTCAAACAGCGCCCGGTCACCAAGATCACGTCCTTCACGGCTAGTGGCGTGTCCATTCCGGCCAACACCCAGCCTCCGGGCATGGGAACGGGCTGGACGCTTGAGCCTTGGGATGGCTATTGCCCCGCCAAGGCTCAGCAACTCTTCGTCAGCGGCTATGGCTTGCCACGTGGGATGGCCAATATCGGCCTTACCTATACCGCGGGCTACCAAGCCTCCGTGACGATGCAGGTGCCCACGTCTGCGCCCTATGAGCTTTGCCCGGATTTCCCGGCTGGCATGTTTGCCGTGGACGCCGGCGTAACCCTCGATGGCACGGCCCTGACCCCTGTCACGGGCGACCCCAGCGCTATGCAGTATACCCCGGCTGCCCCGCTGTTCCCCGACGACTCGACCGGCAAGCCCAAGCAATCTAAGTACGTATTCAACGCAGCCCAAGCTGGGGCGAACGTTGTCATCACGGGCGGCTTCATTCCGTACACAATTGAGAACGCGGTTTGCGAGCTGGTGGGCGAACGCTTCAAGTACCGCGACCGCATTGGTAGTCGCTCCAAGTCATTGGGCGGTCAGGAGGTCATGTCGTACGACGTGAACGATTTGCCCAAGTGGTTCACGAGCACCTTGCAGCCCTTCAAGAATGTACTGCCGGTCTAATGCTCTCCATCAGCCTCCAAGGTGATCAGGCGCTGATCGCCAAGATCGGCCGGATGCCGGATAGCCTGTACCGCGCCATGAAGGCCAAGCTCCTTGCGCTGGCGTTGAAGCTGCAACGGAAGATCGTCACCGAGAAGCTTTCCGGGCAGGTGCTGCATAAGCGTACAGGTGCACTGGCCTCCAGCATCGACCACAAATGGATTTCGGAGAGCAAGAATAACCTGATCATCGCTGTGGGCTCGCTGAAAAGCGTACCCTATGCCGCGATCCATGAGTTCGGTGGCACCACCCGCCCGCATATTATCGAGCCCGTCAAGGCAGAGGTGCTGGCCTTCGTCGCTGGTGGAAAGCAGCGCTTCGCCAAAATTGTACATCATCCCGGTTCCAAAATTCCCGAACGATCGTACATTCGTTCCTCGCTGGAGGAAATGAAGGATGAGATCGTAGAAGGCATCAAAGAGGCTGGCGTCGAAGGGATCAAAAATGCCTGAGAATCCTATCACGGGGTTGTCGTCCGGCGACCCGCTGTCCGGCCTTCTGACCGGGCGCGATGCCGTGTACCAAGCCCTCTTCGATTGGGTCAGTTCCAGCCCCGTGTGGAAAACGAAGGACCGCAAGCTGAAGCTGTGGGGTGATGTGCCCAAAAGCGAGCGCCCGGCCATCTTCCAACAGGAGACCGATGAGGATGTCGTCGGCGGTAGCGGAGGCAGCCCGTCCTTGACAACGCTGAAGCCGCGGTTGCTGATCTACACCAACGCGGAGAGCGCCGACGTTCCCGCATCCCTTCTCAATAAGCTGTGCGACATCGTCACAGCCACGCTTTCCCCCAATCCCATCACAGGCATGCAAAACCTTGGCGGCATGTGCCAACATGCGTGGATCACTGGCACGATCATCAAGGACCCGGGCGACCTTGACGGCGATGGTCTCGCCATGATCCCGATCTCAGTAACTGTCCCAACCTTTTCCCTGTTCCAGAAGGAGTATGTACCCAAATGACGGCTGTAAATTTTGGTTCCGGCACCGTTGTCGGTCGCCGCACGGACATCAGCAACCCCACCCCGAGCTTCCTCGGCGTGTTGCAGGATGTGGAAATTGACTTCGATCAGACCCTGAAGGAGCTGATCGGTCAGAACAAGATTGCGTTCGACGTCGCGCCCGCGAACCTGAAGATTACGGGCAAGGCGAAGTTCGCGCGTATCGAAGGCAGCACCATGCGTGACCTGCTGTTCGGTGCTGCGGCCACCCTTACCCGCAACGCCGGCACCCAGTTCGTCACGGGTGAGCAAGGCACGCCCGGCGTCGGCAACACGATCACCGTGTCGCATGCGGCGGCGTTCGTCGCAGACTATGGCGTGTTCTACGCCATTGGTGGCTCCCAGCTTACCCGCGTGGCCAGCGCCCCGTCGGTTGGCCAGTATTCGGTGAATGAGGCCACGGGCGTCTATACGTTCAATGCCAGCGACAACAACGTCGCCATGTCGCTGTACTATGCCTACACCGTGACCAACCTCGTGCAGTCGACGGTGTCGAACAGCGCGATGGGCACGGGCCCGGCGTTCCAGCTCTTCATCGCGGAGAGCTACACCAACAATGCAGGCCAGCTGAATACTTTCAATCTCCAGCTGAATGCCTGTCGTTCTTCCAAGCTGACGTTCCCGTTCAAGAACACGGATTACACGATCCAGGAATTCGACTTCCAAGCGTTCGCGGACCAGAACGGCAACATTGGCGTTATTTCCACGACCGAATAGTACGTAGTCGTGTGAAGGGGTTTTTCTTTCAACCAAGAGGTGAACTATGGCAATTCCAGAACCCAATGCGGACTTCCTTGACGGGAAGACGCCAACGATCGAGTGGGCGGGCAAGAAGTGGCCCATCCCCTTGCTCGCACCGAAGCAAAATCGTCATGTCATCCCCGCACTTATGCGTTCCATGAAAGTGGTTGCGGGCATGTCGCCTGAGAAACTCAAGAGCGGAAGCCTTGACGTTACTGAGGCGCAGATGGATGATCTGTACGATATTGTCTACTGGGGCTTGAAGCGTGCGCATCCTACCCTGACGCGGGATGATTTCGATGATGTCGATCTCCCGATGATGGAGATGATGAAGATGATCCCGGTGGTGGCTTTGGCCAGCCGCGGTCCGACCAAGCCGGGGGAGGAAGCCAATAGTGGCACCGAGGGGGAAGCGAACCGCCAGACTGGGACGTAATCATCGCCTCAGTCTGTAGCTACACTGGTGTGCCCCCGCATGTGTTGGAAGAAACCCTGACCATGCCGATGCTCATGGCCTTCATGGAAAAGTGGGAGCATGTGCCGCCTGCGATGGTCACATCGGCCTTCGTCGCGGCAGCCCACGGAATGAAGTTCAAGCCTCGTCCAAAGAAGCTGCCTACCAAGCCTTTTGCCAAGCCGGGCGCGACGAACGTTTCGACCAGCGCAGCGCGGGCGGAAGAACTCCGAAGCCTTGCCAGCCTATTCAATGGCGGGGTTATCACCGCTAACAGCAGAATGAACTGAGATGAGTGACGACGTCAAGGTCCAATTTGGCGTTGCGAACGAAGAGGCGATCTCGGCCCTTAACCAAGTCCGGTTCGCCATTGAAGGTTTGACCGACCCCCTGCGTGCCGTCAGAAGCACGCTAGGGGAAGTCGGTGAAGCTTTCGTCGCTGCGTTCGCCGTCGAACAGATTGTCGAGTTCACTGAGAAGATGGCCGAACTCGGTCTAGAGACCGAGAAGATGGCCGCCATACTGGGCATGACCACCAAGGAGGTGGGCGAGTTCCAGTACATTGCTGGTAGTGTTGGCATTTCGGGCGAGAGCGCAGCGCTGGCGTTGGAGCGTTTGAGTCGCAGCCTTTCGGAGACGAGCAAAGCCGGTTCTCCTGCTCAGCAGGCGATGGCTGCTCTGCATATTACGTACAAAGATGCGATCACGGGCGCGATCCTACCCCTGAACGAATTGTTGCCGCAGATCGCCAACAAATTCCAAATGATGGCCGATGGTCCTAACAAGACCGCATTGGCTATGGATATGTTTGGCCGCGCTGGCGCGCAGATGATCCCGATCCTGGATAAGGGTGCGGCGGGTCTGAAAGAGTTGAGCGACGCGGCGGATAGTGCCGGCGTTGCCCTTGACGATCAGGCCACGACGGCCTTGGCTTCTATCCACGAAGCTTTGTACAAGCTCGGGCAGGAAATTCACGGCGTCACTATTCAGGCGTTCCTTGATCTGGCACCTGTCATCCTCGGCGTCGTCGACAAATTTCAGGACCTGTACGAATGGTCCAAGAAAGTTTACGAACAGGGCTTTGGTCTTCACGATCTGTGGCTTGATATCCAGACCGAGTTCGACCAGACCTCTGACGCTGTCGAACGTTTGCTGGGTGACTTCAAGAAGCTTGGAGATGAGCTGGGCGTTCAAGATGCAAAGCTCCCATCCGTAAAAGAGACGTGGAAAGAACTTCAGTTCATTCTATACTACACCGACGCGATCATTATCTCGCTGATCGGTGACCTGCGTACCATTCTTGAGTGGGCCATCACCTTTGGTAAGGAAGCGGGCGGCGCGTTCCTTGGCGTTGCGGATATCCTAGGCGATGTAGCCACCGGCCACTTTGGTCAGGCGACCAAAGACTGGGAAACTATGATGGAGCGCTGGGAGCAAGCGGCGCGCGATCATGCCACCAATATCAAGAACATCTGGTTGGACACCCAGCGCGAACTTGCCCATCTCGGCAAGACCCCTGAAGATCTGCCCGGCTTCATTACTCCCAAAAGTCCCTCGGCCGCGTTGCCGGATTTCAAGCTTCAGAACGCGCCCGGCGTTCATCCGCTGAACGAAGGCCAGAAGGCGGCTGAAGAGGCGATCAAGGCGGAAGAGAAAGTCGCGCAAGCCCGCATCAAGCTGGAGCAGGAGGTCGACAATACCGCCTACGCAATGGGCGCGGAAAGTCTGAACGCGCACCTGCAGAAGGAGCTGGATACCGCGCAAGAGGCGTACGAAGCCAAGCGCTCCGCTCTTGTCAAGCTGCAAGCCCTTTACGCCGGCGATAAGGATAAGCAGGCTGAGTACACCGGACAGCTCCGCTCCTTAGATGCGGAATACATGACGCAGAAGCAGGCGCTGTGGGATAAGTATTACCAGAAGCGCCAAGCGGATGCGGAGCGTGACACCCAGCGCGAAGTTACCAACCTAGAACGCGAGCTCCAGGAAGGTTTGCGCGCCTACGATCGTGACTATCAGATGCACCTGATCACGATCGAGCAGAAGACCCAGCTTGAGACCGCGTTTACGAATTTTATTCGTAAACAGATCATTGACCGCTTGACCGCAGCCCAAGCTGGGCTGGATAAGGAAAGCGAGCAGTACAAAAAGCTGGAGCAACAGAAGGAGCAGGTCACCCAGCAGTCCAATGCGCGGATCGACAAACTAAACGATCAGTTGGTTGAGTTTGAGGTTCACCGCTGGCAGCAGTTGGGCACTGCGATCTCCCGCAGCTTTGGTAACGCCTTGAGTGGAATGTTGAATGGTACCATGACGTGGCGTCAAGCCATGATCAACGTGATTTCCAGTATCACCGATGCCTTCATCAACATGGGCGTGGAGATCGTTGACGATTGGATCAAACAGCAGATTGCCAAGCTGATCGTCACCAAGACCTCTGAAACCGCGGCTGGGGTCACGCAGATCATGACCGCGGCGGCAATTGCGGCGGCAAATGCCTTCGCATCAACGGCCGCCATTCCAATTGTCGGGCCGGAGCTTGCGCCCGCCGCTGCGGCGTCCGCCTACGGCACGGTTTCTGCGATGACCTCGCTGCTTTCCGCAGCGGGCGGTATGGTGGTGCCCCACGATACGTTGGCCATGGTCCATGAAGACGAAATGATCCTCCCCGCGCACCTTTCCAGCGGCGTGCAGAACATCATCGCGAACAATGGTGGAGGAGGAGGCGGCGGAGGTGGCGACACCTACAATGTCCACATCCACGCAATGGATGGCCAATCGGTGGCGCGCGTCCTCAGCAACAATGAGGGAGCGCTGGTCAGCGCCTTCGCCAAGGCGCGGCGCAACATGCACCCGGCCCTCATGGGAGCAGGTAAGTCAGGATGAGCACTTCGGTATTCCCCACCTTGTCCGGCATTGGTTGGCCGGTTACTCGCTCCCCGATCTACAAGACCCGGACGCAGACGAACATATCGGGCAAGGAAGTGCGCATCGCGGATTGGTCCTCACCGCGGTATCAGTGGAAGCTGCCTTTCGCTTTTTTGCGTCAAGGTGCGGGTCCGTTCAACGGCATCACCTTTACTGAGTACTCGCAACTCGAAGGCTTCTTCGAGAGCATGCTCGGCGGCTGGGATAGCTTTCAGTACCAGGATGTGGATGACAACAAAGTCACCAGCCAGATTTTTGCGCAAGGCGATGGCAGCACGATTAGCTTCCAGCTGAAGCGGTCCTTCGGTGGCGGCTCTTGCCCTATTCTTGCACCGAATCTGTCGCAGACCTTCAACGTCTATCTGAATGGTTCCCCCACAAGTAGTTATGTCGTGACGCATTGGGGGCAGACCAATCCCGGTGTGGTTACCTTCAGTAGCCCGCCCGGTGCCGGCGTCAACATTTCCGCCGACTTCTCGTACTATTTCCCGTGCCGGTTCGATGACGACAGCATTTCGTTTGACAAGTTCCTGTCTTATGTGTACGAGTGTAAGTCGCTCACATTCACCAGCATCAAGTAACGGAAGGGGTTCCGTAATGGAAGTACAGATTGGGCAGATGAAAATCTGGCTCTTTACCTTTACGCAAGAAGATCGAGAATGCTTGAGCATCCGCGTAGCAGCGCCGACGAGGCAGAGTGCCTGTTCGCTGCTAGGCGAAAAGCTTCACCGTTATCTTGACCCCACCCCTTTCAAGCACCCGGAGCCCGGCACAATCCTGCAAGGGTTCGGCAAAATTGATGTACCCAAACCCGCCATCATCGGATTCACGGACCTGGATGGCAAGTATCAGGAGGCACCCCAATGAAGCCCGTGTCTCCCGAGATGCTGACCTTGCTTGCAAGCCGTCAGTTCTACGCGGCCGATCTGTGGACCATTCAGCTTGTGAGCGGGCTGGTCCTGTGCTACACCTCAGGTGATCAGGACATTTCCGCCAACGGCAATGTCTATTCCGCTGGCGGGCAGACAGGCCCCTACTTCGACCGCACTGGCAGCAAGGCCAAGTGTCATTGGGGTGTGGGTACTAGCGTCGACAATTTGACGGTGGAGATCATTCCCGGCTCCGCCACGATCAGTGGTACGCCCTTCCTGCAAGCGATGCGTGAGGGCCTCTTCGATGGCGCGACCGTGCTCCTTGAACGCGCCTTCATGCCAACCTACGGCGACACTTCGTACGGCGTGATCCGGTTCTTCGTGGGTCGCGTCGCGGAAGTGGTGGCTGGCCGTTCGTTGATCACCATGACGGTGAACGCCTTTACCGAATTGCTGAATCTGCAATTCCCGCGCAACGTTGCTCAGACCACCTGCGTCAATCAGTTGGGTGATTCCGTTTGCCAAGTCAACCTGAGCAGTTATCAGGTGTCGGGTCTTGTGGAGCCGGGTAGTACCTTATCCGCCATCCAGGTCGGCATTGGAAGCTTCCTGCCCGATGGGGTCTTTGATCTCGGCAAGATCACCTTCACTACCGGCATCTTGGCCGGGCAGTCGTTCGGTATTAAAGACACGACACTGATGGGAGGCCCTACAGGTGCCATCAATCTGATCGGCTATGTGACGGGCCTTCCCAGCCCCGGCGACGGTGTCACGTTGACCTACGGATGCAACAAGAGTTACACGGATGGGAATGGTTGCCCCAAGTTCAGCAACCAAGTACATTTCCGGGGCATGCCGTTCGTGCCGCAGCCGAGCACGGCGGTCTAAGATGCGCACAGAAGAAGAAGCGCGCGCCAGCGTCATCAAGGAAGCGCGCGAGTGGATCGGCACCCCTTACCGTTCCAATGCGCGCGTGAAGGGGCTGCAAGGTGGTGTCGATTGCCTGACGTTCGTAGCCGGTGTCTACGAATATGCGGGCATCATCCCCCGGCTGCCCATCCCTTTCTACAGGCATGACTTCCATCTGCACCAGGATGCGGAGTACTATTTGTATGGCAAGGACGATACTCCGGGCATCCTTCATTTCTGTACAGAGATTGAAGGACCACCCAAGCCTGCCGATATTGTTCTGTTCAAGTTCGGGCATTGCTTTGCCCATGCAGCGATCGTAGAAGACTGGCCGCGCATCATTCACGCATGGGCCTTGCGTCCTGTGGGGCCTGACGATGCGGAGCGCAAGTCTTCGTTGAAGCGCATCTACGAGGTCACGACGAAGCGCGGGGAACTCAGGCCGCGTCGCTTTTTCACTGTCAAGGATTGGAAGCTTTAGAATGGCGTTCCTTTTCGGAAACCACTCTGCACCCACAAATGCACAGACCCCGAACTACACCGGTATCCAGCTCCAGTCGAGCGCTTATGGTATCCCGGTTGCGGTTGTGTACGGCGCGACGCGCATCGGCTGGAACCTCACCGATTACGTGAACTTCAACAAAGTCGTGACTCCGCAGAAAAGCGGCGGCAAGGGTGGCGTGGTTGGCGGCGGTGGCAAAGGTGGCGGTGGCAGCACCGTGACCTATTCCGCCAGCGTGCTTGGTACGCTTTGTGAAGGCCCCATCGCCGGCGTCAATTCGTCATGGACGAGCCAAACCCAAAACGTCGGCACGCCGGGCTTTGACATCATCGACGGAACCATCGCGCAGAGCCCTTGGGCCTATCTGTCAACGGCCTACCCTTCCCATGCCCTGACCTATAGCGGGTGGGCGCAAGCGGCGGCTGAGAACCTTGGCTTGGGGTCCAGCGCCAACCTGCCCAACATGAACTGGGAGGTGATGGCGCTTCTGTACAACACCGCCCCCGGCACCTATGGGGGTAACGGCTGCCTTGCGGGCGGCGATGCGGACCCCAGCCAAGTCCTGCCTGACATGCTGTCCAATGCGCAGTACGGAATTGGCTTCCCCGCCAGCATGGTTGGTCAGGTCAATAGCGCCGACGAAGCGCATGTTATTAGTGGCAACACGGCCGTAGTCAATCATGGCCCGTCCTTTTTGTACAATATCAACTGCGTCATTGGTGGCCAGACGCTGAAATGCGTACCCGGTGGTCCGCAGTCGATGCAGTTCTCGTTCGACAGCACTACTGGCACGTACCACTTCAATAGTGCACAGAACGGGCAGACGGTGAACATTCGGTACGTGTGGCTCAGCACGATGGCCACGTACCAAAGCTTCTGCTTGGCCTCCGGCCTTTGGATCAGCCCGGCCTACGTCAACCAGACGCAAATGTCCTCTTTGATTGACGACATTGCTAAGGCCACTTATTCGGAGGTGATCTGGTCATCGGGCGTGTTGCAAATGATCCCGCGCGGCACGGTGGCGCTCAACGCCAATGGGTATACTTACACGCCAAACACGACCCCGCTGTTCAGCCTGACCGACGACGACTTTATGGCCAACACGGGCAGCGCGGCCTCCGTGGGCAGTTCGGCAAGTAGTGCGGCGGGCGCGGCAAGTGGTGGTGGGTCAAGTGATGATCCGGTCAGTATTACTCGTATCCGCAAAAGCGACCAGATCAACAATATCAAGATTGAGTGCCTCGATCGGGCCAATCAGTACGCGACGGCGATTGTGGAAGTATCTGACGCGGCACTCATTGATCGGTTCGGGCGTCGCGGCGGATCGACCCAGTCCCTGCACCTTTTCTGTGATGTAAACGCAGCTAACGTTTCCGCCCACTTGCAGCTTCAAGATCAAAGCATCTTGAATATGTACTCTTTCCAGCTTGATGAGCGGTTCTGCATTCTCGATCCAATGGACCTCGTTGAGGCCACCGATCCGAACTTTCCCGGTCTGACCAATGTGGGCGTGCGGATTTTAGACCTCGTCGAGAACGATGACGGCTCGATTGGTTGCACGGCGGAAGAATACCCTGGTACTCTTGGGCAGGTTCCGCAGTTCAACATCGACACGGGCCAAGGTCTAATTCAGAATTTCAATGTCGCGCCCGGCGATGCCCTGACGCCGGCGATCTTCGATGTGCCCGTCCAGCTTGCCAACGTGATCGGTCTGGAGACATGGCTGGCCACGTGTTCGGAAACCGGCAATCCGAACTGGGGTGGTTGC
>Ga0335069_10000227_pt1 | contig 98176 bp, 75 predicted proteins | sample Lox_Sample_11_FD_206714 | JGI IMG/M metagenome (GOLD analysis project Ga0335069, IMG submission 206714) | Soil microbial communities from Loxahatchee National Wildlife Refuge, Florida, United States - Lox_Sample_1.1 | ecosystem: Environmental > Terrestrial > Soil > Wetlands | place: USA... | reverse complement strand
CATTTCGGCCAGCCGGGCTGGCTCGGCAAAAATGACTTCGCTTTGGATGCCGCGGGTGAGCGGCACGGCGTTGAGATATTGCACCGAGCCGATGCGGAACTTTGTGCCTTCGGATGACATGGCCCGCAGACTTTAGCGCAACGCCGCAACACCGCAAAGAAATCCTGCCTCAGGCACAGCACGCGCAATCTGAAGCCCTGAGGCAGCAGCCCGTCGCGATTATGGAATGATCCGGGCCACGTCGCCAGTTTTGACCCAGCCCTCGCGGCCGGCTTGATCCGCAACGAGCGCAAAGGCGCCGTGCGTCTGCTTCAGCGTGACAGTCTCCCCGGCGCGAAGCTTGCACACGGGTTGTGCCATAGTCACAGGTGAGACGCCCGCCACGGCCTCCGGGGCGATGACGATGGCGCGGTTTACCCCGGGCCACTGAACTGCCATGGCCAAGAGGGCGACTCCCAGCGCGATGGCGGCCGGCGCGCTGCCCCACGTCAAGGCGTGTCGCATGCCGGGGTACAGTTGCTTGAGCGGAAGTGTAAGGATCAGGAGAAACAACGCCCCCGCCGCGAAACAAAACCATCCATTCAAGGTTAACCCGTCGGCGAGCGGCGCCAAGCGTGAATGAGGCGCTTCCGTCACGCCAGCCTTTTCCCGGGCCAGACGCAGATTGACTGCAATGTTCGAGTCGCGCGGGGCCAGCAACGCGGCGCGTTCGTAGTTGAGAATGGCTCGTCCGACTTGACCACCGCGTTGTTGGGCGTTGGCTAAATTGAACAGCAAGGGCGCGGAATAGCCAGCGCGAGAGATGATGGATTCATAATCCCGCGCCGCCTCCGCAAAATTGCCCCGGGTAAAGGCATCGTTGGCGGCATCAAACGTGTCGCGGTCGGATTCCGCATGGGCCAAGCCGCTGCCCAGTATCAGCGCACAAACCGCAATGTCCGCGGTTCGGTGAAGCCATTGGTCCGGTAGAAAGTCTGTCAATTTCAGATGCTTGTCCGAGGCCGGCGGGGTGGGGCCGGATTCCGGCGAGTGATTGGTAAATTCAGCGGGGGAATTCGCCGGTTCGTCGGCATCAGGAGTATCGCGACTGACGGTTTTCAAGGCGCCGAGCACCTGTGGAGTCGGCGCGACCTGCCCCGACACCAGGCCGCGCAATATCAGACGGGTGACCGAGTTCATAATTCCTCCAATTTTCTAAGTTCATGGTTCACGAGCGCCTGCCAGTGGCGCAGTTCCGCCGGGGCAAAGGCGCGGCCGGTGTAAATCACTTCATCGGCCAGACTAAAGATTGTGCGCAAGCCGTCGGCCTCGCCGTTCAAGCGGACATTGATCTCGGCCAGCGTGATGGTCCGGGGCGACAAATTCCACCGGCGGCCGAGCAGAACCTGAAGAGCAGCACAGGCGGCCACAAAAAACTCCATCGTCTGGCCATGTTCAGCGGCGCGCTCCATCGCCCTGAGTTGTTCGCTCAACACGCGTTCGGTGTGAACTTTGCGGGCATGTTCTGGATCAGCAGCCAGCCTAGCCCGGCGGCGAAGGAACAAGTATAACCCCGCCAACACGGCGGAAGGCAGCAGCGCGATGGCGACCAGCCATGGATTCAACAGCCAGGGCCGGAGGGTCCGGGTGAAGTGCCCGGGATCGAGCCGGTTTGGCGCCAGATCCGTGGCGGGAGTGGCTGCAGGCAATGCGGCAGCGGCCGCGGGCCGGGCTGGGACCGCCAGCGCCGCCGGGGTCGGTCCCGGCGCGACCTCAATGGTGATGGGCGTCGTGGTGCGGGTCACGTACTGCTTTTGCGCCGGGTCGAAATAGCTGAACGCGAGCGCGGGAATTTCCCGCCGGCCTGATTTCGTCGGGATGAGCGCCTGCTCGAAGTTTTTACTGCCGGAAAATCCGGCGCTGTCGGCCGGCTCAAACGCGGCACCCGGCTTGTAAGCTTTCCATTCGGAGCCGCTGGCCAGGGTTGGGGCGGTAACCCGATCGAAATTTCCCTCGCCGCGGATTTTGAGCTTCAGGGTCACCGGGTCGCCGGCGGCGATTTGCGTCGGTCCGGCCTCGGCAGCTAAGTCGAATCGACCCACCGCGCCCGCGAAGCCGGCCGGCCGGTTTTCCGCCGGCAACGAGAGAATCCGCACGGCGTTTGGCCCGCTGTCCAGGGCGATTTGTTTCTGCGTCGCCGCGCCGAAGAAATTATCAAACAGGTCGGCAAACGCGTCGTCGCCGAAGGGGTCGCCCGACCGCGACTGCTGCGGCCGCTGGCGTACGGTAACTGTGACGGGAATCTCGACGTTCATTTCATAATCGCCGGCCTTCACGGCGGTGATGGCCGTGGGCCAGGTGAAGACGGTGTAGGGCGCGCCATTGATTATTTCCCGGGTGGTGATTGGCTGGCTGCCGAGCTTGTTCATGGTGAAAGCGTCACTGTTGAGCTGGGGCAGGCCGTCCACGCGCAGTTCGACTCCGGCGCGGAAACAGGCCTTCAATTCCACCGGCACCATTTCGCCCACGTAAAATTCCTTCTTGGGCGTCACCAGGCGCAGGAATCCAAAACTGTTTTGCGCGGCGGCCTCGGCGTCACCGGTGTCGCCCCCGACAACCGGTGGTGGCGGGAGGTTGGGATTCTTTCCATTTGCGCTCGCCGACGTTCCTCCGGCGCCCGAACCTACTTTCAGGACGAGCGCCGCTGACCGTGCGGCGTCGGGACCGTTGCCAGTCCGGATGGGCGGAATGGTAAACGTGCCGCTGCGGCTCGCGGCGACGGCATAGACGTAACTGAGGTTGGCGGACATGGCGCCGTTGATGATTTCAACCTCGCTCGATTGGCCGACTTGCTGAAAGGTCAATCCGTTTACGGGCGGGATTTGTGGCGTCGTGGCGTCCTGGCCCTGGATGGTCACCGTCAACTGCGCCGCCTCGCCCAAGGCGACCTCCGACGAATCGAGTCTGGCGTCAATTCTCGCAGCGTTGGCCCAGCCGAGAGTCATCGCGAATACGATCGTGAGGGTGACAACGGCTGCCCGTCTGAAGGTGAATTTCATATGCCAATGCTCCGTTGCCAGGGTTACCAGTCCTTTGCCGGTTCATTATTTTGCGCGGCTTCGTTGCCTCGCGCGGACGGCGCCAGGGGCATCTTGCGGTCGTCACTCTTGAGTGAGTCGAGCAACTGTTTGGCCTCGTTGCGGGACATCTTGCCCGGTTCGGGGCGGGCGTCGGCCTGTTCCTGACCGGCTTCTTGCGGCTGAGGATTGCGCGCCTGGGGCGTGCCGTCCTGCTTTTGCGGGTCAGGCTTTGCACCGGACGCAGTGCTCTGGTTTGCCGGCTGCGGTTTTTGGTTTGCCGGCTGGTCGGGCTGGCCGGAGCCGTTGTTAGCGTTGTCAGGCTGATCCACTTTGTCGTCGGTCCTGTTCTGGTCCTTGTTGGCACCGGCCGTCTGCGGCTGATCTTTTTGCTGATCCTTGCCGTTCTGCTGGTCCGTCTTGGGCTGCTGCCCTGAATTGCCGTCATGCTTGTCCGATGAATCCGGCTTGCCGTCGGGCTTGCCTTGGTTCTGTTTGTCCGGCCGGGACTTTTGCTGATCCTGATTCTTTTGATCCTGGTTCTGCTGGTCCTGGCTTTTCTGGTCCTGCGATTGCTGGTTCTTGTCCTGGCTCTGATCCTGGTTTTTGTCCTGGTTCTGTTGCTGCTGCTGTTGTTGCTGTTGCTTTTGCTGATCTTTTTTTTGTTGTTGCTGCTTTTTCAGTTCCTCGAGCTTGCGTTTCACCAGGTCGCGGTTGTACTTCGCGTCGGCGTCGGCGGGTTTGAGTTGCAGCGCGGCTTCATAGGACTGGACTGACTGCTCCCAGGTTTTGATGGTTTCCTGGGCGTTGGCCTTTTCGGTTTTCTGGCCCAGGCGATATTGCGTGTTGCCGAGATTGTAATAATCGTCCTGTTGCAAGGTCAGGTCGTCGGTCTTCATGGCCCTGGCAAACGACTCGGCGGCCTGGTCAAACCCGCCTGATTTGTACGCCGCAGCGCCGTGATTGAATTGCAGGACCGGCTGGTTCGGATTCTTCGCTGCCGCCTGCCGGTATTCCTGTTCGGCGCGGGCGTAGTCTCCCTTTTGAAACGCCTGCTCCGCGGTCCGGACCGACGCCTGGGCCGGGTGGGCCGCGACCAGCCAGGTGACGGCCGCGGCAGCCGCCGGGCGGGCCATGCGGTTCCACGACGCGGCGAGCGCCGGCCGCGGCGTGGTCCGGGAGGGATTTACGGCCCTGCGCCGGCGGATGCCGAAGAGCGGTTCAGCGACCAGGCACAGCAGGCCGAGTGCGAGCGGCCACTGGAAGCGCTCAAGGTAAACCTTTTGCATCCGCGAGGCGAGTTCGTGCCGGGTGAACTTTGCCAGTCCTTGGGAATAAATCATCTCCAGACCCTGCGCCTGTTGACCGAGGGGTTGATAAATCGCACCGGTGGCCTCGGCAATTTGCTTCAGCATCGCCTCGTCGAGGTGCGACTTGACAAATTGGCCGGAAGCATCCTTCAGGAACTGTGTTGCCCCGGTTTCATCCTCGACGGGGATCAACTCGCCGCTCGTGCTGCCGACGCCCACGGTGAAAATTTTCAGGCCGTTCTTGGCGGCGGCGCGGGCCGCATCCAGGGCGCTGCCTTCCAGGTCCTCGCCGTCGGTGAGCAACACGAGGATGCGTTCGTTGTTCCCGTTGCCCTCGAGCGCGGCTGTAGTTTCGCGAATCGCCGCCGCGATGTCCGTACCGCCGCGCGGGATGATTTTCGTGTCGAGCGCGTCGAGCGATTGGCGAAAGGCGTCGTAGTCGAGCGTGAGCGGGCATTGGAGGAAGGCGTTCCCGGCAAACGCCACCAGGCCGACCCGGTCGCCGTCCAGCCTCGCCAGCAAATCCTCCACGGCCATTTTGGCGCGGGTGAGCCGGTCCGGCTTCGCATCCTGCGCGAGCATGCTTTTCGAAGTGTCCACGGCGAACATCAAGTCCAGGCCTTTGCGCCGGGTCTCCTCCCAGCGGAAGCCGGCCAGCGGCCGGGCCAGCGCGACGGCCAAACAGGCGACGCCGGCGATGACCAGGGCACGTTTGAAGCTCCGGCGGGCTGGGCTGACCGAGGCGGTGAGTTGCGCGACGAGGCTGGCCGAGGCAAACTGCGTCAGTTCGGCGCGCTGCCGGGCATCAAACCGGCGGTACCGCCACGCCAGGGCGGCGCAGGCCATCAATCCGGCCAGCAGCCAGAGGGGTTGGGCAAATTTCATAGGCGTTCTCCGATTGCAAAGATTGTGAATTTCAAATTTTCCTCCGGTCGCTCAGGCTCCCGGCAGACGGCGGAATCGGGTCTGCTCCAGGCCCAGCGTCAGGCCGAGCAACAGGAGGCCGGGCACCACCGCGAAGGCAAACAGCTCGTGATATTTTTCAAACTTCTTCACCGGATGCGTGGTTTTTTCCATCCGATCAATCTCGGCGTAAATTTTCTTGAGCGAATCGGTGTCCGTGGCCCGGAAAAATTTGCCGCCGGTTTCATCGGCGATCTTCTGCAAAGCCGCTTCGTCCACGTCCACTTTGGCCATGACGACGCGCTGATTGCCGAACTGGTCTTTCACCGGCACGGGCGCCTCGCCGCGCACACCGGCGCCAATCGTATAAACTTTTACCCCCATCGCCTTGGCGGCCTCGGCGGCGGTCTGCGGCGCGACCTTGCCGGCGTTGTTCATTCCGTCCGTCAACAGGACGACGACCTTCGATTTCGACGGCTGGTCGCGCAGCCGGTTGACGCACGTGGCGATCGCCGAGCCGATGGCGGTGCTGTCTTCGACGAGCCCGACGCGGACGCGCTCCAAGTTCTGTTTGAGCCAGTCGTGGTCCAAGGTGAGCGGGCTGACGAGATACGGCGCGCCGGCGAACGCGATCAGGCCGATGCGGTCGTCGGGCCGGGCTTCAATGAATTTACCGACGACCGACTTGACCACTTCGACGCGGCTGACCGGCTGGCCGTTGAGCGTGAAATCCAACGCTTCCATGGAGCCGGACACGTCCAGGGCGAGCATCAAATCCACGCCGCTGGCCTGCACCTCGGCGCGGCCCCGGCCGAACTGGGGCCGGGCCAGGCCGGCGATGAGCAATGCCGCGACGAGCAGGCGCAACAGCGTCGTCCAGCGGGCCGGGCGGCTGCGCGTTTCCCGGGCGACGGCGCGGGCAATTTCCACGTTCGAGTATTCAACGGCGGCCACGCGGCCCTGGCGTCCCTGCCACAGCGCGAGCAACGGGAGCAGCACCAGCAGCCACAGCAGTTCGGGATTCAGGAAGCGGATCATAGGTTTTAAAGGTTTTGGTGTTGAATCAGGAAACCACGCGGATGGCCGGTTTGAACCCGGACAACTCTTCCGTGGCAAAGGTCACGGCCAGTTTTGTTCCTCCTTTGTGCCGGCGGATGCTCGGCCGCCGGGAAACCGGTAGTGGCAGCTCGCGACTGACGGTCAGGAGACGCCGGCCTGTTGCGTCCTTCACCGATTGCAGGGTCCAGGCATTTCGAGAGGGAAGTGTTTTCACGAGTCTGCCTTTCGGGTTAAGCGGTCGTTTTGGGGGGTTCTGCCAGATGCCGGCGTAGCAGCGTATCCGGGTTCTTTCCGGGAGCCGCAGTCGCGCGGTTCGGGTCCGTGTCCGAACGGCTCGGTATGGTCTGGCGCACAAACTCTTCGGCGCTCAGGTGCATGGCTTCCAGATCGGGCCGGCAGTAATACCAGCCGGCGAACTTGGCCAGGTCGCAATGTTGCAGAAAGCCGGCCAGCAGCGCGCGGTGGGCGGCCAGGAGGGCATCCGGCGAGACGGTCAACTCGCGGAGAAACTCTTCCGTGGTCAATTGGGGCGCCTGGATATGGAAGCGGTCCTCGATGTACCGCCGGATGATCTGTGAAACCTCGAAGCAGTATTCCCGGGTGCGGTCGGGATCGATCAGCCGCCGGGCCTCGTCCAGATATTGCAGGGCGATTTCGTGCGGTTGCGTCTCGAAGAACTTGCCGTGGTACAACCACCAGCGCAGCGCGAGCCCGAGGGCAATCAGGGTAATGACACCGGCCGCGACCACAGTCCAGAACCGGTGGGTGGGGACATGTCTGGGCTGCCGGATATCCCGGATGTCTTCACTGGCAAGGAGGACCGGTGAAGCCACAGGTGCGGCCGGTGTCAAAGCGGTTTGCGCCGGGGCGGCTGGGGCGGGGGCCGTATTGGTGTGGAACGGGGCGGACGGCGCAGCCGCGAAGATGCTGGTCGCGCCGAGCCACAGGCCGAGCGCCAACAATCCGTGCCGGGCATAAGCTGTAAAACGGGTGATTTTCATGATACTCGCAATCTCCTTTGCCGGTTTTTGAAAAAGGCGCGCAGGGCCGGCTCAAATGATTCGCGTGTGTCCAGGTTCAGGGAATCCACTCCTTCGCTGGCCAGCGTGTGGCGAAGGTTCTCCCCCCGCGCCTGCGCCAGTTCCGCAAAGCGCTGGCGCACCCACGGGTCAGCGGTGTTGATTTCGACCAACTCACCGGATTCGGCGTCTTCAATGGTCAACTGTCCGACATCGGGCAGTTCCCCTTCGCGCCGGTCGTGCACGTGCAGGGCCACGACGTCGTGCCGGCGGCCGGCCAGGCGAACGGCCCGGCGCAGATCGGCCAGCGACCTCTCCGGGTCGGGAAATTCAAAGTCCGAAACCACGAACAGGATGGCGCGGCGGCTGGTGATTTGATTGGCAAAATCGAGCGCGCGGACGATGTCCGTGCCGCGCGACTGCGGCTCGAAACACAGCACCTCGCGGATGACCCGGAGCACGTGCTGGCGGCCCTTCTTCGGCGGGATGTACTGCTCGATCTGGTCGCTGAACAGGATCAAGCCGACCTTGTCGCTGTTGCGAATGGCGGAGAACGCCAGCACGCTGGCCAGTTCGGCGGCCATCTGGCGCTTGCTCTGCGCGCCGGACCCGAAGTTGCCGGAGGCGCTCACGTCCACCAGCAACATGATGGTCAGCTCGCGCTCCTCGGTGAATTTCTTGATGAATGGGTGACCGGTGCGGGCGGTCACGTTCCAGTCAATCGTGCGCACCTCGTCGCCGGGCGTGTATTCCCGCACCTCGTCGAAATCCATCCCGCGGCCCTTGAAGACCGAGTGATACTGGCCCGCGAGCGAATCGTTGACGAGCCGGTTGGTGCGGATTTCGATGGCGCGCACCTTTTTCAGGATTTCCCGGGCCTGGTCGGTGTTCATATGGGTTTCCTTTGCCGGTTCGATGATGCCGTTCAGGGAACGGGCAGCGTCTCCAGCACCTTGCTGATGATGTTTTCGGAGCTGATGTTCTCCGCCTCGGCCTCGTAACTGACGGCGACGCGATGGCGCAGCACGTCAAGGGCGAAGGTTTTCACGTCCTGCGGCGTGACATAACCGCGTCCGCTCAGAAACGCTCCCGCACGCGCGGCCAGGGTGAGCGCGATGGTGGCCCGCGGCGAGGCGCCGTACCGGACGTAGCCGTTGAGATCGATTCCGTAATGCTTGGGATCGCGCGTCGCCAGCACGACGTCCACGATGTAATCCTTCAGCTTGTCATCCACGTAAACCGAGTTCACCACTTGGCGGGCGGCGACAATATCGGCGCCGGAGATCACCGGCTGGACGTTCAGGTCGGGATCGCTGGTCGCCATGGCGTCCAGGATGGCGCGCTCCTCAATGCGGTTCGGGTAGTCCACGATGACCTTGAGCATGAAACGGTCAACCTGCGCCTCGGGCAGCGGGTAGGTGCCTTCCTGCTCGAGCGGGTTCTGGGTGGCCATGACCAGGAACGGCTGCGGCAACGCGTACGTTTCGTCGCCGAGGGTGACCTGGCGCTCCTGCATGGCTTCGAGCAAGGCGCTTTGGACCTTGGCCGGGGCGCGGTTGATCTCGTCGGCGAGGATGAAATTGCTGAAGATCGGGCCGTGCCGGGTATGGAACTGGCCGCTTTGGGGATTGTAAATCATCGTGCCCACGATGTCGGCGGGCAGCATGTCGGGCGTGAACTGGAGACGCTTAAACTTCAATTGGGTGGCCGCCGCCAGGGTCTTGAGCGAAAGCGTCTTCGCCAGCCCCGGCACACCTTCGAGCAGGATGTGGCCGTTGGTCACCAAGCCAACCATCAGGCGGTCCACGAGATATTTTTGCCCAACGAGGACGCGCCCGATTTCCTGCCGCAGGGGCGCGACCCAGGCGGAATTCTCGCGGACGGCCTCGTTGATGGCCTGAATTCGCTCGTTGTGTCCGCCCGGTGTGACGGGGCTGGCGTAATTGTGGTTTGCGGCAGCTGGCGGTACGGGCCGGCTCAGCGGTGCGCCGCGGTAGCGGATGGTTTCCAGTTCGGCTTCGCTTGCCGGGGACGTCGTGGCGGCGACGGGGGATGAGCCGCTGTGGTCCCGCCGGCTGGGGACAGTGGCGGCTTGTTTGGTCCAGTTCGAATTGCTCATAGCTTTGGTCGTTGATTTATCGGTTGTGAGAGCGTTCTCTTTTTTCGCTCTCGCTTACACGGATAACAGACCACACGCCTTTTACGGGTCGCTTACACGAGTATTACAGTTTTGAAAGGTTGCCGGTCAGGGCGGGACACAGCCCTTCGCGGGATCGCCGGAACGGACAGAGATTCCCGGGGCGGAAACGAAGCGTTGGGGGAAACTACGGGCGGGCGGGCGGCGTTTGCTTCGGGAGTTTAACCGTGAACTCCGAGCCGGTGTTGGGCTGGCTGGAAACGGTGACATTGCCACCGTGCGCTTCAACAACGGCTTTGACCAGGCTCAGGCCCAGCCCGAGGCCGCGCTGGGAACGGCTCTTGTCGCCGCGATAAAGCCGGGCCCAGATTTTTTCCTGTTCGTCGGCCGGAATGCCCATGCCGGTGTCACGGAATACGGCAACAGCCCAAGCCGGCTCCTCGCGCACGCTGATCTCCACGCGGCCGCCGGCGGGCGTGTATTTGATGGCGTTGTCGAGCAGATTTGCGAAGATCTGCCGGATGCGGTTGCGGTCCGCGTGCGCTTCACAGGCGGCGGGCAGGTCAAGGTGGAGAGCGACCTTGCGTTCCTCGGCGACATACTGGTAGAGCTCCACCACTTCGCGAACCAACTGGCAAAGATCCACGGGAGCGCGCTGAAGCTGCATCATGCCGGCCTCGGCCTCGGTAATGTCCATGAGCGTGTTCAGCATGGCCAGGACGCGCTCGGATTCCTCGACGCAATCCGCCAGCGCCTCACGCGGCGCGGCGGGGTCTGCGCCCGGCGACAGCGCGAGCTCCGCCATGCCGCGCAGGCGGGTGAGCGGAGTGCGCAGGTCGTGCGCGACGTTGTCGAGCGCCTCGCGCATGGCGCGGATGAGCGCTTCATTGCGCTCGAGCAGGGTGTTGAACAGGCGGACCAGTTCGTCAAATTCGTCGTTCGAGGCGCGTCCCGGAACGCGGGCGGCCAGTTGGCCGGTGCGGATGATGGCGCGCGCGGTGGCCACGATCTGGCGCACCGGCCGCATGGCGCGGTGGGCGAAAATGTTGCCGGCCAGAAAACCGAGGATCACCGTCGCCCCCCCGACCATAAAAAAACTCTGGCGCAACAGGCGCAACAGCGTCTGGCGGTTGGTCGTGCTGCGCCCGATTTGCAGCAGCGTGCCATCGGGCAGATCGGCGGAGTCCAGGACGAGGTCCTTTTCCTCATCCTGCGGCATGCGGATGATGACGTCTTCCTCGTGCCGGTAATTGTCCCAGTCGCTGGAGGTGTCCCGGAAGGTGAGCCAATCCTCGGGCACATTGAGCAGAATCACACTGTTGGTTTCGCTCACCAGCCGGACGAACAGCGATTTCTGCAACTTGGGCGGCTGGTTCTGCATCCATTCGCGCAGGGCGCCAACGCCGCCTTTTTCATAGAGCAGGGCGGTCTCCCGGAGCCACGCGCTCAACAGCAAGCGTTCCCGGTTTTGAATCGCCGCCGCCAGCAGGTAATACGTGAGCGCAAAGAGCGCGACGTTGCTCAGCACAAAGAGCAGCACGTACCAGAGGCTCAGTTGAAAGCCGACGCTCCGACGCAGGCGCTCAAGCACGTTGAAGGACATAGCCAACCCCCCGGATGGTCTGGAGCCGCGCCCGGTCCTTGTCCAGCTTGCTGCGCAGCCGGTGAACCAGCACGTCCACGACGTTGGTTTGCGGATCGAAACTGTAATCAAAAATGTGTTCCAGGATCATGGTCTTGGTGACCGTGCGTCCGGCGTTGCGCATGAGATATTCCAGCAGGGCGAACTCGCGCGGCTGGAGCTCAACGGTCTCGCCGTCGCAACACACCTCGCGGGCGAGCAGGTCCATTGTCAGGTCGCCAACGACGAGCTTAGTCGGTTCGGCGGTCTGGGTGGCGCGGCGGATGAGGGCCTGCACCCGCACCAGCAATTCGGAAAAGGCGAACGGCTTGGTCAGGTAATCATCGCCGCCGGCCTGCAACCCCTTGACGCGGTCGTCCACGGACACCTTGGCGCTGAGGATGAGCACCGGGACGCGGAGGCCCTTGGCGCGCAACTTCTGGATGAGGCTCAGGCCGTCGAGCTTGGGGAGCATCACATCCATGACCGCGGCATCGTAGTTGACGCTCTGGAGCATCAGCCAGGCTTCCTCTCCTTCGCCGGAGTGGTCGACGGCAAAGCCGCTTTGCTTGAGGCCCTTGACCACGAACGTCGCGATCTTCTTGTCGTCCTCGACCACCAGGATGCGCATGCCGGCTCATGATGGCCGAGCCAAGAGTCCTAGCAAGAAAAAGTAATGTCCGGCACCCGTTCGCCCCCTCACAAGCCAGGCAATTCAGACGATTTCCACCGGACATTTCGGCAGGGCGTCGAGGAAGGCCTGGCCGTATTGCTTCGTCAGCACCCGGTTGTCCAGCACCACAACGATTCCGGTGTCGGTTTTGGTGCGGATCAACCGACCGACGCCCTGGCGGAATTTTAAAATCGCCTCCGGCAACGAAAATTCGCCGAAGGAATTGCCGCCGCGCGCCTCGATGGCTTCGATCCGCGCTTCGATGAGCGGATGGTCCGGCACGGCAAACGGCAGGCGTGTGATGATGACGTTGCTCAGCGCCTCGCCTGGCACGTCAACACCCTGCCAGAAACTGTCCGTGCCGAACAGCACCGAGTCCACGTCGTCCTTGAACTTTTCCAGCATGGTCGAGCGCGGTGTACCAGTACCCTGGACGAAACAGGTCACTTTGAGTCTGTTGAAAAACGGTTCCATCCGCTCGCCCAGTTCCCGCATGAGCTTGTAATTCGTAAACAGCACGAACGCCTTGCCGTGCGTTTTTTTGACAAAATGTTCGATCCAATGCTCCAGCGCGTCGGCATAGCCGGCCTCGCGCGGGTCGGGCATCTTGCTGGCGACGAATAATTTCATCTGGCGCTCATAATCAAACGGCGTGCCGACCTGGAGTCTGGCGGCGGATTCGGCGCCGACGCGTTTGACGAAGTAGTCAAGCGCGGAGTGCGGAGTGCGGAGTGCGGAATTTTGACGTGGAGAATCGCTTTTGTCTGGCTCGGCTTCATTCCGCCTTCCGCGTTCCGCGTTTCGAATTCCCAAGGTGGCGCTGGTCATGATAATGGACGTGTCGCTCTCGAACAGCCGCTGGCGCAGGAACTCCGCCACGTCAATCGGCGCGGCGTTCAAGGCGAGATTCTTTTGCGCTTTGCCGCCGCGCTCGACCCAGTACACATGTTCCGGCGCGCCCTGTTCCAGGAACGCCTTCACCTCGTCGCGCAACTCGGCCAGCCGCCGGTTGCATTCGACCAGTTCCTGACCGATGTCTTTGTCCTCGCTCAACTTGATCAGATCGCTGACCGCTTCGCGCAGGCGCTGGATGGGCAGGGTGAGATTGTCCGGCACCAGTTCAGCGCGGCGGATGCGCAGTTCGGTCCATTTCCGGGCCGAAGGCGACTCCGCCGACCCGAACCGGTCTGCTTTGGCGGAGCGGGCGATTCCCTCGCACGTAGCCTCGACGTTTTCAAAGAACTTGTCCGCCGCTTCGAGCAGGTCCGCCACCAGGTTCACCGCCGCGCCCTTGCGCAACGTGGCGAGCAGGCCCTTTTCGGTGCGCGGATTCCAGAGCCGATTCAACGCGTACCGCACCTGTCCGCTCGACACGCTCAATCCGATGTGTTTGGAGGCGACCTGCTCCATCTGGTGCGCCTCGTCAAAAATGACAAAGTCGTTTTTGAACAGGATGCCGCCTTCCTGTTCCTCGTCGATGCCGCCGAGCAACGTGAAAAACAAAGTGTGATTCAATACCAGCACGTCGGACGAGAGGAACCGGTTCCGCGCCCGCTGGAAGAAACAGACGCCGTGGTCCTTGGCGAAGTCGGACGGGAAACCGCAGACCTTGGGCGAACAGAGTCCGCGCTCCGAGCAGACCTGCGCCCAGACTTTGGGGTCGGGCTCAACATCGAAATCCGACAGGCTGCCGTCCCGGGTTTTTTTCGACCATTCGTGAATGCGGTGCAATTCCTCGGTTTCGGACGAAGTGAAGAGGTTGCCTGATTGCTGCATTGCCTTCTGAAGCCGCCGGGTGCAGAGATAGTTCGCCCGGCCCTTGAGCATGGAGAAACTGAACTTCACCGGTTCCGGCAGCGCGCCGAGCACGCCGGCCAGCATCGGCAGATCTTTTTCAGTGAGCTGTTCCTGCAAATTGATGGTGTGGGTGGAGACGATGGCTTTCTTCCGATTCGCCACCGCGAACAGGATGGCCGGAATGAGGTAGGCGAGCGATTTGCCGACGCCGGTGCCGGCCTCGACCGCCAGATGTTCGCGATTCTGCAGCGCGCGGGCCACCGCCACGGCCATCTGCTGCTGTTGCGGGCGGTACTCGAAATTTTTCGCGCGCGACAGCAATCCCGTCGGCGAAAAAATCACCTCCACCTGTGCGACCAGGTCAATGCCTGATCCAGCGGGCTGATGGTCAATGACGGATATCATCGGGTCATAACGGCCGGCTGCTCAAAACGACCTTCAGGGTGGTCGTCTGGCCGGGCGGGAGCGCAAGTTTGTCCTGCTTCACGTTCCCCGATTCGACGCAGACCATCCGCCGGTGCTCCGCCGGGTCGAAATCGTCCGGCAGCTTCTGCGTCGTCCATGGATTCCAGACCACGGTGGACCGGGAATTGAACTTCTGGACCGAGATGACTCGCCGGAGCGCATCATCGCGGATTTCCACCATGCCGGCATGGTCAAAATAGACGCGGTTGGTTTCCTGGGTGACGAGTAACGGCGAAGGGTCGCCGTTTCTCCGAACACCATTGGCCCCGCGGGCGAAGTCGTCGAACGGTTTTGCCTCCAGCCCGCTGAGGGAAACGGCGTCGATGTCGCCCACCGCAAAATAGGTATGCAGGCAGTTCTCGAATTCCAACCGCCGGTCCGGCGACCGGTTGGTGGTGATCAATTCCATGGTCAATCGGTCCGTGATGGTGACGGCCAATTCGGTGTCGCACGGCGGCCAGGCGGCGCCGGCGTCGGTCCGCGGCAGGTGAAAGCGCAGCGTCACCCCCTCCTCGGCGAGGGCGGCGGCGGCCTCGACTTTCCATTCGGTAATCCGTGCGAATCCGTGAACGCCGGCGTCAGCGCGTGAACCGAACCACGGGAAACAAATGGGCACGCCGCCACGGATGGGTTGCCCGGGCGCGAACCGGCTGCGCGCGCTCAGGAACAAGAGCGGCGGCTCGCCGGTCTTCTGGAAATGCGTCACGTGAGCGCCGTGCAGATAAATCTCCGCCGTGCTGCGCGGGGTGGTGACGTTGATTTTGGGCAGGCCGCCCTTGCCGCCGGCAAACGTGACGCGTCCGGGGATTTCAAATTTTCGAAGCGCGTCGGGAATGACAGAGTCAGCCATAACCTGCGAAGTTTTAGCATACCTCGTTCGCCGGCACAGTTCCTTTGTTGAATTTTTATGATTTGACATTTGGACCCGGCGACTCATTTTGGCCCGGTCGAAGGCGTTTAAACTGGGAAACCAAACACTTATGAACGAATCGATACCTCCTCTCACCGGTAATCCTCCTCCCGCCAAAACTTCCGGCCTGGCCATCTGGAGCCTGGTGCTGGGCATTCTCAGCCTGACCTGTTTTTCCATTTTGAGCGCGATCCCCGGCGTGATTTGCGGCCACAAGGCCCTGTCCCGCATAAATCATTCCGGCGGGACTCTTGAAGGGCGGGGTCTGGCCATTGCGGGGTTGATCATGGGGTACCTGGGCATCGCTTGGGCCGTGTTCGTGCTGCCGCTGATGCTGGCCATCGCCATTCCCAACTTTGTCAAGGCGCGCCAGGTGGCCCAAACCAACGCGTGCATCAACCACCTGCGGCAAATTGACGCCGCCAAGCAGGAATGGGCCCTTGAAGGCTCCAAGCAACCCGGAGATGTCCCCAAGGCCCAGGACCTTACTCCGTTTTTCAAGAACGGGGTTTTCCCGACTTGTCCCGCCGGCGGCAGTTACACCATTGGCGCCGTCAGCAATGCTCCCACCTGCTCCATTCCCCAGCACAAGTTGCCGTAGTAGCCGGATGCTGAATTCGCATCCTGGCCGCCGGTCGGCAACCGCAAACCGGGATCACGGCTTGCTCCCGCCGGCTTCGGTGGGTTGCGGCGTGCCCGCCGGGGCAATGCGATTGGCCACGTTGACGCCATTGATTTCGTCGTAGCTGATGACCAGTTTGTCGTTCGGTTTGAAATCGGCCAGTTGGCCGCCTATCTTGCCGTTGACAACCATGGCGCAGTGGTCGCCCAGGGTGAATGCCTTCGTTTCAAACCCGGCCTTGGCCTTCAGGGTCTTCGCCTCAAGGTCAATCGCGGTCAGCGTGCCGGTAAACGACTCACTTGTTTGCATGATCTTCCATGCCGTCGGTTTGTCTTTCGGAGTTTCATAGGTCACCGTGACGTAATTGCCGGTCTGGATGTCGGCCAAGGCGCCTGACTGGTCATCCCGGAGCAGCACCTTGCAGCCGTCAGCAATTTGAAACGACCGGTCCATGCCCCGGACGCGCAGCGTCAGAGTGCGTCCAGCCGGGTCGCAGGTTTTCACCGTCCCTTCATACACCAGCGGCAGCTGCAGGACGCGGTCCGCCACGCGCACGCCGTGGGACTCCTGATACGCCACGGTGACCCGCTGGCCCGGACGCAAATCGTTGATCGTGCCGGCGCTCTTATCCTCCTTGGTGAAAAGGCAGTTGTCGCCCAAATTGAACTGCTTGCGCACAAAGACCCCCTCCAGTTCAAGGACCCGGTCCTTGGCGTTAACGGCTGCTATCTTACCCGTGTACGATTTATGCGGCAGTTCGGCCGCGCCAGCGTCATCGGCCGCTGCCCGGGGTGGTCCCGCGAGCGCCCATACCGCCGCTCCCACGATGGTCCACCTGCCTATGGTGCTTGTCTTCATAATAACTATTGGAGAAATCTAACCTGCTCCTCGTTCAACTTCCATCACAAACCGCCCGGTCGAATCCGGTGGAGCGAGCATATGCGCGCGACCCGTTCCGTCCTGTTTTTGTTCTGTCCAAATTGGCCGCTTCCGGCTACAAAACGGTCAAGCATCTGACTCCATGAAAACCTCAATCCTCGTCGCCGCCTCGATGATATTGCCCCTCGGCCAACTCCCGGCCGCCGACGCCCCGCTCTTTCCACCGGCCGACCTCATGCAGATCGGTGTCTATTATTATCCGGAAGCCTGGCCATCGAACCAGTGGGCCCGCGACATCGTCAACATCAAAAAGCTCAATTTGGAATTCGTCCACATGGGCGAATTCGCCTGGGCGTTCCTTGAGCCCGCCGAGGGCCAGTTCGATTTCGGGTGGCTCGACCGCAACATCCAGCTCTGCGCCGATCAGGGACTCAAGGTCGTGCTCTGCACGCCCAGCCCGACGCCGCCGGTGTGGCTGACGCAGACGCACCCGGAAGTCTGCATGGTGGACGCCGCCGGCCGGCGGATGCTTCATGGCACGCGGCAGCAGGCTTGTTGGAGCACCGATGTCTATCGCGAGTACGTCGGCAAAATCACCGAGGAACTCGGCAAGCGGTACGGCAATGACCCGCGCGTCTGGGGCTGGCAGCTCGACAACGAGCTCAGCCACTACGGCAAGGAACCGTGCTACTGCGACTACTGCCAGGTCAAGTTCCGGGTCTGGCTCAAGAACAAATACGGCACGATCGACAAGCTGAATGACGCCTGGGGCACCGCCTTCTGGTCGCAGGTTTACCAGAACTTCAATCAGATCCGGATTCCCAATTCCAAGGAGCTGGTCGCCCAGGTCAACGAGCACGCGCTCCTGGATGCGCAACGCTGGTTTGCCGACGAGGCGGCGGATTATCTGCGGTTCCAGGCCGGCATCCTGCGCAAGTACTGCGGCAAACGCCAGTGGATCACCAGCAACTTCATGCACCTGTTCGGCGGGGTGAACCCGGCGCTGCTCGGCAACGATTTTGACATCATCACCTGGACGCATTACCCGGCGCACGGCAATTTGAACGAAGGGCCGCTCGGCTTCCGCCTCGGCAGCGCGGCGGAGATGTCCTTCTCCCATGATTTCCACCGGAGCATCAATGGCTACGAAGGCCTGATGGAATTGCAGCCCGGCCAGGTCAACTGGGGCGACGTGAACCCGCAGCCGTACCCGGGCGCCGTCCACCTCTGGATCATGCGCGCGTTCGCGGCCGATGCGAAAATCGTGTGCACCTACCGCTACCGCGAGCCGCTCTTCGGCGCCGAGCAATATCATTACGGCCTGGTCGGCACCGACGGCGTCACGCCCACCACCGGCGGCGAGCAATATTCGCAGGCCGCGCAGGAAATCGCCCTCCTGCGGAAGAATCTCAAGCCGGATTCGAAGATGCCCGCCGCCTACGCCGCCCGCCGCGCCGCCCTGCTCTACAATGTCGAAAGCCGCTGGGACATTGACGACCACAAACAAACCGTCCGCTGGGACACGATGGGCCACGTCCTGAAATCCTATCGCGCGCTCAAGCGGCTCGGCTGCCCCGTGGACGTCATCACCGAGGACAACGATTTCAACTCGTACCCGTTTCTGGTGGTGCCCGCCTGCCAGTTGGTGGATGAAAAGCTCGTGCAACGCTGGAAGAATTACGCCGAGCAGGGCGGCCACCTGATTCTCACCTGCCGCACCGGCCAGAAGGACCGCCGCGGACACCTCTGGGAAGGCCCGTGGGCCATGCCCATCCTCGATTTGATCGGGGCGAAGATAAAATTCTACGACACCCTGCCCGCGCCAAACGTCGGGAAAGTGAAGGCTGGCAAGGAAACGTACGATTGGGTGAGCTGGGGCGAAGTCCTGGAACCGGGCGCCGGCACGACGGTGACCGCGAGCTACACGGATCAATTCTATGCCGGCAAGCCGGCGGCAGTGACCCGCAAGCTCGGCAAAGGCACAGTCACTTATATCGGCGTGGACTCGCAGGGCGGCGGCCTGGAGGCGCAGCTCATCCGCGATGTTTTTAAACAAGCCGGCGTGCCGGTGGAAAATTTCGCCGACGGCTTCCTGGTGGACTGGCGCGACGGCTTCTGGGTGGCGACCAACTTCACCGAGAAGAACCAGCGCGCCCCTATCCCGAAGAAGGCCAAGGTGCTCATCGGTTCAGCCGACGTGCCCACGGCGGGCGTCACGGTCTGGCAGGAATAAATAACGCAGGACTGGCTTCCAGTCTGTCTCTATTTTTTGAATTGTGAGGCGTTCGGTTTATCCGCCGCGGCCCTTGTTTGGCGTCGTCAACAGAAACAACGCTTTCCGGATCCGTTCTGCCGCGAACCCCTCCGATTTCATGTATTTCTCCAGTTCTTGGGGAGCACTAAATTTCTGAACCAGCGACACAAGCAATTCGTGCTGGTAACGCGGATCGCGCTTAAGTATCGCTTCCGTTGTGAAATCATGTAGCTGCTGGCCGGTTTCAGCAGAAAAAAGGCAAAGGTTGCCACGGAATAACGCGGTTCCATTGAGACAGAACTCGGCGTAACCCTCGTCTGGCAGCCTGACCGCCCGAACAATATTCCACTTCCTAGCGGCCAGATAATCAATCGTCGAATTCGGATTGCCCTTCGCGTTCACGGACACAAAACATTGTTGGTCCGGAAGGGATTGAAACCTGACGTAGTTTGCTCCTTCTGGAACGATGTGCGTCCAAAGCAACTCCTGCGACTCCAGATCAAAACAGCGTAACGCCCCAGACTCGCTGACAATCACTTCCGTTCGAGAGAACGAGCACTGGCGCAGAACTCTTCCGGCGCGTTTGATCGTCGCCTTTTTTACTCCAAACGGGCGGTGGAATTCCAATGACCGTCCATCAACAATAACCGATTTATCAAAAGGACTTCCGTAAATATCTTTAACCCCGTTGAGCTTCTCAGCGGTTTCGCCGGTTCGTGCATGAAGAAGGTGTGCAGCTCCTGTTTCGCGCCCGCAGAAAACCAAATCATAGGCCGCCAACGCGTGCACACTTTGCACCGATTTTAGATCTTTGCGTCGCCAAACTTCCTTGCCGTCGGGAATCGCGTATCCCGCAATACCATAAGCGTCATAGCACCCGACAAAACACATTTTTTCGTCATGTGATAGCGCCAAGCGCGTTCCATAACCGGGCCCTTTATGCCGGACGGGGAATTCACATACTTGTTTTTTTTCGACGATATCAAAGACGTATACGTAGCCTTGAATCTTAAAGGGCGGATCAATGTTTGCGATGGTCAGCACCAGCCACCCGCCGTAATGGCTGGCTACGTCATGTCGAGTCGTTGTTGGCATAGGTTCTTCCCAAACAAATCCATCTGCCGGCCGTGTCACTGCTTGTTCAGCGTGAGGAGAAAGACGTCGTTCTCGCGCAGGGGCAGTTCGCGATCAAAGGTGCCGTCGGCGGGGATGGTGACCGTGGTTTGCTCGATGGGCTTGCCGCTGCTGGCGGCGTTGATCTGCTCGACCTGGGCGCGCGTGTGTTGCGCGGGTGAACCGAGGTCTTTATAGACATCGTACGCGTCGTTCACCCGGTAGCCGACCTGGTACAGTGAAAGCAAGTAACGGCCGGGCGGCACGTGGCCGAGGTGAATCTTCGCCTTGCCTTTGGGCGTAGCAGGCAGATCGCGTTTGTAGAAGATCTGGTTGATCTCCGATTGCCCCGGGTTGGTGATGGTGAAATCCCAGAGCAGCGCCTGGAAGTTGCCGGCCGGGTCAATGCAGACATACGAGGCCGGATCCGCAGATTGAAGCTCGGTCGGGCCCAAGCGGTTCAGGAATTGGTACGCGAAGAACGCCGGCTTGCGGATGTCCTGGTAATTCAGCAACCCGAAACCTCCATGGAACGGTGTGAACCGCGGACCGGCTTCCTCAAAGATGTCGGTGAACACCCAGTACGACATGGAATTGGCGGCAACCCCGGCGTTTTTGACTTTGTCGAGAATGAACGACGCGCTGTGATAGCTGTCGTGGATGGGGTCGGACGGCGTGTAGGAGGTGCTCCATTCGGTGAGGTGAAATTCGAGATTCGGCATGGGCGATTGGGTAATCTGCTCACGGATGCGCAGGACGTTGCCGTAGATGCCGCGGGGATTGTGCGAAAAGACGGTCCCGGCAGTGCCGGTCTCATCCAAGTGGCCGCTTTCAACGCAGTAATCGTGGGTGGAGATGAAGTCCACGGGCAGGTGGTTGCTGGCGCAAAAATTAATGAATTCGGGCACCCACGCGCAGCCCGCGGTGGCGGGGCCGCCGACGCGGTAAGCCGGCGAGACGCTCTTGATGGCGCGCGCGGTGATGGCGTAGAGGTCGAAGTAATCCTGCTGCGTGCCGGCAAAGAACCCGCTCAAGTTGGGCTCGTTCCAGACTTCGAAATACCACGTGCGCACCTCCGCCTCGCCGTAACGCTCCGTGAAGTGGGCGACCAGCGCGCGGATGAAATCCTCCCACTTCTTCAGATCGTTCGGCTTCGTGACATTCCCCTTCCACCAGAAGATGGTCCTGTTACCGCTGGCGAGAGCGCTGGGGCAGAAGCCCAATTCGACGAATGGCTTCATGTGAATGTGCTCGAGGAAGTCATAGACCTCGTCGATGTATTGCCAGTTGTATTCGGGTTTCCCATTCTTGTCCTCGCGATAAACACCCATGTCGTCGCAAAGCAGACCGTGCATGCGCAGGTACGTGAAGCCGCACTCCTTTTGGACACAGGTGAGCTGGCGCTGCCAGTCGGCGCGGAGCCCTTCATTGGCGCGGCCGGCGCCGACGCAGGCTTTGAACATGGTGTTGAGCGGGCCTTTGACCTGTTGCGCGTCGGCGGAGATGAGCCGATCGGCCGGTGGCTGAGTATCGGCGGCGAAGGCGGTGAGGGCGGTGGTGAGGAGCGTGAAGAGGATGCGAATCATAGGTTGTGTTGATTAACCGAATAAATCCATCTGCGGCGGTGGCGCCAGCTGCTTGAGCTTGTCGCGGTCCTGCTGGCGGCGGGGCTGGCGGACCGTGCCTTCGGGCGTGAGCTCGGATTCTTCAAGGTTGCCAAGAATCACCTTGGCGCGCTCCAAGACTTCCATCGGCACACCGGCCAGGCGCGCCACGTGGATGCCGTAGCTCTTGTCCGTGCCGCCCTCGACAATTTTGCGGAGGAACACAATCGAGTCGCGCCACTCGCGGACGGCCACGTTGAAATTCTTCAGCCGCGGCAGGCGCAGCGCCAGCTCAGTCAGCTCGTGGTAATGTGTGGCGAACAGCGTCTTGGCGCCGACCTGGTTGTGCAGGTGCTCGACGATGCTCCACGCCAGGCTGAGGCCGTCGAACGTGCTCGTGCCGCGCCCGATTTCGTCCAGCACGATCAGGCTGCGCGGGGTGGCGTTGTTCAGGATGTTCGCCGTCTCCGTCATCTCGACCATGAACGTGGATTGCCCGCGCGTGAGGTCGTCGCTGGCGCCGATGCGGGTGAAGATGCGGTCCACGAGATCGATGCGCGCCTCCGCGGCCGGGACGAACGAACCGGTGTGGGCCAAAAGCGTGATGAGCGCCACCTGGCGGATGTAGGTGCTCTTGCCCGCCATGTTCGGCCCGGTGATGAGCGCGATCTGGGGAAAAACAGCACCCGCACCCGGCCTTTGGCCACCCTCTCCCATCGGATGGGAGAGGGCCGGGGTGAGGGTCGCCAAGGCCGCATCATTCGGCACGAAACGCTCATCCTGCAGGCTCTGCTCCAAAACCGGATGCCGGCCGTCGCGGATTTGCAGGATGCCTTCGTCCGCGACCTGCGGGCGGCAATAGTTGTGCAGCCGCGCGGTCTCGGCGAACGAAGCCAACGCGTCCAATTGTGCCAAGGCCGTAGCGGTCTGCTGGATTTTCGTCATCTGGCCCAGCGCTTCCTCGCGCACGCGTTGGAAGAGTTCGTATTCCAGCTTCACGCTGCGCTCCTCCGCCCCGAGAATTTTACCTTCCATCTCCTTCAGCTCCGGCGTGATGAAGCGCTCGCCGTTGGCAATGGTTTGCTTGCGAATGTAGTGTTGCGGCACCTTCTCGAGGTTCGCTTTCGTCACCTCGATGTAATAGCCGAACACGGAATTGAAGCGCACCTTGAGCGACGGGATGCCGGTGCGCGTGATTTCGTCCGCCTGCAATTTGGCAATCCAATCCTTGCCGCCGCGCATGGCCTGGCGGAGCTCGTCGAGCGCGGCGTCGAACCCGTCGCGGATCATGCCGCCCTCCTTCAGCGCCAGCGGCGGGTCCTCCACGACGGCGCGGGAGATCAACGCGACGAGGTCGGGCGATTCAGCGAGTTGAGATTCCAATTCGGCCATCAAGGTAGGGCTGCGCTGCTGCGCAGCCTCAGAACCTTCTTTCAACAAGGCCGAGCGGCAGCTCGGCCCTACCGAAGCGAGAATTCCTTTCACCGCCGGGATCTGTTCGAGCGCCAGGCGCAGGGCGATGAGGTCGCGCGCGTTGCCACTGCCGGCGCTCAACCGGCCCAGGGTTCGTTCGAGATCGCGCACCTGGGTCAGTTGCGCCCGGAAATTATCCAGCCCGGAAGCGTTTTCGATGAAGGTCTGCACTGCGTCCTGCCGCCGGCGAATGGGCTCCACCGCGGCGAGCGGTTGCGAGAGCCAGTTGCGCAGCAGCCGCGCGCCCATCGGCGTGACGGTGCGGTTGACCGTGCCGTAGAGCGAGGCGTTGGCCGGGGCATCGCGATGGAGCGGCTCCAGAATTTCCAGGTGCCGCAGCGTCGTGTAATCCAGCGCGAGATAATCGCTGCGGCGGTAAAACGACAGCCGGGTGAGATGCTTCACGTCGCGGCGCAGATTTTGCGTAAGATAATGCAGCGCGGCGCCCGCGGCGCCGATGGCCGCCGGGCGGTCCTTCAACCCAAACCCGTCCAGCGATGCCACCTGGAAATGATCGCGCAGAGTAAACACGGCCGTTTCCGATGCAAAGGTCCAGTCATCATAGGCATTCAGGATCCAGCCGAAGATACCCTCACCCGGCCTGCGGCCACCCTCCCCCATCGGATGGGAGGGGGGCGGGGTGAGGGCGGTTTTCCCGGATTTATTCGGCTTCGTCCTTCCGCCGAGCAAATTCCGTACAACTTCGGCTTCGCTGGGATAAATGATCTCCGCCGGCCGCAGCCGCTCCAGTTCGGTCAGCAGGGCCGAATCGGATTCCAGTTCCGTCGTCAGAAAATCGCCGGTGGTCAGGTCCACCAGCGCCAGGCCAAACGTGTTTCCCCTCGGATGGACTGCGGCGAGAAAATTGTTGCGCTCAGCCACGAGCATGCGCTCGTCGAAATGCGTGCCTGGACTGAGGATCTGGGTGACCTCGCGTTTGACGAGCTTGCCGGGCCGGGCGTCTTCGAGTTGGTCGCAAATGGCGACCTTGCGGCCGGCCTTGAGCAGCCGGCCGATGTAGCTGTGGGCCGCATGATGCGGCAGGCCGCACATGGGCACCCCATTGCGGGCGGTCAGGGCGAGGTTGAGAATCTGCGCCCCGGTCTGGGCGTCCTCGAAAAACATCTCGTAAAAATCCCCGAGCCGGAACAGCAGCAGCGCGTCCTTGGGCAGTTCGCCTTTGATGCGGCGATACTGCGTCATCATGGGCGTGAGCTGGGTGTCGGCGGCCATGGCGGCAAATCTAGTCGGGATTGAAATCCAGGTCGAAGTTAAAAAATCAGCGGCTGGTCATGAGTTGCGCGCCGGTAGAAATCGGGTTAACTGTCCGGGGACCAAAATGATTGCCTCGAATCATGCCACGGCGGTTGAGCTGGAAGCGGGACTGGATTTCATCCGGCGCTCGCCCAAGGACGGCGGCGCACTGGAGTTGATCGTGCGGCGGCCGCAAGTCAACGAGCGCGAAACTCTGGCTGAAGCGACGCTCGACCTCGTGGAGGGGTTGGTGGGCGACAGTTGGAAGGCGCGCGGCAGCACCCGCACGCCGGACGGCGCGGCAGATCCCGAGACGCAGATCACGCTCATGAACTCACGCGCCGCCGCCGTCATGGCGCGGAGCCGCGAACGCTGGGGTCTCGCCGGCGACCAGTTATTCGTGGACCTGGATTTGAGCGGGGCGAATCTGCCGCCGGGAACGCGCCTGGCCGTGGGCGCGGCGGTGATCGAGGTGACCTGCCCGCCGCACAACGGCTGCAAAAAGTTCATGGCGCGCTTCGGCCCGGAGGCGCTGCGCTTCGTGAATTCGCCGCTGGGCCAGGAACTGCACCTGCGCGGCATCAACGCGAAGGTCGTGCGCGGCGGGCTCATCCGGACGGGTGACGCGGTGAAAAAAATCCGAGCGGGCGGTCAATAATTCCGCTTTGACAGCCGCACCGATTGGAGTAAAGAACACCTCATGAATCCGCGCACCAAGGAAGGACCGGAGCATTCATCGCTTAAACCGGAGGAGCTCGCATGACTGAAACCATTTCGTTCAAACTCAACGACCAGCTCGTCCAATTGAAGGTGGATGGCGACCGCCCGCTGCTGTGGGTGTTGCGCACCGACCTGGGATTGACCGGGACCAAGTACGGTTGCGGCGAAGGCCACTGCGGCAGTTGCACCGTGCTGCTCAACCAGCGGGCGACGCGCTCCTGCCTGCTGAAAATCAAGGACGTGAAGAACAAGGAGTTGGTGACCATCGAGGGCCTGGCCCGGAACGGCAGGTTGCATCCGGTCCAGAAGGCGTTCATGGAACACGACGGCCTGCAATGCGGCTTTTGCACGCCAGGCATGATCCTCACCGCCGTCAGCCTGCTGAAGTACAACCCCTCACCGACCGACCAGCAGATCGGCCAGGGCCTGGAACAGAATTTCTGCCGCTGCGGCGCCCACGTCCGCATCGTCCAGGCTGTCCGGCAGGCCGCCGCCGAAATGAAAGGAGCCCAATGAACACGAACGATTTTCTGGCGGCCAATTTCCGGGATATCCACAGCTACGAGGATTTCTTCGCGAGCAACCGGCGCGATTTTCTCAAGCGCGTGGGCGGCGGCATCGTCATTTTTGTCGCGCTGAACGACGTGCTGCTCGGCCAGGAGGAGGCGCGGCGCCCGCGCGGCGGCCGGCCCGGATTGCCCTCCGACTTCAACGCCTTCCTGCGCATCGGCGAAGACGGCCGGGTGACGTGCCTTACCGGCAAGATTGAAATGGGCCAGGGCCCCATCACCTCCCTGCCGCAAATGCTGGCGGAGGAGCTGGACACGCCGCTGGACACCGTGGACATCGTGATGGGCGACACCGACCTGTGCCCGTGGGACATGGGCACGTTCGGTTCCATGACCACCCGCATCTTCGGACCGGCCTTATGCGCCGCCGCGGCCGAGGCCAAGCTGGTCCTGCTGGAACTGGCTGCCGAGCAACTCAAGGTCCCCCAATCGCAGCTCGCCGCCCGGGACGGCATCATCTTCGATCAGGAAAACAAGGACCATCGCCTGACCTATGGACAACTGGCGAAGGGCCAGAAAATCGAACGCCATTTGCAGGCCAAGCCTGCCTTGAAGAAGCCGGCCGACTACAGGATCGCCGGCAAATCGCTCACGCGCCGCGACGGCGAGGTCAAGGCGACCGGCAAAGCGCATTACGCCGCCGACGTCCGCGTGCCGGGCATGCTCTACGCGAAAATTCTGCGCCCGCCGGCGCACGGGGCCAAACTGAAGAGCGTGGACACCGCACCGGCGAAGGCCGTGGCCGGCGTCCAGGTGGTCCAAGACGGCGATCTGGTAGCCGTGCTGCACGAATTCCCTGATGTCGCCGAAAACGCGCTCGGGAAGATCAAGGCCGACTTCGATGTGCCGGAAGCAACGTTTAACGACAAAACGGTATTTGACCACCTTTTGAAGGTGGCTCCTGAATCGCGCGTGTTGAAGACTGGCGGCGATCTGGAGGCGGGGCAAAAGGACGCGGCCAAAAAATTCGACTGCACCTATCTCAACAGTTACGTCGCCCATTCGCCGATGGAGCCCCATGCCGCCCTGGCGCAAATCGAGGGCGACCAGGCGACGGTCTGGGCTTCGACCCAGAATCCGTTCGGCGCCCGCGACGAGATTGCGACGGCGATCGGTTTCCCGGCGCAAAAGGTCCGGGTCATCGCGCCGTTCGTCGGGGGCGGCTTCGGCGGCAAAACCAACAACCGCGAGGCGGTCGAGGCGGCGCGCCTGGCCAAGGCCGCCGGCAAGCCGGTCCAGGTAATGTGGAGCCGGGCTGAGGAATTTTTCTACGACTCTTTCCGGCCGGCGGCCATCGTGAAGATCAATTCCGGCGTGGATGCCGCCGGCAAGATGATCTTCTGGGACTACGACGTCTATTTTGCCGGCGAGCGCGGCGCGCAGCAGTTCTACACCGTGCCGAATCATCGCACCGCCGCGCGGGGCTCCGGATTTGGCGGGCCGGCGAGCGCGCACCCGTTCGCCACCGGCGCCTGGCGCGCGCCCGGCAACAACACCAACACGTTTGCCCGTGAATCGCAGATTGACATCATGGCCGCGGGCGCGGGGATCGACCCGGTGGAATTCCGGTTGAACAACCTGAGCGACGCCCGGATGATCCGCGTGCTCAAGGCCGCGGCGGAAAAATTCGGCTGGACACCGGCCAAGGGCCCGAGCCGGCGCGGCTTCGGCGTGGCGTGCGGCACGGACGCCGGGTCCTACGTGGCCGCCATCGCCGAAGTGGCGGTGAACAAAGACAAGGGCACCGTGCAGGTCAAGCGCGTCGTCTGCGCCCAGGACATGGGCGTGATCATCAACCCGGAGGGCGCGAAGATTCAGATGGAAGGCTGCATCACGATGGGACTGGGCTACGCGTTCACCGAGGAAGTCCGCTTCAACGGCGGCGCGGTCCTGGACACAAACTACGACACCTACGAAATTCCGCGGTTCTCCTGGGTCCCGAAGATCGAGACCGTGCTGGTGGAGAATAACGACACTCCGCCGCAGGGCGGCGGCGAACCGGCGATCATTCTGATGGGCGCGCTGATGGCCAACGCCATTTATGACGCCGCCGGCGCCCGGCTGTTTCAGTTGCCGATGACGACGGAACGCGTGAAAGCCGCTATCCAAAAGGCCTGATTGACGCGAAGTAAATGATTCCCAAGACCACGCGTCCAAAGCGATCAGGTGGGTCACGGTTGCGAAATGATTCAGGATTTGAGGAAGACCGGAGCGAAATTGTAACTTGTTTTCTGTCGGGAAGGGCGTAGGGTAAATTCATCTTCGTCAAAATCGACGGAGCCTGGGTTATGAAAACTTCTCTTTCCCGGCAGCTCTTGGGATTCCTCCTTTCGTTGTTTTGTCTCGCGCACGTTGCCTCGGCGGCGCCGCCGACCATCATCACCCAGCCGACCGACCAAGCCGTGGACGTGGGCAGCAATGCACAATTCGTCGTCCAAGCTAGCGGCACGCCGCCGTTGCACTACCAGTGGCAGTTTGGCGGCACCAACCTGGCGGGTGGCACCAACACGTCGCTGACCATCACCAACGTGCAGCCGGCCAACACGGGCACCTACGCGGTGGTCGTGACCAACCGTTTCGGGTCGGTGACCAGTTCCAATGCGGTGCTGACGCTGGGCCAACCTCCAACCATCACCATCCAGCCGTCCGATCAAACCGTGGCCTGGGGCGGGATGGCCGGTTTCAGCGTGGCCGTGAGCGGGACGGCGCCGCTGAAGTATCAGTGGCGCCTGAATGGGACGAACTTGCCCGGCGCCACGAACATTTCGTTGACCTTGACCAACGTGAAACTGTGGCAGGCGGGCAGCTACACGGCGCTGGTGACCAACACCTATGGAGCAGTCCTTAGTTCGAACGCCGTATTGACTGTCACAGTCCCGTGTGCGATGCCTCCCTCCGGGCTCATGGGCTGGTGGCGGGGGGAGAGTAACGCCTTGGACTCGGCAGGAGGCAACAATGGTTCGGTGACCGGTGGCGTCAGTTATGTCACTGGTGAAGTCGGTGAAGCTTTCGCGTTCGATGGGACCACCGGTTACATTTCGGTGCCTGCCTCACCCGCCTTAAACATCGGAACCGGCAGCGGACTCACCATCGAATGCTGGATCAAGCCGGCTTCAACGAACACCCAAGGGCCGATTGTGTTTTGGACCGCAGGCCTGCAACTTTGGGTTCAGCCGGGGCTGCAACTCTTCGCGAACATTAAGGATGCGGCACCGTATTATCCTAACGACCACATGGTGTTTGCGCCGGCTGGGCTGTTGAGCACGAATGATCTTCAGCATGTGGCGCTGACGTATGACAAGGGCAGCGGTATAGCGGTTATTTACCTTAACGGGATTCCGGTAGTTTCCACCAACTTGGGCAGCTTCAACCCCGAGACCAGTTTGGACCGTGGTCCTTTGAATATCGGAATCTATCCGCTCCCGCCGCCGCTCACTCAATTTTATAGCGGACTGATTGATGAACTGAGTGTTTACAGCCGCGCCCTGAGTCAGAATGAAATTCAATCCATTTACAATGCCGGCAGCGATGGGAAATGTCCGGCTCCGGTGATCACAGTACAACCCATCAGTCAGCCGGCGCTAACGGGAACCAATATAACGCTCTCGGTGTCCGCCGGGGGCATGGCCCCTTTGATTTACCAGTGGACCTTCGGCGGAACGAACATCGCCGGGGCCACCAACGCATCTTTGGCATTGAACAACATCCAGCCCGCTCAGTCTGGCAATTATGCGGTTTGGGTGGCCAATGACTATGGCTCCGCACTCAGTTCCAACGCCGTGCTGGCGGTAGGGTATCCGCCAACCATTATCACCGATCTGACGAATGAAGAGGTACTTGTCGGCGGCACGGCGATATTCAGCGTTACAGCCATCGGGTTATTACCGTTGCACTACCAGTGGAGTTTTGGGTCAGGATATGCGCCTGGGGATACGAATACGCTCACAGTGACCAACGTGCAATACGCCCAGACCGGCAGCCAGGTTTTGGTGTACATTACGAATCCCCTGGGTTTCACCTTCAGTTCCAACGTGGTGCTGACAGTGGCCTTGCCACCCTCCATCACCGCCCAACCGGTGGATCAGACCGTTCCCGTCGGCAGTCCGGTCAGCTTCGGCGTCACCGTGCAGGGCACCGAGCCCTTGAGCTACCAGTGGCGGCTTAACGGCACCAAGGTGGCGGGTGCCACTAACGGGACCCTGACCATCCCCAGCGCCCAGCCAACCAACGCAGGCATTTATTCGGTCGTGGTTACCAACCGCTACGGCTCGGTCACCAGTTCCAATGCTCAATTAACGGTGAGTGGCACGGGCGGCGGGTGCGCTAATCCACCCTTTGGCCTGGTGAGTTGGTGGCCGGCCGAAGGCAACGCCAATGACATCATTGGCGGCAACAACGGCACGTTGCTCAATGGGGTAACCTTTACCAACGGCGAGGTGGGCCTGGCCTTTGCCTTCCAGGGCGGGGATGACGGCGTTCCCCGGTCCGCCGTCCAAATCCCGTATTCCCCGACCTTGACTACCGCCCACTTCTCGGTAGAAACTTGGATCAACCCTGTCAGCCAGGTCAACAACGGTGACAACCGGTCGCTAATTTTTGGTGAAAGTTACGGCTTCGTTCAACTGATTGTACAGCAGGGCGTCAACGGCGTCGTCCCGGCCATGCTCATCGCCAACAGCTCGGGTGCGGTGGCCAGCACCAACGAAATTCCCATCGGCCAGTTCACCCATGTGGTCGCCACGTGGAACGGGACGGCCCTGCGACTTTACCTTAACGGAGCCTTCAACAACCAAAGCGTACCGGGCGGGCAGCCCTCGCCTTCAGGGTGCCCGTTCTACATCGGCGGCTTCAACCATCCCGATGCTGGTTGCCAGACGCTTTCCCAGTATTTTAACGGTTTGATTGACGAGGTGAGTTATTACAGCCGTGCCCTGGCCGACAGCGAAATCAAAGCCCTTTACCAGGCGGGCAGCTTGGGCAAGTGCTCGTCCATTCCGCCGGTGGTTGCTTCGCAACCGGCCAGCCAGACTGTGTACGCTGGTGGTGCAACCAGCTTCACAGTTGCGGCGGGGGGTTCAACGCCATTGTCGCTTCAATGGGTCTGCAACGGAACCAACGTGACGGGCGCAACGAACAGCTCGCTGTCATTGACCAATGTGCAGTTTTCCCAGGCCGGTACTTATAACGTCGGCATAACTAATGCGTACGGCTCAGTTGTGAGTTCCAACGCGAGCCTGACGGTGCTGGCGCTGGCCATCCTGACCCAGCCGGCGGATCAAGCGGCTGTCGTGGGCCAGCCGGCGAGTTTCAGCGTCATCGCCGACAGCGTGGCCCCGTTGCATTACCAATGGCGCGCCAACGGCACGAATATCATTGGCTCCACCAATGCCACGCTCAATCTGGCCAAAGCCCAATTCAGCCAAGCTGGCAATTACGCGGTGTTGATCACCAATATCTACGGGTCGCTCCTCAGTTCCAACGCGGTCCTGCGAGTCAATAATCCTGGCACGGTGCCGGTCTGTGATCTGGTGGACCTGCAAGCGGCGGTGGCGGTGGGCGGGCCGATCACGTTCGGTTGCGACGGCGTCATCACGCTGACAAGCACGCTGAACATCACCAAGCCGACATCGCTGGACGCAGCGGGTCATCACGTGACCATCAGCGGCGGGAATGCGGTCCGGCTGTTTTACGTCGCGCCGGGCGTCGCGTTCTCGGTGACCAATCTGCTCCTGGCTAACGGTCTTTGTCTCGGCAACAATGGCACGGCGGGAACACCCGCTGATGGCGGAGCGATTTACAACGACGGTGGCGCGGTCACACTGGTCGGTTGCACGGTGACGAATAATAGTGCACAATCTTTGGTTCCCGGCGGCCTAGCGCGAGGTGGGGCCATCTTTAACAACGCAGGCACAGTCTCGTTGTATCAAACCAGCCTTTCCAATAACGCAACCATCGGGCAGGGGTACAACGATTCTGTGACGTGGATTAACGGAATCGGTTTGGGCGGCGCTATTTATAACACCAACGGTTCCATGGCGATCACCGGCTGCAACGTGAGCAGCAATTTCTGTTACGGTGCTTGTACATATCGGGGAACTGGTCTGGCGATGGGGGGGGCGGCCTTTCAAGCGTCTGGTTTCCTGACGGTCACCAACAGCGTTTTCGCTTTCAATCAAGTCTTGGGGGGTAATGGTGCTAATAATCCCGGTGGGTCCGGAAGTCCGGCGTACGGCGGCGCGTTGGCCGCCAACGGTGGCAGCATCACGATTCAGCACAGCCAGTTCCTCACGAACACCGCGACGGGCGGAGATGCAGGCTATCATGGGGCAGGCGGTCCCGTCTTCGGCGGTGCGGTTTATTCCACGGCCATACTCTCAGCTGCGGACAGCTCCTTCTCCGGGAACCAAGCTCTAGCGGGTAATTGGCAGATCGTTCCAACCAGCGGGACAAGGGGGGCGGATGGATGCGGCGGCGCCATCTATAATTCCGGATTGGCCGTGCTGAGCCGCTGTTCAGTCTGTTCGAATTTGGTCAATGGGGGTACTGGCTATAACGCTTTTGGTTTATCGGCCGCCGATGGCGGCAATGGATTAGGCGGCGGGATTTTTAACGACTCACAGTTGCTGGCTACCAATTGCACGGCTGCGCTTAACTCTGCGGTTGGCGGCATGGGGCATGGGCCTGGCGTCACCGGAACTGCCCTGGGTGGCGGCGTGTTCAACAATACCAACGCGGTCTTCGTGGCTCTGAATCTAACCCTCGCCAGCAACAGTTGCAGTTCTCCCGCGCTCTCTATTCCGTTTAATTCTGGTCAAGGAACCGCTGCCGGTTCGCAGGTGGCCAACACCAACGGCACTCTCCGACTCCAGAACTCCATCCTGGCTTACAGCACCAACAGCGATGCCTACGGCACCATCCTCGACAACGGCTATAATCTTTGTTCCGACAACTCCGCCGGCCTCTACGCCGCCGGCAGTCACAACAACACCAATCCCCTTCTCGGCCCGCTCGGCGATTACGGTGGTCCCACGCTCACCATGCCTCTCCTCGTCGGCAGTCCGGCCATCGACGGCGGCTCCACTGCCGCTGCTCCACCGGTTGACCAGCGTGGCCATGCCCGGCCATACGGCGCTGCCGCCGATATCGGCGCCTTCGAATCTTCCCCGCCCTACTTCATCGGCGGCCAGGTTGCCGGTCCTGCAGGTTTTGTGGCAACCGTCACCATCGGCTCATCCAATCTATTCCTCTCCACCCCAGGCAGCTACGGTCTGGAAGGGTTTGCCGCCGGCTCCTACACGGTCACGCCGTCCAACTCCACTTTTTTGTTCGTCCCGGCTAGTTCCCTCGTCACAGTCGGACCGGACCAACTCGCTGTTAACTTCAACGCCTACCGCTCGAATTACCTGTCCATGGAAGCGGTCACCAATGGCATGGTACCGCTGTTCTTTGCTGCGCCAACGGGCCAGACCTACCGTACCCTGACATCCTCGAACCTGCTGCTGTGGGTCCCCATCGCGACCAACACTCTCGGGCCGACGGCTTATTTCCGGATCTTTGTCCCCATGACCACCGAGCCGGGCCGCTTCTACCGCACCGTCAGCCCGTAGTCGGCTCTACCGCATGTCCGGCTCGATATGCAGCAGGCCGGCGCGTTCGAGCCGCAGAAGCTCCGCGCTGTAGCCTTTGCGGAAATTGGGATGCTTGAATTGGTAGCCCAGCTCCATCTTCAGCCGTCGGTTGGATACTCGTTTGTTCGTCACGCCTCGTTTGCGGTTTTCCTCGGGATTTCCCGGTTCGGACGGCGGCGGATATTTGCCGACGGTTCCGGCCAGCCATTGGAAAAAATTCATTTGCGTCACCGGCTCGTCGTCCACGGCGTTGTAAATTTCGCCCGGGCGGCCGCTTTTCAGCGCCGCGATAATGCACCCAATCACATCATCGCGGTGAATCATGTTGAGATACCGCGAGCCGTCGCCTTCGATGCGCGCCTCATTCTTCAAAAATTGCTTGAACCAGTGGCCGCGGTCCGGTCCGTAAATCCCCGCCACCCGCAAAATCACGACCGGGACCTTGCGGTCGGCCACCGCGGCCAACAGCAGTTTCTCGGTTTCCAGCAAGACCTTTGCTGTCTCCACCAGCGGCTCGGTGGGGCTGGATTCCTTGACCTGCGCGCCGTCGGTCTGGCCGTAAACGCTGGTGCTGCTGGTATAAACGAACTTTTTGGGCGGCGTGGGCGCCAGCCATTCGACTAAATTGCGGGCGCCTTGGAGATAAACCTGCCGATAACTTTCCGCATCGCCGCCGGTCGAGGAAACGCAATTCACCACCCAGTCAAATTCACGCGGCAAGCTGGCGAGCGTTTCCGGTTTGGTGATATCGGCAACCAGTGGCGCGAGCCCCGCCGCCTTCAACTCTCCTTCCGCCGCCGCATTCCGGCGCAGGCCGGAAACCTCGTGGCCCAACCGGATCAGCTCCACCCCGAGCGGGAGTCCGACGTAACCACAGCCGACAATCAAGCATTTCATTTATGATTTACGATTGATGATTTTTGATTCCTTCGCGCGCCGAAGCGTTTTTCAAATCGTAAATCGTAAATCGTAAATCGTAAATAATTTCAATCCATCACCGCGGCGAAGCGCAGGCCGCGGGTGCTGACGCGGAGCTGCTGGAAGCCGAATTCGGCCATGACCATTTCGTAAATCAGGACGCCGGGAAGAATCACGTCGGCCCTCGAGGCGGGCAGGCCGGGGATTTCCTTGCGCCCGGCCAGCGGCAAATTCCAGAGCCGCCGGCGGTGCGCCTGCACCTGCGCCAGACTGAGGCGCGTGGCCTCCAGACGCTCGCGGTCGTAGCGGTCAAGCTTCGCCTCCATCCGCGCGAGGATGCTCGTGGTGCCGCCGGTGCCGACGAGCTGGACCTCGCCGGGTTTGGGGCTGGTCTCGCGGCGCAACGCGGGTTCCAGTTTGGGGCGCACTTCGGTTTGCAGAAACGTCCGCAGCCAGTCGCGGCAGCCGGTGAATTCGCCGCGCGCGGGCGGGTCCCCGTGCGGGAATTTTTCCAGCAGCCGGACCGTGCCGAGCGAAAAGCTGTGGGCGAAATGCTTGTGCTCGCCCCGGCCCAGAATGAATTCCGTGCTGCCGCCGCCGACGTCCAGCAACAGCAGCGGCGTCCGGGCCAGCTCCGGGTCGGTCGTCACCCCCTGAAACGCCCACTCGGCCTCCTGGTTGCCGGAGATGATTTCCACCTTCAGTTTCGCCGCGGCCTCGATGGCGGAAATCAGGTCGTCAGGATTGACCGCATCGCGCGCGGCGCTGGTGGCGATGACGCGCACCGCTGCGGCGCCTTGCTTGCGGGCGATCCGGGCGAAATCGGCGACGGCGTTGGCCGAATGGGCCACCGGCTCCAGTTGCAGCCGGTGAGTCTCATAAAACCCGCGGCCCAGGCGGGTCTGCCGGCTTTCCTCATGCACCGGCTGCACGTCACGGCCGGCCACATCGGCCACCAACAGCTTGATCGAGTTGGTGCCGACATCAATCACGGCGCGACGGACCGGTTGCATGGCGGGGCAGAGTATGCGGGGGGCGCGGAAACACCCAAGCGAAAAAGACCGCCCGGCGGCGCGTCCCGGCTCGGAAGCCGGGAATTTGCGGGCTTGGCAGGAATTGTCACTCAAATGTAACTTGGCCGCGGTGGATTTGATCCATCCTGTGCCGGCAGAGCTCAAGGCGGACGGCCACGGCGCCGGGCTTTGCCGTACCGGAACCTATCAGGCATCGCACCATGAGCTGGCAAAAACGGGCGGACCCATCCAGGCCGCAGAGCGTCGATGTGCTGCAGCACCTCCGGGAATCGCTGCAGACGCAGTGGCGGCGCTATCGCAAGCGGTTAAAACGCTGCCAGCAGCATTTTTCCGAGGATGCCGTGCATGCTTCGCGCGTGGAGACGCGCCGGCTGCTGTCGATCCTGGAATTGATCGGCGCGTTTGTGCCCGAAAGCGACCTCCGCAAAGTCCGCCGCGACCTCAAGCGGCATCTCAACACTTTTGACCAACTACGGGATACCCAGGTCCAGCTGACGTATGTGGAGCGCATGGCCGGCAGTTTTCCCGATGCCTGGCCGTTTCATGAGTGGCTGCGGGAACGCAAGGTGCGCTTCACCCGCAAAACCCGCAAGGCCGTCAAACAGATTAAGATCAGGCGCCTGGGCCGGCACCGGGCAGCCCTGGAAAGGGAAATCCGCCGCCAGCGCAAGCAGATTACCCGGGAACAGGCGTTTCAGGTGGTCGAGCGCGCCATCCATCAGGCGTTTGCCCAGGTGGCGCAATTGTGCCGGCGGGTGCGGGCCACCGATACCCGGACCATTCACCGCACGCGGATCGCCTTCAAGCGCTTCCGCTACATGGTCGAGGCGATGGCGCCGCTGCTGCCCGCCGTCACCCAGGAACATCACCGGGCCATGCGCGGTTACCAGTGCATGATGGGCGACATCCAGGACATGGAAGTATTGCTGGCGGCCCTGGATAAATTCGTGCAAAAAGAGGCGGTGGACCTGGCGTCGGCCCGGCGATTGAAGCGGGAACTGGCGCGCTGGCGCGAGATGCTGATCCAGGTTTATTTGAATGCCGCGGACCGGCTGCAGCGGTTCTGGCCGCCACCGGACCCGGGAAGCAAAAACGGACCTAAAGAATCATGAACCTTTACCTGCTTCGTCACGGCATCGCGGTGGAGCCCGGAACCGCCGGCTACGAGCTGGATTCCGAACGGCCCCTCACCGCCAAAGGCAAGAACCGCCTGCGGGCCGCGGCCCGGGCCATGGAGGCGCTCGAGCTTTCGTTTGACGTGATTCTCACCAGCCCGTACCTGCGGGCGAGGCAGACGGCCGAAATCATTGCCAAGGATCTCGGGCTGAGGAAAAGACTGGCCTTTTGCGACGAACTGACCCCGGCCGGCAACCCACGGCTGCTGATCCAACAACTGAACCAGATCCGGCCCGAACCGAAAAACGTCCTGCTGGTCGGCCACGAGCCGTATCTGGGCAAGCTCATCGCGCTGCTGGCGGCCGGGAACACCAGCCTGGAAATTGATTTTAAGAAGGGCGGCCTGTGCAAACTGGAGACTGAATTCCTGCTGTATGGCCGGTGCGCCCGACTGGTTTGGCTGCTCACCCCGCGACAATTGGAAAAGCTGGCCTGACCCGGTCAGCCGACGCGAAAGGAGATGCGCTGGATCAGGTTCCGGCCGAAACTGTGCTGCAGCCGGTCGAGGATTTCCTTGCGGCGATAACGGACAATTTCCGAAAGCCAGACGCTGCTGTCCACGTTCACGAACAACGTCCCGTTCCGGATGCCCGCCGGCTGCGCGTGCGCGACGATGTTCGGGTCGATGAGCGAATTCCAGACCTTGATGATTTCCGCCTCGGCCTGCCGCTGGTCGAGGCGCAAGCCCTTCGTCACACCCGGCAGCAGGTCATCCACGCGGCGCGCCCGTACGGCCCGCGCGGTTTCCAGCGGGGCGAAATCCGCGCCGCGCCATTGCGCGAGGACGCGCTGGCGGGCGGATATCTTCTTTGGCGCTGGCATGGCTCCGATTTGCCCCAATCTGGACTGAAAACCGAACGCTGAAAACCGAAAACTCTCCGATCGCCGCCCCCGGCCGGCGATCCGGCGGCGACTTTTGGGCTTGCAATTTTATACTTTGTGTGGCAAAGTCATTGACATGGAATCGAATTGGGCCGAAAGACACCTGCAAACCATCCGGACCTTGATGGAACGTTCCGCCATCTACCGCCGGGCGCTGGCGCCCATCATGCTCTTTGCCGGCGGGATTGGGCTGCTGACGATGGTGCTGGGGTTGTGTTTTGACATCAATTCCAGCCGCGGTTTTTGCGGACTTTGGCTGGCGGCGGCGGTGGTAGCGGTGGCCGGGGCTTTCTGCCTTGCCCGGCGGCAGGCCATCCAGGATCGCGAGCCGTTCTGGTCGCCACCCACCCGGCGGGTCACCCAGGCGCTGGTGCCGCCCCTGCTCGCGGGATTCTGCCTGGGATTGCTCCTGCTGGTCTTCGGTCGCGGCATTGAGCTGGCAGTGGCACTGATCTGGATTTTGTTTTACGGTTGCGCGCTGCACGCCGCCGGGTTTTTCATGCCGCGGGGAATCAAATGGTTTGGCTGGATTTTTATGTTCAGTTCCTGCGCCATTTTTTGCGTTTTCCTGTTCCGTTGGGTCGATTTTACCGTCAATCCGCATGAGTTGATGGGCCTGTTCTTCGGCATCCTGCATCTGATGTATGGCGCGTATTTGTATCTGACGGAGAAAGGAAAGAATGCGGTGTGAACCCGGAACCTTTTCTCCAGCTCGATCGTGTGATCCACGAGAAAGGCCGGCTGGCCATCATGTCCATGCTCGCCGCGGCGCCCGAACTGTCCTTCACCGAGCTGCGCGACGCGCTGGCCATGACCGACGGCAATCTCACCACGCACATCCGCGCCCTGCAGCAGGAAGGCTACGTGGCGGTGGCCAAATCGTTCCAAAACCGCCGCCCGCTCACGACCTGCGCACTGACGGCGGCCGGGCGCAAGGCGTTTGGTGATTACATCAACCTGCTCGAGCAAATCGTCCGGCAAACCAAAAAGTAAACCCATGATTGAACAACCTGGAAACGTCATGGTCTTTTACTTTGTATCACAAAGTAAATGGCGATGTTGATTATGAAAATCATTCGAGCCGAGCATTTGGGCATGTGTTTCGGGGTGAAAGACGCCATCGCGCTGGCGCAGGAGGCCGCGAAACACAGCCCGCTGACCGTCCTGGGCGACCTCGTCCACAACGAAGCCGTGCTGGCGGATTTGCGGGCGGCGGGCCTCCGGTTTGCTCAACAGCCGGGCGAGGTGCAAACGCGCGCCGTGATGATCACGGCGCACGGGGCTTCGGAACGGGCCAAGAACGCGGTTCGCGCTCGCGGCCTGAACGTGCTGGAGGCGACCTGCCCGCTGGTGCACGTCGCCCATCGCAGCCTGTTCCGGTTGGTCCGGGACGGGTTTCATCCGGTCGTCGTCGGGAAACGCGACCACGTGGAGGTGCGCGGTTTGACCGGGGACCTCGATAATTTCGACGTGGTGCTGGACGAGGACGACGTGTCCCGATTGCGCGAGCGGCCGCGCTTCGGCGTCGTGGCCCAAACCACCCAGCCGATTGAGAGAGTACGGCAGTTGGTCCAGTTGCTGCGGGAACGTTTCCCCCGATCGGAGATCCGGTTCATCGACACAGTCTGCCAGCCGACCAAGCAGCGGCAACATGCGGCGGTTGAACTGGCCCAAAAATGCGACGTGGTTGTGGTCATCGGCGGCGCGCATAGCAACAACACCCACGAACTGGCCAATACCTGTGCCCGCTATTGCCATCGGGTGCACCACGTGCAAACCGCCGCCGACCTGCACGACGAGTGGTTTCATCCCTCCGACATCGTGGGGATCACAGCAGGCACTTCCACACCCGACGCAATCGTTGCCGGAGTTGAACAGGCGCTTCACCAGTTGGCCGACCGGGGCACCGCGCCCCGCCTGGAAACGGTTGGCAGTTCAATCCAAAAATGAATCCGTTTACTTCCTGGTTTGAAAAGGTGCCCGACGATCCGTTCTATCAGCCGCGCCCGCCGCTTTGGTTGCCGCGCGAAATGTCGGAGGCGCCGTCCCTGCCGGCGCCTTTGCCCGGCCGCCGGCCGGAACCACGGACATCGCTGCTGATCAATCCGTTTTATGCCAAATCTCCCCACGGAAGTTTTGGCAAGCACGTGCTTACGCCGACGCTCGCGCTGACATCGGTGGCCGGCGCGACCCCGGCGCACTGGCAAGTGCGTTACTGGGATGAAAATCTGTTGCAGGGCCCGCCACCGAACGAGCCCTTGCCGGAGGTGGTGGGCATCACGGTGCACCTGACGTTTGCCCGGCGGGCGTACGAGCTGGCGGCGTGGTACCGCGCCCAGGGGAGCAGGGTCATTCTCGGCGGCCTGCATGTTCAATCCTGCCCGGCGGAGGTAGCGCCGCACGCCGATGCGGTGGCCATCGGCGATGGTGTCCAGCTTTGGCCCGAAATCCTAAACGATGTTGAACACGGCCGGTTGAGACCGCGCTACGAGGCGACTTATGAGCGGCCTTATGCGCTCGACCCGCCGCCGCGCCGTGATTTGCTTGCGCGCAACAGCTATTTGACGACCGCCAGCCTCATCGCCACGCGCGGCTGCCACAATCGCTGCGATTTTTGCTACCTGTCCACCGAAGGCCTGCGGATGCCCTACCGCGTGCGCGACCCGGAAGACATCCGCCGGCAGTTCGCCGCCGACGGCCAGCCCTACGCCGTGTTCATTGACAATAATCTGGGTTCGCAGCACGACTATCTGCGCAAGCTCTGCCGTGCTCTGCGGCCGGCAAAAAAAATCTGGAGCGCGGCGGTCACCCTCGATGTCACGGATGAGCCGGCCCTCGTGCGGGAAATGGCGCTGGCCGGCTGCACCGGCGTGTTCATCGGGTTCGAGTCGCTCACGGATGAAAATCTCACGGCGGCGCGGAAACGCACGCCGCGGGCGGAGGATTATGCGCGGCGGGTCCGTCTTTTTCATGAGCATGGCATCCAGGTCAATGGCAGCTTTGTCGTCGGGTTCGACGGTGACAGCAAGGATACCTTCCCGACGCTGGTCCAATGGATCGAGGCCAACCGGATGGAATGCGCCACGTTCCACATTCTGACGCCGTATCCGGGGACGCCGCTGTTCCGGCGGCTGGAAGCCGAGGGACGGCTGTTGCATCGCGACTGGGAGAAGTACGACACCGCGCACGTGGTCTTCCGCCCGAAGCGGCTCACACCGGAGGAGTTGTTGCTGGGCTATGACTGGCTCTACCGGCGGTTGTTCTCGCACGCCTCCATCTGGCGGCGGCGGCCGGCGGAACTCGCGGCGCTGCCCGCTTATTTCGCCGGCAGCTATCTCTACAAGCGGTCAAACCGGCTCTGGCGTTTCCTCATTCGACATCAACTGGTTCACGCCGCCTGGCGGCCGCTGGTGGAAGTGACCCGCTGGCGGCACCTGGCCTTCCGCCGCCGCCTGGCAGCCCGGTTGGAAACGCAAAAAGGTCCAGCGGTTTGCGGAACGCCCTTTCCGGCCAGCGTATGAATAAAGCCGTCTCCCATGAGCCGGTTCCGATTTCCGCCGCGGGTGCGGCGGCAAATCTCCGGAAGCGTATCCTGTTGATCACGCCGGAAAACCCGGAGATCAACCGGGTCCGCCGGAGACAACTCAACAATTTCACGCAAATAACCATGCCCTACCTGGCGGGGTTTATTGACGAAGCCCGCTACCAGATCGAGTTGGTGGACGAATACAACCAGCGCGTTCCTTACGCGCGTCCGGTGGATCTCGTGGCCATCACGGTGAACACGCCCAATGCGCCGCACTGCTACCGGATGGCGGCGCGCTTCCGGGCGCGCGGCGCCCGGGTGGTGATGGGCGGGCCGCACGCCACGTTGCGGCCGGATGAGGCGGCCCGGCACTGCGACCATCTGGTGGAGGGTGAAGCGGAGGAGACCTGGCCGCAGTTCCTCGACGAGTTTTACCGCGGGTGCGCCGTCCCGCGCTATCAATCCGCCCGCCCGCCATCGCTGGCCGGTCTGCCTGTTCCGCGGCGTGATCTGATTCGGCGCCGGTATTTCACCAAGGGGGCGGTGTTCGCCACCCGCGGCTGCCCGTACCATTGCAGCTACTGCAATCTCAAACAGATTTACCACGCCGGCTTCCGCACCCGGCCGGTGCCCGAGGTGCTGGCGGATATTCAAAGCATGTCCAACCGGTATTTCGTTTTCTGGGACGACAATTTTTTCGGCGATGTGGACTATGCCGCCCGGCTGCTGACCGCGTTGAAGCCGCTGCACCGGCGTTGGGCGGCCCAAGTGAGCATTGATCGGTGCACCGATGACCGGCTCTTGCAGCTGGCCCGCGACGCCGGATGTGTCTATCTGTTCATCGGCCTGGAATCCTTCTCCGAGGCCGGCCTGGCCAGCGTGAACAAGGGATTCAACCACGTGTCGCGCTACGCGGAACTCATCCGGCGCATCCATCGCCACGGCATCTGCGTGCAGGCGGGCGTCATGTTCGGCTTTGATGCCGACGGCAACGATGTTTTTGCACGGACGCTGGCAGCCTGCGAATCCATGGGCATTGACGGCGTGACGGTGAGCGTGTTGACGCCGCTCCCCGGGACGAGGCTGTATGAAGAAATGAAACGCGCCGGCCGGCTGGCCAGCGATGACTGGGCCTGGTTCAATGGCAAGACGCGCGTGGCGTTCCGGCCGCAGCAAATGTCCGCCGAAGAGTTGTTTGCCGGTTACCTGTGGTTCCGGCGGCAATTCTATTCGTTCCGGTCCCTGTTCAAGCGGATGGCGGTGTCGCGCACGAATCTCGTCCACAATTTTCTGGTCAACCTCGGCTACCGCTGGTCGCTGGAACCGGTTGGGAGTGAAGCCGGGCAACCAAGGCCTGTCCCCGCGGCGCGGGCGGGGAAATTTATCGGCGCGAAAATGGCCACGGCAGTTTAGGGAAATGACTTTAGCGGTGGCGCGGCGTTTGCCACTCTTATGAAAACGCGAATGAAACGAATTCTGGCCGGATTAACGGCTTTGACCATCGCGGCGTTCCTCTGGCTGCCATGCCTGCATCTCCTTTTCGCCCGGCCCGCTTCCAACCTCCGACAGGACCCGGGTCTTTCACCCCGGGCGCGCCAACTGGCGGCCCGGCATTTGCAGCTCTGGACTGAACCCGCGTTACGTGAAACGGAGCTCAAAAAAATGCGGGCGAGCAACGCGGAATGGGATTTCATGGGGCGCAGCTATCTGGTCTGGTCGCTGGCCAACATGGCCCTGCGCGACCCGGCCGCCCGGGCGCGTTACCTGCAGACGATGGACCAGATCATCAAGGAAACCCTGCGGCTCGAGCAACAGGAAGGCATGTATTTCTTTCTGATGCCCTACGCCAGGGACCGGCACTATCTGGCGCAACCGGCGCACAGCCTCTTTCTGGACAGCGAGATCGCCCTGATGCTGGCCGCGCGCCGGGTGGTGGCCGAGAAACCGGAATACAAAACCCTGCTGGCCGAACGCGTGAACGGCATGGTCGAGCGCTTCCGGCAAAGTCCGCACCTGCTGCTGGAAAGTTATCCCGACGAATGCTGGATGTTCGATCACTGCATTGCGCTGGATGCCATCAAGCTGGCCGATTACCTCGACGGCTCCGATCACTCGGCGTTGATTCGCGACTGGCTCACGATGGCCAAACGCAAGCTGGTGGACCGCGAATCGGGCCTCCTGATTTCCAGTTTCACGGCCGACGGTGTCCCGCTGGACGGCCCGGAGGGCTCCAGCATCTGGATGGTGGTGCACAGCCTGCAATTGCTCGATGAGGACTTTGCCCGCGACCAGTATCAACGCGCCCGGAAGGAACTGGGCGAAACCACCCTGGGCTTCGGATACGCCCACGAATGGCCGAAATCGTGGAAAGGCCAGGCGGACGTGGATTCGGGCCCGATTGTTCCCGGATTCAACATCAGCGCCGGTTCGAGCGGCATGGCGTTCGTCGGTGCCGCCTCGTTCGGGGACGACCAGTTCCTGGTGCCGCTGGCGGCCACCCTGGATTTTGCCGGGTTTCCCTCGCGGTCCCACGGCCGGCTGAAATATTGCGCGAGCAATGAGGTGGGCGACGCGGCCTTGCTGTATGCGGCGACCCTCGGACCGCTTTGGCAAAAGGTGAAAACCGGAATCAAACCATGATAAGAGTTTTCTGGCAGAAGCTGGCGCTCTTCCGGCGGGCTGAATTTCTCTCGGCCCGGGACTTGTGGCAGCGGGCCGTCGCCATCAGCGCCTTGTTTTTATTGGCGCATCTTGCCGGCCTTCGTGAATTTACCAGTGTCTTGAACGGAACGGTTGGCTCGACGGCCGTGGATGCGAGGCTGGGGATTTTTCTGGCGGCATTTTATATCCTGTTGTACCTGGCGTTCGTTGTCCTGGTGCCCGTGTTGATCCTCGCCGCAATGATCCTTGCAATTTGGCAACGATGCGTGCGCGCATCAGGCAGGTCTCGAACAACTGAACGGGTTGGAAACGATCTGGTCTAAAAGACGACTACGTTATGAAGTACCTGAAGCTGCCTTTTCAGCGCGAGACCCGGGCGCCCGTGCTGGCGTTATTGTTCGCCTCCGCCATCAGCCTGGTCCTGGTCGGCGCGTGCATGGTTTGGACGAAAAATCTCCACTACGGCCTGCTGGTCTGGAATCTGTTTCTGGCCTGGCTGCCGCTCGGGTTCGCCCTGCTGGCGCGGGATGCTCTGCGCTCGTCGCCGGAGCGGACGTGGCGTTTTTGGGGTCTGGCCGCCCTTTGGCTGCTGTTCTTTCCCAATGCCCCATACATTTTTACCGACCTGGTGCACCTCTGGACGAGCTTCCGGCTGCAGTTCTGGATTGACCTCACTTTGATCCTGCTGTGCGCGCTGACCGGGCTGGTGCTCGGTTTTGTCTCGCTGTACCTGATGCAATCCGTCGTAGCCCGGCGGTTCGGCCGCGCGGCGGGCTGGTTGTTTGTGGTGCTGGCCACGGGGCTGTGCAGCATCGGCATCTATCTGGGCCGGTTTCTCCGCTTCAACAGCTGGGACGTGTTCCTGCGGCCGGGCAAAATTTATCACGGCCTGGACGCCTGGGCCGCCAGTCCGATGATCAACACGGCGTCCGCGGCGTTTCTGGTGGTCTTTTCGGTGTTCGTTTTTATCGCCTACCTGATGCTTTATGCCTTGACACGGCTGCCCCACGCCGATGTCGGTCCCCTCTCCGCGGAGAACCGCCGGCGGGAAGACCCCTGAGGTTCGCAAGCATCCGTCGCTTGGCCCCAAACAAATTTGACCGCCTGGCGCGCCATGCAAACCATGTGCGGAACGGAACTTCAACGGCACTAGGACGGGCGCGCCTCAACCGCTTCGAGCTTTTCTTCCAAATCTGACTCGCGAACCAGGCTGTCCGCGCTCCGTGCAGCGTGGCACTGCTTTCCCTTTTGGCGGACAACTCGCCGCATATTCCTGTGTGTTGTCCTATAATTGAGAAAAATATAAGCTGAAAAACACTGAAAGAAACGCGCTCGCCCTCACGAGTTATAGGCGGATGCAATCATCACTTATGAAAACAACCATTAAAAGGCACCTCCCCGGGTATCCCGCGCGGGCAACCTGGCACCTCCATGCCCCTCCAGCGTTTACTCTCATCGAGTTACTCGTGGTCATCGCCACGCTGGCCGTGCTGTCGGCGATGCTCCTGCCCGCGCTGGCGGGGACGCGGGCGCAACCCAAGACGACGGCCTGCGCCGCCAACTTCCGGCAATGGACGGTGTCGGTCAATTTGTACGCCAACGACCACCTGGATTGGCTGCCACGTTTTGATTGGAACGGCGGCGGCGGCAGTTATCTCTGGGATGTTTCGACCAACTTCATTCCCGGCCTGGCGCCTTATGGATTGACCGTCCCGATGTGGTTTTGTCCCGTCCGGCCCAACGAATTTGACGATGCGCAAAAAGGATACGGCAAGCCCATCGTCACCATCCAAGACCTGCAGGCAACTTTTGGCAGCGGTCCCTTCATCGAGGTCATCTTAAGGCATAACTGGTGGGGGCAGCGCAGCGGGGTGATTCCGGCTAGTTCCGGTTCTCTTTTCCCGCCGGACTCAAATTCCAATCCACTGTTTCTGGCGCTGAATTCATGGGCGAGGGGCACCCCGCTCGGCCTTTACGGCGCCCCCAGAAAACTGCACGACAACGCGGCTGCGCATGTGCCGTTCATCAGCGACAAGGCTGGTTCCAGTCTCCATAGTTCTCAAGGATTTGCCATGCCCCAGTCCGGCAAGGCGTCAACCAGTCCCAACGATTGCAGTCCCAACACCGCGCATTTCGTCAATGGCGTCCTGCTGGGCGTCAATGCCGCCTACGCCGACGGTCACGTGGAACCGCACAGCAAGGTCCAGATGAACTGCGGCTATTCTCAAGGCGACCCCTACTGGTTTTACTGACTTTATGAACCACACCTGAAAGGAATTTCGTATGCAGACAAACAATTTCTCTGCGTTCCTTGAAAACTTGTTCAACCTGAAGGCACCACGCCGTTCTGCTCTCGAGCGCGCGATGCTGCTGTTCGGGATGGTTGCCGGTGTGGCTGTATCGTCCACCTCCATTCGGGCCGACTGGCCACCGGCGCAGTTGGTGTCGGCGCACGATCCGGCCGTGGTGCCGCCGGCCGGTGGCAACGGTGATTGGCTGGATGCCTCGGTCAGTCCCGACGGCCGGTTCGCGGTCTTTTCCAGCGCCGCCGGTGACCTCGTGCCGGGCGACGACCGGCAGTTCGTTTTGAATGTGTACCTGCGCGATCGAGCCAGCAACACCACCGTCCGGGTCATCCAGAATCTGGCCGGAACCGGCGGGGGCAATGCGCCGTCGTATTTCGGCCAGGTCTCCACCAACGGCCAGTTCGTCCTCTTCGAGAGCGGTGCCAACAACCTGGCGGCCGCCGACACCAACTTCAGCGGGGACATTTTCGTTCGCAACGTGCCGGCCGGGACCAACATCCTCGTGAGCGTGGCGGCCAATGGCGGGCCGGCCAATGGCAGCTCTTACGATGCCGTGATGACACCGGACGGCCGCTACGTGGCCTTTGTCAGCCAGGCAACCAACCTGGTGGCCGGCGACAACAATGGATCATCCGATGTTTTCCTGCGGGATCTGGTGGCCGGCACCACCACCTTGATAAGCGTCGGCGCAACCGGATCAGGGACAACCATGGCTGCGCCACAAATTACGCCGGATGGGCGGTATGTGGCGTTTTTCAGCACGGCCACGGGACTGGTGGCCAACGGCAACCCGTCCGCGAACGGCGAGATTTATGTGCGTGACCGTTTGGGAGGAACGACGCGGTGGGCCAGCACCAATGCCGCGGCCATGGTGCAGGCCGCGTTCGGCGCAGCCGCCCCGACCGTCATCGTTTCCTATCGGCCACGCTTGAGTGATGACGCGCGATACGTAGCCTTTATGTCCGGAGCCACGAACGTGACCAAAGGCGCGGTCGTTCTGCTGTATGACCGGTTGGCAAACACGACCACGCTGGTCACAACCAACGCGCTGGCATCTTTAGCCGCTGGCACCTCGTATCCGCCAGCTTACGGGACGACGGAAAACCGGTTTGGCCCCGAGATGACACCAGACGGACGGTTCATCGCTTATGCGAGCCGCGAACCCGCCGCGGGTGGAACGAATGCAAGCGTTCACGTGTGGGATTCGCTGGCCAGGTCCGACTGGGCGGTGAGCACCAATGCGAACGGCGTCCCGACCAACACGATTTCCTACACGCCGGCGCTCAGCGGCAACGGCGGCTTTGTCGCGTTTCTCAGCAACGCGACGAACCTGGTCGCCAACCCGGTGTCGCCCGCCTTTCACTTGTATCTTTGCAACCTCCAAATCGGCGCCCTGCAATTGGTGGACGTGGACACCAACGGCACGGGATCAACCGACGTCGGGAACACCTTCCCCAGCCTGAGCGCGGATGGGCAGATGGTGATTTTCACCGCACCGGATGGCGGTTTCGTTTCCGGGGACTGGAACAATGCCTCCGACGTGTTCGCGCGGGACACGCTGGCCGGAACGAACGAGCTGATTTCACAGCGGAACCCGGCGCTGGCTTCGGCGGTGGGCAACGGCCTCACCCGCAAGTCGCCTTATTCCCTCAGCAGCGACGGCCGCTGGTTCGTGTTTGAAAGTTCCGCCAATGATTTGTTGCCGAACGACACCAACGGCTGTTACGACATCTTTCTCAAAGATCTGTGGACCGGCCAGATCGCTCTTGTCAGTGCCGCGGCGGACGGCACCCCGGCATTGGGCGGCAACAGTTATGGCGGGGTGTTCAGTGCCAATGGCCGGTACGTGGTTTTTGCCGGCGCGGCGACCAACCTGGCCGCGACCGCGACGGCTACGAACCTTAATATTTATCGCAAAGACCTGCTGACCGGCGCCCTTCTGCTGGTCAGCGTGGCCAGCAACGGCACTGGCGCTGCGGACGGCAACTGTTGGGACGCGGTCGTCAGCGCGGACGGGCGGTATGTGACCTTCCTGAGCACGGCCCAGAATCTAACTCCCGGCACCTCCACCGCCGGCCCCGCCAACACCTTCTGGCGCGACATGAATGCCGGCAGCACCGTCGTGTTGAACTCCGCCAATCTCAACTCCACGTTCCTGCCGTCGATGAGCGCCAACGGGCGCTTCGTGGCCTATCAAACCAACCAATTGAACCAGATGAGAATTCGGGACACGCAGCTGGGCCGGGATATCTACACCAATTCGGCAACGATCCTGTCGGCCGCCATCAGCCCGGACGGCACCCGCATTCTCTACCGGCGGACTTCGCCCGACCAGGTATGTGTGGATCAGATTGCGACCCGCGTGGTGCTCCTGTCCTTCAGCAGCACCGCTCCGGTTCAAAGTTCCGGCCAGTGGAGCAGCGATAGCCGCTACGTCGTATTTGCCGGAAACACCAACGCGACCACTGCGACCTTTGTCGGCGATCTGGCCGCGAGCAATATAGCGCTGGTCAGCTTTAACGCCGCCAATGGCAGCGTGGCCAACGCGCCTTCGGATACGCCCATGATCAGCGGGGATGGTCGCTACGTAGCCTACCGCAGTTACGCCACCAACATCGTCACCGGCGACACCAATCCGGCGCCGAAAATCTTTCTGTTCGACCGGTTCTCCAATCAAAATGCAATCCTCAGCCCCTCCCAAATTGACGCCGCGCCTGCGCCGTGGATTTCCGTGCCGGTCATCAGTGGCGGCGCGGATAATGTGGTGTTCCTGAGCGCCGGATCCGATTTGGTGACGAACGATTTGAATCGCGTTCCCGATGCCTTCGCCGTCCGGGTGCTATACCACATCCAGATGACACCGGTGACCGCGCCCGGCGGGACCACCGCGCTGACCTGGCAGACGGTGCCCGCGCGAACCTACGCGGTGGAGTTCAAGAATAACTTGAGCGACCCGCAATGGCAGGATTCGGGCGCGACCATCTCGTTCGTCAGCAACGAAGGCATGGCCACCGTGCCGGTGGATCAGCCGAGCCGATTTTATCGCGTCGTCGAAAATCAATGAAGCCGCACCGTTGACTTGTCCGCCGAGCCCCATCAGAGAAAACGTGAGGGGCGTGGACCAAGTCTGTCAAAACCGGTTGATGGCACCAGCCAGACAAATTTACCGGCCGGGCGCGTCCAACGGTTAGACCATGCGCGGACCGGATCTTGAACGGCTCTACGACGAGCACGCCCAGTCGCTTTACGCTTTTCTCCTGCATCTCACCCGCGACGAGGCCGATACCCGGGATTTGCTCCAAGAGGTCTTCATTAAACTGGCCCGCCATCCGGAATGGTTGGACGGCGTCCGCGACGAGCGCGCGTTCCTTATCCGGCTGGCGCACAATGCAGCGATTGACCTCATGCGCCGGCGCGGCGTACGGGAGCGGGCCCGGGACAACTGCGCCAGAGAAACTTCTTCTCTCTTTGCCCCCGCCCCGGATCCGGACACGGAAATCTTTCGCGAGGAACTGTCGCGGGCGCTGGCCGAACTGCCGCCGGAGCAACGGGCCGTGGTGCATTTGAAGTTGTGGGCCGGTCTGACCTTCGAGGAAATCGCCGACACCCAGGAGATTCCGCTCAACACGGCGGCCAGCCGGTACCGCTATGGTCTAGACAAATTGCGCGAGCGGCTGCGTCCTCTTTACGAAGAAATGAAGCAGGCAGAATGATGAATGAAGAAACGGAACCGTTTGAACGGCGCTTGAGCCGTCAGCCATTGCGGCAGATTCCCGCCGGCTGGCGCAAGGAAATCCTGGGCGAGGCGGACAAGGTAGGGACAGCGCGTCGCGCTGTCCGCGGACGCCGCAGCGCGGCGTCCCTACCCGACTGGATTTCAAATTTGCTGTGGCCTCATCCCGCCGCCTGGGCGGGGCTGGCAGCAGTTTGGCTTGTTGTACTTGCCGTGAACGTTTCGATCCGCGACCGCGCACCGGCGCTGGCGGAAAAATTCACGCCGCCGCCGGAAGTAATGGTGGAACTGAAACGACAGCAACGGTTGCTGGCGGAGTTGATCGGACCGCGCGAGGCCCGTGATGCCGACCGCGCCAAACCGTTGGTGCCGCGGCCGCGAACGGAGAGCGGCGAGTTTGTGGCGGTGTGAACCTTTATTGTCGGCGACGACGTAAGGAGTCTCATTTCAAAGCCGCAAACCGAATGACCAGAGACTCGTCACCTTGGCTCCTGCAAAATCGATTGTATGAATGAAGAACCCAAAAGCATCTGGAAAAAATCGTTGACCGGCTGGTGCATCCTGTCCGTTGTCGCGTTGCTTCTGGCTTTCGCGGGATTTCTAGCGGCGCTGGCGAGCAGTCTATTTCATTTCGACAACAGCAAACTTTTCGGCCTGTCTTTTTTTGTCAACTGGCTGATTCTCACCATTGGCGCGGCAGCCACCTTTCTGGTGTTGATCCTGCTCTTCCGCTTCATCCGGTGGCTGTATTGTTGGCGTAACTTCAAGCGATTTCTTTTCGCGGTCGCGTGTCTGGCCACACTGATCGCGTTGTTCTACGCCGAGGAAGACTGGCGCGGCAAACATGCCTGGGAAACATTCAAACGCGAGTGGGAGGCCAAAGGCGAACGTTTCGATCGCGCCAGCGTGGTTCCGCCGCCGGTGCCGGACGACCAGAATTTTGCGCTGACGCCGATTGTCTTTACCAGTTACGGCCAATTGCTGACGCGCGACGGGAAATTCATTCCCTGGGCTGAACGCGACACCAACTTCGTCAACCGGCTGCAAGTGAACATTGGTGGCCCCCAGCCCTGGCCGACCAATGGTGATTGGCGCCTGGCGCGCGTCAGCGATTTAAGCGCCTGGCAACAGTATTATCGGGCCCTGGCCGCCAAAACGAATCAGTTCCCCGTCCCGCCCCAACCGGTATCGCCCGCCGCCGATGTCCTCTTCGCGTTGGGCAAGTACGATTCAACGATCGAGGAGCTGCGGCAAGCCGGCCAACTGCCTGATTCACGTTTTCCGCTGGAATATGACAAGGATGACCCGGCGGCGATGCTGTTGCCGCACCTAGCGCCGCTGAAAAATTGCGCCCAGGTTTTACAATTGCGCGCCTTGGCGGAATTGCAGAACGGCCAAAGCGACCGGGCGCTGGCCGACGTAAAACTCATTTTGCGCCTGGCGGATTCGCTCCGCTCGGAGCCCATTCTGATTTCGCAGCTGGTCCGCGCTGCACTGGTGAATCTCGCGCTCCAGCCGATCTGGGAGGGGCTCCGGCAACGCCAATGGTCGGACGCCCAATTGATCGAACTGGGAAATGACCTGGCGAAGACAGATTTTTTGGCTGCCAGCGAACTTGCCTTGCGCGGAGAACGCATCTGGGGTGTTGAAATCATAGAATATTTGCGACATTTGACTTACCGGGAAAGGCTGCGCACCCTTTCCGCTTTTGGCAGCAATCTCAAACTCGAGGACGAAATTTTCCTTTGTCTCGGCCCGGCTGGATGGTTTGACCAAAGCGAACTCCGAATTAGTCGTTTCCTTCTCCGGCACTATTCGCCGGTGGTAAATCTTGACCGGCAAATAGTTTCTCCTGTTGCTGTGCGAAACGCGGATGAGGCATTCGGCGCGGAAGTTGGCCATTCCGGCAATGGTAATTTTTTTGAGCGATTATTACTGTCGGCCGCGGGCAACGTAGTGGAGAAATTAGCCTGCGGGCAAAATGCGGTGAACCTGGCGCGTACGGCCTGTGCGTTGGAGCGTTACCGCCTCGCGCATGGCCAATATCCGGAATCGCTGGACGCGCTGGTGCCGCAATTCATCGCCCAGCCGCTGCATGATGTCATCAACGGCCAACCGCTGCATTATCGACGCACGAATGATGGCCAATTCGTCCTTTATTCCGTCGGCTGGAACGAGACGGATGACGGCGGGGAAGTCGGCTTCACCAAACAAGGCGGTCTGGACATCAGCACCGGTGACTGGGTCTGGCAGTATCCGCAGAAATAAAAGCTCCAAGCTCCAACATCCAAGCTCCAGAGAAATCTCAAGCCTCAAGCGCCAAACCAAAACCATCATCGCCGCGTTTTCTTGTTTGGCTGTTGGAATTTCTCTGGAGCTTGGTGCCTGGAATTTGGGGGTTTTTATCCATACCCATCCGTGGTTAAATGGCCTCATGAAAATCACCAACCTGAATCCGGACACGGACATTGGCGCGAGCGCGTGGCTGGTGGAGGTGGACGACCACCGCATTTTGCTCGACGCCGGCATGCACCCGAAGCGGGAGGGGCGGGCCGGCCTGCCGCTATTCGGCAAGGCGGGGAACGCCGAAGTGGACGCCATCGCGATTTCGCACTGCCACCACGATCACGTCGGGGGGCTGCCGGTGGCCTGCCGCCATTTTCCCCGGGCGCACGTGCTGATGACCGAGCTGAGCTATTTCATCGTCGAGCGCGTGCTGCACAATTCGGTGAATGTGATGACCCGCCAGCGGGATGAGCTGGGCATCCGGGAATATCCGCTTTATTCACATGACGAGGTGGATGACCTCGCTCCCGTGTTTCAGGGCTTCAAATACAATCGTGAAATCGAATGGGCGGCGTTCCACAAGGCCCGCGCGGGGCAGCCGTCGCCAACGCTCGAGTTTTTCGACGCCGGCCACACGCTGGGCTCGGCGGGCATCCTGATCCGCGGCCGCAAGGAAACGCTGTTTTACACCGGCGACGTGTGTTTTCACGACCAGACGATTTTGCGGGCGGCGCGGTTTAAGGACGTCAAAGCCGACGTGCTCATCATGGAAACGACGCGGGGCAACCGCGCGCTGCCACCGGGCCGTTCGCGGAGCGATGAAATCGAGCGGCTCGCCGCGGCCATTCAACATGCGCTCAAGCGCAAGGGTTGCGTGCTGATCCCGTCGTTCGCGCTGGGGCGCACCCAGGAAATTTTGGCCCTGCTGGCGCTGCTCATGCGCGCGGGCAAATTGAAGCGGCAGCCGGTTTACATCGGCGGGCTGGGCCGCGTGTTCACGGAAATTTACGATCTGGAAGCGCACCGGACGCACCGGCAGCATCCGCACCTGCAACTGCACGAGGCGTTGGAACTCATCGTGCTCGAGCCGGGTCAGGCGGAAAAAATGAAGCTGGGAGGAGGGCGCATTTTCGTGATCACCGCCGGCATGATGAGCGAGAACACCGCCGCGCACGACCTGGCCGCGCGCATGATCGGCGATGAACGGCAATCGATCTTCTTTGTCGGTTACGCGGATCCGGAGACGCCAGGCGGACGGTTGAAGGCGGCCCGGCCGGGGGAAACCTTCCTGTTAAGCCCCAGCGCCGGACGGTTGACGCGCCGGTGCGCGGTGTTGGACTTTGATTTGACGGCGCACGCCCACCGCCAGGATTTGCTGGAGTTCGTGGGGCAGGTTTCCCCCCGCGCCGTCCTGCTGGGCCACGGCGGTGAGGAATCCCGCGCCTGGTTTGTGTCCCAAATCCGCGCCCGCCACCCCAAAATCAAGATTCTTCAGCCGCAGCCGGCCAAGGCCCTTTCGGTATAAACAGAAAACCGCCGGCCGAGAGACTCTCGGCCGGCGGTCGGTTCGCTGATATCAGGTTAATGCCCGCCGCCGTTGACGATGTTGGCCAGGTTGAAAATCGGCAGGAACATGCAGATGACCATGCCGCCGATGACGATGCCCAGGAACACGATCAGCATGGGCTCGAGCAGCGACATGAGGCCGGAGAGGGTCGATTCGATTTCTTCGTCGAGGAAGTTCGAGACGCGCTCCAACATGTTGTCGATGTTGCCGGTTTGTTCGCCGGCGCTCAACATGCGGATGATCATGCTCGGGAAGATCGGATTCTTGCCCAAGGCCACCGAGATGCCTTCGCCCCGCTCGATGTCGCTCGAGGCGGTTTTGATGGCCTTTTCCATGATGACGTTGCCGACGGTTTGGGAAACGATCTGGAGCACTTCCAGGATGGGCACGCCGCTGCGGACGAGCGAGGCCAGCGTGCGGGTGAAACGGACCAGGCAGATTTTATGCGCGATGGGACCAAAAATCGGGAGTTTGATGCGGCGTGAATCCCAAAAGATGCGGCCGGACTTGGTCTTGATGAAGGAGAGCCAGCCCCAGACGGCAGCGCCGCCGGCGATGAAAATCAGGAGTAAAAACCGTTTGACTATTTCGCTGAGGTCGATCATGAACTGCGTCGGGCCGGGCAGGCTGGCGCCGAACCCGGCGTAAACCTCCTTGAAGGTCGGAATGACCTTGACCATGAGAAAGATGGTGATGCCAATGGCTACAATGCTGACCGCCGTCGGATACATCAAAGCCGTCTTGACCTTTTTGCGAAGGCGCTCGGCGTTTTCCAGATACGTCGCCAGGCGCGAGAGGATTTCGGCGAGCAAACCGCCTTTTTCGCCCGCGGACACCATGGAATAATAGAGGCGACTGAAGGTCTTGGGATGCTTCTGCAGGGCCTCGGAAAAACTCTCGCCGCTTTCCACGCGGGTGCAGACGTCCCGGATCACGTCGCGCATGACCTTGTTGGCCGTCTGGTCCGCGAGGGCCTGCAGCGCCTGCACGATGGCGATACCGGCCTCGATCATGGTGGCCAGTTGGCGCGTGAAAACAACCAGGTCGGCCAACGCCACCGCACCCCCTTTGGTTTTGCCCTTTTTGGAAATTTTTTCCTGGATGGACACCACCAGCAGATTGCGGTTCAGCAGCGCGGCAATGGCGGCCTGCTCCGTTGCGGCTTCGACCGAACTGCTAATTTCCCGGCCGGTGGCCGTTTCCCGGGCGATGTAGGCAAATGATGGCATAATGTTGCTTGGCAATAACTCGCGTTTTAAATGTCCTGCCCCGATGGCAATCTTGCCCCGGGCCTTTGCCGTCCGAGAAAGCACGATTTGTTCCAATTGGCAGCCTGGGTCGCCCAACCGGCGGTATCCCTAACACTCCTTCCGGCTTGACTTTACGCGTCCGGGCCTCGTTCGGATTCGAGCAAAACGCGGCTGCAACGCGTATTTTTGATGCAACATGTTGGTTTCAAGCAGGTTGTGGTTGTTTGTTTCCCTAAAAAATTTGTTGTCAATTTTATAGAATTCCCTTATTTTCGTGGCAATTGCACCTTTGGGTGCCGGGGTAAACCGTTTTTTTGCCCCGTGTGTGCGCAGGCACAAAAGAGAGAAAACATTAAACAAACAACATCGGAGGAACCAGATGAAGTTTAATAAATGGACATTAGGTCTGGCGGCGCTAGGGGTGGTCAGTCTTGCCTCGGCGGCTCGCGCAGACGAAGCAAAAATGAGCCAGGTGCAAACCGCGCTCTCCAACACCACGCTGAGTGGTTATGTTGACACCTCAATCAATTGGAACCCATCCGGCGGTGGCAGCATCGCGCCCGTTGCGTTCCAAGGCATATCCAGCAGCCCCAAAGCCAACGGATTCAACCTGAACGTGATTGACCTCGCTCTGGACAAACCTGAAGACGAAGGTCCTTGGGCCTCGGGTTATCACGTTGAACTGTGGGTGGGGCCGGATGCCGACACCTTGGGCACCCAATCATCAGGCGGGTCGACGAGCGATTTTGCCATCCGCCAAGCCTACATTACGCTGCGCACTCCGGTGGGCAATGGCATTGACTGGAAAGTTGGCGTCTTCGACACCATCATCGGTTACGAATCCACCAGCTCGCCGCTGAATCCGAATTACACCCACTCCTACGGCTACTCCATGGAACCGACCACCCACACCGGCTTGTTGGCGACGTACCGGTTCTGCGATGCGCTGTCGGTGACCGCCGGCATGGCGGACAGCAAGGGGCCGGTGGTCAACGACCGCACTCCTCAAACCACTGCCCCGGTCGCGGCCGATACATTCCTGGCGTACATGGGTTCCGTCTCGCTGACTGCTCCGGACAGCTGGGGCTGGGCCAAGGGTGCGACCTTGTCCGTCGGCGTGGTCACGGGCGACGGCAGCAACGGTGCCTATGGCAACGACGCCACGACCAGTTGGTACGTGGGCGGCGTTCTGCCGACTCCCAATTCCAACCTCAAGCTGGGCGCCTCGTTCGATTACCTGACCGACTATAACCATCCGGGCTTCCCGGGTTACGGCACGAGTGCCGGCGGTCCGGGAACTGGCCCCGGCGGCAATCCGTGGGCGTTGGCGGTTTACGCCAATTTCCAGGCGACTCAGAAAATGTCGCTCAACGGCCGCTTTGAATGGGCCAAGAGCTATCTCTCGACGGTCGCCGGATTCAACAACCTGTCGTCGCAGCAGAATGCCATTGCCTTCACTGGCACCATCCAGTACGACCTCTGGGCCAACGTGCTGACGCGGCTGGAATTCCGCTGGGATCACGCCAGCACCGGCATTTATGGCGGCAGCCTCAATGGCAGCAAAACGCCTGGGGAAGAGAACGCCATCATGGTGGCGCTGCAGGCCATTTATAAGTTCTAATCTGGGCCAAGACCAAACGACCACCCCCTTCCGCTAAAATCGGGAGGGGGTTTTTATTTGCATTTACGATTTACGATTTACGATTTACGATTGCTCCGGGGCTCCGAAACGGTGGGAAAATCACAAATCATCAATCGTAAATCATAAATGCCCGTTCATTTCATTCGCGACATTTACGCAGCCAAAGGGGCGGCCAAACAGCCGGTCATCTCTTTTGAATTTTTCCCTCCTAAAACAGAGGAAGGGGACCGCGCCCTGCTGGAACGCCAGGTCCCGGCCCTGTTGGCGGCCCGGCCGGATTTTTGTTCCGTCACCTACGGCGCCGGCGGCAGCACGCGCGACAAGACGCTGATGATTGTGGACCGCATTCAGCGGCAATACGGGTTGACGACGCTGGCGCATCTGACCTGTGTGGGCCACACCCGGGCGCAGGTGCAGGAGCTCCTGGAGAAAATCCGTGGGTTGGGCTGTAAAAATATCCTGGCCTTGCGCGGCGATCCTCCGGCGGGCGGCGTTTTTCAGCCGGCTCCCGGCGGTTTCGAATTCGCCGGGCAACTGGTCCGGCTCATCCGTGACGCGGGTGACTTCTCCATCGGGGTCGCCGGCTTTCCCGAGGGGCACCTTGCCTGTCCGGACGGCAAGCAGGCCGACTGGTGGCACTTGCGCGAAAAGGTGGAGGCTGGCGCGGACTTTGTGCTGACCCAGCTGTTCTTTGACAACGCGGATTATTTTGAATTTCGGGAGTACGTTGGCGGCCGCCTGGGGGTCCGCGTGCCATTGGTCCCGGGAATTGTGCCCATCCTGAGCGCCGGCCAAATCACAAAATTCATCCAGGTCTGTGGCGCCAAAATCCCGCCGCCGCTGCGCACCCGGCTTGATCAATTGGCGGAGGACGATGAGGCCGCCGCTGAATTTGGCATCGAGTACGCCACCCGCCAGTGCCAGGATTTGTTGCGGGCAGGCGTGCCCGGGTTGCATTTTTACACGCTGAACAAATCGCGGTCCACCGTCCAGGTGCTGAAGAACCTCGGTCTGGCCTGAACCCGGCCACCCCGCTCCGCGCGCTACAAGCCCAGGTTGTTGGCCATGATGCCAATGACGGTTAACGGCCCCTGGTCCTCCAAGCTGTCGGCCGCCTTGTCCACCTTCTGCAGGGTGAGTTTGGCGTTTTTATAAAATTCCTGGTCGTTGACGAGCTTGCCGATGGTGCCCTCGCCGTGGTTGACCTTCAGCAATATCTGCTCCAGGTTGGTCATCGAGGCCGTGGTGGCGTTGTAAAGCGTCGGGTCGGTCACCAGTTTGCCGATCGTGCCCTGGCCATTGGTGATTCCGCTGACGACGCCCCGCACTTCGGCGACGGTGTCTTGCAGGTTGGTGACGGTGACCAGCGCGGTATTGTAAAGGGCATCCGAGTAGATCAATTTGCCCACCGTGCCCTGGCCGCTGGCAATCTGGCCGGAAATGTTTTCGATGTTGGAGATGGCCCCCCCGATGTGGCCGCTGTTTTGTTTGACGAAATCCACCAGCGGCCCCATCAGGTTGTTGATGGTGTCGGGGGTGAAACTCTTGGTGAGATTTTGGATGCCGGTCGTGGCCCCATCCAGCTTGGTCATGATGGCGTTGAGGTCTGGCTGCTCCTCCGTCACCAGCACCATGCCGTCGGTCGCGCGCGGCGCCTCCGGCGAGCCAAAATCAACCGCGACAAAGTTCTGCCCCATCAGGCCGGCGAATTTCACGACCGCCTTGCTGTCCGTTTTAACGATGGCGTCCTTTCGAAGTTTCATCGTCACCTTGACCTTGTTGCCGGCGAGTTCGATTTTTTCGACCCGGCCGATTTCGACGCCGGCCATCTTCACGGCGTTACCCAACTTGAGATCCTGCACGGTGTCGAACAGAGCGCCGAGCCGGTACCCTCCCCGGAACGATTCGACGCCGCCGAGGGTTTCGGTTATCACCCAGGCGGCAAATACGGCCAGCACCACAAAGTAGCCCAGCCGGGTTTCAAGTGAATGTTTTGTAGTCATAAATATCAAGCTTCGCGTTTAAAGTCGGCATGCAGGAAGGTCTGCACCAGGGGGTCGGGATGGCGCTTCACCTCGTCCGGCGTGCCGATCGTGAGAATCCGGCCTTCGTTGATGACGGCGATCCGGTCGGCCACCCCAAACGCCAGGTCGCGGTCGTGCGACACCACGAGCGAGGTGACGTGAATGCGCTGTTGGAGCTGCAAAATTTCCTCGCCGATCACCACCGACGAAAGCGGATCGAGCTCGCTCGTGGGTTCGTCGTAAAGAATCAACTGCGGCTCGATGACCAGCGCCCGGGCGATGGCGGCACGCTTCTTCATGCCCCCCGAAAGCTCGGCGGGCATTTTTGCCTCCGTCCCCTTGAGGCCGACGTCTTCAAGCTTTTCGGCGACGATCCGCGTTATTTCTTCCGGCGGCTTCAGACGGTGCTCGCTGAGGTACAACCCGACGTTCTCCCCGACGGTCAATGAGTTCAGCAGGGCGCCGGACTGGAAGACCATGGCCAACCGGTACTGATTGGCCACTTCCGAGGACTGGATGGATTGGCCGTTGACAAGAATTTCGCCGGCATCGGGCGGCTCCAGCCCGATCAGGTGCCGGAGCAGCACGCTTTTGCCGCTGCCGCTGGGTCCCATGATGACAAAGATTTCACCCGGCTGGACCTCGAAATCGATGCCGTTGAGCACGGGTTGCTTGCCGAAGCTTTTATGCAGCCCTCGCACTTGCAGGCTGACCCCGGTTTGTGGTTTGGCAGTGGCGTCCGTCATTTCAAGAGCACGCGGGTCAACACGTAGTCAAATATCACAATCAACACGATGGAATTGACGACGGCCTTGGTCACCGAGCGGCCGATGCCGCGCGGACCGCCGATGGTCGCCAGGCCCTGATGGCAGGAGACCACCCCGATGATCAAGGCGAAACAAAAGCTTTTGAACACGCCGTTGACCACGTCCTTCACTTCCACCACGTCCCGCAAATTGGCCCAGTAAGCCTGGAACGGAATGGCAATGTGGCTGTTGGTCTTGGCCACGATCGCGCCGCCCAGCCAGCCGACCAAAATGGCGAACGTCACCAGCATCGGCAACGCCACGGCGATGGCGAGGAGCCGCGGCAGGACCAGATAGTGAACCGGATTGATGTTCATGGTCCGCAATGCATCCACCTCCTGGTAAACGCGCATGGACCCGATTTCCGCCGCCATGGCCGAGCCAATCCGCCCCGCGATCAGGATGGCCATCATCACCGGCGCCAGTTCCTTGGCCATGGAAATTCCGACGATGCCGCCCACGGCGCCGGCCAGGCCGCGCTCGACCAGCACCGGGCCGGTTTGCAGGGCAATGACCGCACCGATGAAGAACGACAGCACGCAGACCATCAGCAAACTGGCGTTGCCGATTTCGAAAAACTGGTCAAAAACCTTCTGCCGTTGCCGCCACGCCAGCGGCAGAGACAACAGGGTGCGCCAAAAGAGCAGGACGATTTCGCCAATGTTCTCAAACATAATTCAACCTGGCGGCGCCGCCGCCGATCCGCGTTTTTGATACACTGGGATGAAAAACAATCGCGTCTGCTTCATTTCCGGACCCGATTGATACTGAAAAAGCCCGAACAGGAGCGAGCATTTTTTCGAGACAGCGGTCGTGTCGCGGCGATATAAATTCCAGAGCAACGACTGGCTGGCTGCTCCGATCTTCGGATTGGACTCCGATCGCCACACCGACCATAACGGCGACCAGTTCCGTTCCACACCCCGGTTGTCCGGCAGCGCGGTTTCAACCAGCGCGAGGATTTGCAGTCGGCGGTTGCCGTTGAATTCGCGGTGCCAGACGAATAAGGGCCAAAGGTCCAGGCGCTTGCGCTCCGCGCCGGTCTCGAGATTTTTTTCCTTCACATCCTGAAACAGGTAAAACAAGACCCGCGTTCGCTCCCGGTCCAGCGTCTCGGCGTGCCGACGGTCGTGCTTGTAAAGCGGCCAAAGGTAATACTCGCTGTCAAAACTGTCGTTATGCGCACGGCTGAACAGGGGCCAAAACCGGGTCGTGGTCTTGCCTTCGCCGCGGGCGATGTCGATAATCGGCCAGGGGCCTTCCCATTCGTGGTATTTTTTCGCGCGGTCATCAATCCAGGTGAACAACGGCCAGATCACCGTGGTCACGTCACGTTGGGGCGAGCGGGTCAGGCTGTAAAACAGCAGGGTCGCGCGGAACTTCTCCGGATTGTCGGTGCCCAGCCCGTTGTTCTGCCGGAAATAGACCGGCCAAAGGGCGAAAAACCGGTCATGGCCGCCGATGACTTCGGTTTCGCCGAACCCATTGGTGCTGCGGGTCACGTCCTTGTGCTCGTTCCCGACCAGCGGCCAGCATTGCCAGCCCCGCAACCCGTCTCCGTGCCGCAGATGAAAAATCGGGAACAGATAATTGTCCGTCACCACGTCGCGCTTGCGGGTCTCGCTGTAAAGTGGAAACAGAAAGACAAAAATGTCGTCGCGGAACAGCCGGTCCTTGATGTGTCCGTAAATCGGGATCAGGGCAGTGTAATTCCGGTTGGTATCGGGCGAGCGCTGCTGAAAATAGATGGGGAAAAGGGTGACTCGTTTTGCCTGCTGGGCATTCTGATTCTGGCCGCCGGCAAAACTGAACAATTCCAAAAACTGGCCGCGATACTCCATGCCAAAACGTTCGTACGTCAGCAACGGATATAAAAGGTCGAATTCCTTGGATTCCGTGTCCGGATCGGTGTCGTAGGAAAGCAGTGGCGGGATGGCCCAGGTCGTTTCCGAATCTCTGCTTTGGTCGTAAAAGAACGGCCCGACCGCTTCGGTGCGATGGCCGGATCCCAGCGTCAGGACAAATTTCTCGTAGAGGGGGCCGGCACACACCTCATTCTCCGCCCCAAGAGCGGCCATTGAGCCCAGCGCCAGCCCCAAGCTGATGATCCGCAAGCCGAGGGCGAAAATGTTTAGTCGGTCAGACATCATTCTGATGTTGATTATGAGGTGCGGCTAGGCCTAATTTTGAAGACGGAATCGACATGGCGTTATCGTTAACTGGTTGGCGATTCTCTTCGTTTCGGGTTGTTAACAGCTTGGTTTAACATTGATGTTGACTTCCTGCCGTTTTTCTTTATGTTTTTCATACACTTGAGGTTTTACCTCGGTTCCTCCTGACCCGGCGTCGACGGCGAGTTGTCGGCGCTGGGTTGTTTTATTAGCGGGCGCCACCGGCCCAGCAAATTCAAAAGCGCCGGGACCAATGTCAATCCGGCAACCATGCACGCCGCGATGCCGGTGGCCATGACACAGCCTAAGCTGTGAATGCCGCGGTCTTTGGCGATGATCAAACTGCCGAAACCGGCGATGGCCGTCAATCCGGATACCAGAACCGCTTTGCCGGTACTGCGTGCCAGAATGCTGGGGGTCCGTTCTTCGGCAAATCGATTGAGGATGTGAATGCCATTGGTCACGCCGATGCCGATGACCAGCGGCAGCGTCATGATGTTCGCGAGATTGACGGGAATCCCCAGCCAGCCCATCAAACCCGCCAGCCACAGGGTGCCGATGCCGACCGGCAACAACGCCAGTATCACCGAAAGGAGGCTGCGGAAATGGACGAAAATCAGGAGCACGATTGCCGCCAGTGAATACCACGCCGCTTGAATGTAACTGTCCTTCAACAATTCCTCATACTCATAAAGTTGCACGGGGGTCCCGGTGACACTGGGATCCACCGTCCGCAATTCCGTGATGAATTTTTTCTGATTGTCCCGCTGCCACATGTTATCCCGCGGAAAGACGTGCAGCAGAAATTTTCCGGTCTCTCCCACGAACTGGTCGCGGAAGGCCCCGGGCAGATCCTGCAGGTGGACCGGTGCCGTATTGTCCTGATGAAGCAGCAACTGAAAGGTTGCCCGCATGTCGTTGAACAGCGCTTGCTGGAACTGCGCCAGCTTGTCCGCGTGCGCCGCCAGCGCATTGGTGTCGCCCGCCAGCATCGTCTTGCGCAGATCTTCAATCGCCTGGCGCAAGGCGACCAGATTGCCGGCCAGCTCCCGGTCGCTGTCACCCACTTCGTCCCGGGCCAGCCCCAGATAACCGTAAAGTCCGAATAAAGTCCGACTGAAGGCGTAGATATCGAGCGGCTGCAGATCCGGTTCTCCGAACTCCAGCGGCGCCAATTGCCGCTTGATTCGACCGATGAGGTTGAGCTTTTCGGCGTTGCTCGCGTTGAGAAAATTCTCAAACAGGCTGATGGGGGGCTCCACATCTGCCACGGTCGGCAATCGTTTGATCCGGGCGACCAGGTCAATGGCGTTGGTCACCGAATCGGCGACCACGGCCGCTTCCAGCAGGGATTGGTCGGCCGCCAGCAGCTTATGCTCGTACACCACCGAGGGGAGTCCGATGCTCTGCAATTTTTCCAGGTTGTAGTCAAAATAGACCTTGCGCGCCTGGTGCCAGGCCAGCGCGCATAGCGCGGTGGTGAGAATCACGACCAGCACCGGCCGTTGCAGCCACAAGTTTTCGATGCGGGCCCGGGTAACGTCCTCGGCGGCTTGATGGTCGATGACGTTTTGCCGCCCCCGCAGGAGCAGTGCCGGCAACAGGGTCATCATGGGTATGAAGCAGATCAGCAGGCCGCCGCCACAAATCACTCCCAGTTCCTGGATCCCTTTGAAATGGGTGAACGCCATCGCCAAGAAGGCGCCCGCGGTGGTCAGGGCACCGGTGAAAATGCCCTGGCCGGTGAAGACCATCGCCTTCGTCAGCGCCGCCTCTTCGGTTTTGCCGTGCCTCAACTCTTCCTCATAGCGGGTGATCAGGTGGACCCCGTAATCGATGGCCAGGCCGATCAGCATGGGGACAAAGGGCAGGGTCAAGACATTCAAGTGCCCAATGGCCAGCGTGGTGAAAGCCAGGGTATAGGCCATTCCCACCACCAGGCAGATCGTCGCTTTTACTGGCCGGCCGGTCTCGTTGTAGCCGTAAATGAAAATCAAAACACAGAGCACCAGCGACACAATGCTGGCGAGCGTGATATCCTTCTGGGACTGCATGGTCTCGTCATAATCGAGCACCGGTTCGCCGATCAGTCCGACATTGAGGCCGGGCACCTCGTGTTGTGTCTCTTGAATCAGCTCGCGCAGCCGTTCAATCGCGGCGCCGTTCAGTTCATTGGTTGGGGCATGCGACTTGACCAGAAAAATCCGGCCGCGGTCATAGGTCAGGTAGATATTCGTTTCGCTGCCGGCATTGAACAGCGACGCAACGCTCGGCGAGGGCGGCGTGCCGGACCGGTTCAGGCTGTCGGCCGCCTGCGTCACGATGCGGGTCAAGGCCGGCAGCGCCTGCACGAGCGATTCCGTCTGGGCGTTCGTTTCCCGCGGCGCAGTCCGGAAGCTGGTGTTGACCTGCTCGAAGAAGGAGATGAGATTGGTGGTCGGGGTAAATCGGCGGATAAACGGCAGGGTGCCCTCCAGGACTCTTTCCAGCTCCACCAAATCTTCCTCATCGGCAAACAACAGGGCCTTTGCCCCCATGACCGAGAGGCTCTTCTGGAAAAACACATCCCGGAACAGGTTGGTTTCGGCCTCCATTTTGGCGGCGATGCGCTCGATAAACTGGCGGTTTTTCTCAATGTTTTCACTCTCCACCACCACCACCAGATCGTTGCCTTGTTGGGGAAATTCCCTTTGCAGCGCCAGAAAATTCTGATGGTACTTCTGGTTGGCCCCGACCAGATTGTCGCGGTTCATGTCGGTTTTCAGATACGCATGGGTGTAGACCACACATACCCCGAACAGCACGGCTTGCGGGTAAATGAACCAGCGCGGGTGGCGAAATATCGCCGCCGCCAGCCAGGCCAGCAACCGGGCAAGGAGGGTGTCGGGGCTTAATGCTTTCATGCCTCAGGTCCCGCCGGTTACGTCCCGGAAATGTCGGCGTTGGAATGCACTTCCTTCACGTCATCATGTTCCTCCAGCGCCTCGATCAGTTGATTCACCGCCTTTATGGCTCCCGCCTCAGTCAAAGCGACTGTCAACGTGGGCAGCGCGGTGATTTCCGCCGCCTCGCACCTGATGTTCCTGGCTTCAATCTGTTGGTGCACCGCCTCAAAGCGGCCTGGTGCGGTTAGAATTTCATACCCCTGCGGCTCGGCCTTGAAATCCTCCGCTCCCGCCTCCAGCACCAGTTCCATCAACTGATCCTCGTCGGCGGCTTCCCGCGAGACAATGATTTGCCCCTTGCGATGAAACAGCCGGCTGACCGAGCCGGGGGTGGCAATGCTGCCCCCGCTTTTAGTCACGAGGCTGCGGATTTCCGATGCCGTGCGATTCCGATTGTCCGTGCTGACCTCCACGAGTAATGCCACGCCGCCGGGGCCGTAAATCTCGTAGGTCAGATCCTCAAAATCCGCCCCCTCGCCGCCGCCAGTGCCCTTTTTGATGGCGCGCTCGATGTTGTCCTTGGGCATGTTCGCGGTGCGGCACTTCAGCAGCACCATCCGCAGACGCGGATTCATGTCCGGATCGCCGCCGCCGATTTTGGCGGCAATGGTGATCTCGCGGGCCAGTTTGGAGAAAATCTTGCCGCGTTTGGCGTCAATCGCGCCCTTGAAATGCTTGACCTTCGCCCATTTGCTGTGTCCGGCCATGAATTAATTTTGGTTTGAGGGATGACGCTGCCATGCCGTTGCCAGGCGTGCGCCCGAAAGGGAACTCGCGGGCGGCAAAAGCTCAGGCCGCCTCGACATAAACCGCGGTGCCGTAGCACAAGACCTCGGTGATGCCCGCCGCGATTTCCGTCGCGTCGTACCGCACCCCGATGACGGCGTTGGCGCCCAATTCGCCGGCGTGCGTGAGCATCAGGTTATACGCATCGCCCCGCGCCTGTTCGCAAAGGTTGGTGTACAGCGAGATGTTCCCGCCGAAAATGGCCTGGATGCTCGCGCCCATGTTGCCGATGACGGAACGCGACCGCACAATGATGCCGCGTACAACGCCGAACGACTTCGTCACCCGGTAGCCGGGGAGCTCGAAAGTCGTGGTTGTCAATGGATGTGTCAGACTCATAGGGCCATGATTGAACACGACCCCGCAAACCGACAAAAGCGAAAAGTTCCCCCGCGGCTGGGCCTCAAGGTGAAAGCCAGGCGAAGGCCGGCAAATTTCGCAACACCGTGAACAGCGCAATAACGATCAAGACCCCCCACCCGGCTCCGGCTGGCAGGCGCACCGTCGCCGGACGGCGCCGGATCCGCCGCCCCACCCACCAGACACCCCAGACGCCCAGCGCAACCAGGGCCAGGACGAACAGCGCGTTGTCGCGCAGCGCGCGAAGCAGATGGCCGTGCAACAATTGATACGCCGCCCGCGTCCCGCCGCAACCCGGGCAGTTCCAGCCGGTCAATTGGTGGAACAAGCAAACCGGATAAAAACCGCTCCGGGCGGGATCGAAAAAGAACAGCACCGCCCCCGAGCCCAGCACCGCCATCGTCAGCGCCAGCGCCGCAAACAGGGCCGGCGACGAAGATACGGCGATTCTGGGCGGCAAGGATCGGGATTCCTCAGACATCGTGGATTAAAACGTCTTGAGCTGCCATTCAAATCGCCCCGGGTGGAGCGCCAGCTGGAGCAGGGTCAGCCCGAATCCCAGCAGAAGTCCGGCGGCGGATAGAATCAACCCGGTAATGGCCAGGGTGCGGCCCGCATAAAGCTCCGGATGCCGGTTGATTTGTGACCAGCCGATCAGCGAGCAGATTAGCCCGAGCAGGCTGAGAGGCGCCCCACAGCAACAACAGCAGGTCAGCGATAAAATGCCGCAGATCAGCCCCGCCGCCGCGAAGAAATTCGTCCGGCGCCGGACGCTCGCCGGCGCCAGGGCCGGCCAAGGCCCAATCACCGGCGGCGGAGGCGGGGCAAACTGGCTCGCAAATTCAGGCAGCCGGCCGAGGAGGTTCCATTCCGCCGCTCCGGGCGCAAGCGTCTGGGTCTGCGCGTTGGCCCGGCCCTCGGCAATCCATTGTCGCAATTGGCCGGCTGTAGCCGGGCCGTATTCTCTGCCATCGGCGCCGATGATTCGGTACATGGTTCAAAGGTGTTTCGTTTTTCTCAGAATGAACAGCCCGATGATGATCGCCACCACCAGCAATCCGATTCCCGCCGCCAGCCACCGCCCGCGACCCGAGGCGGAGGCTCTGGCTTGCTGCTTTTGCCGGGCGGCAAAACTTTCCGCAAACTCCGGCAGGTCGCTCAGAAACACCCAGTCGGCCGCGCCCTCCGGCATGACGGGGGTCTTGGGCTCCACCCGGCCTTCCCGGATCCATTGCTTCACCGTTTGGGCGGGCATCGCATCGTATTCATTTCCGTCTGATCCTAGAATCTTGTACATACACGCTCCGCTAATCTTCTTCACCCCGCTTGAGCGCGCCGCCCATGTCCGCGCACACGCCCCGCCGGGCTTCGGCAACAAAATTAAGCATGTTTATTGCCACGGGAGAGGCGAATTCCTTCCGCGCGGCTTCGACGGCCGCCCGCAAATTCTGTCCGCTGCGGAACAAGGCGTGGTACAGCCGCTTCAATTCCAGCCGCTGTTCGGCTGTGACGCCGGCCCGCCGCAGGCCGATGATGTTCAACCCGCAAATTTCGTTGATGCGCATTGCGATGGTGAACGGCGGCACATCCTGGCTGATGGCCGAGCCGCCTTGCATCAGCGCCAACGTGCCCACCCGGCAGAACTGGTGGATGAGGCAGTTACCGGAAATGAACGCGCCATCTTGCACGACGGCATGTCCCGCCACCATCGCGCCGCCCCCCAGGATCACGTGATCGCCCACCACTACATTGTGCCCGACGTGACAATGCGGAGTCAGAAAATTGTGCGAGCCGATGACCGTTTCCCCCTCCAGCGTGGCGGCGCAGTTCACCGTGACATGTTCGCGAAAGCGGTTGTGGTCGCCGATGCGCAGTCGCGTCGGCTCGCCTTTGTATTTCACGTCCACCGGCTCATCGCCAATGACACAGCCCGCGTAAAACCGATTGTGCGCGCCAGCGGTCGTCTGCCCCGTGAGATAAACGAGCGGCCCGACGACGCAATGCGCGCCCAGCGCCACGCCTTCGTCAATCACCGCCTGAGCGCCGACCTCAACGGTTGAATCCAGTTTTGCTTTCGGATGAATGACGGCTGTTGGATGAATCACAGACTAAAAGTGACGCATTCGCCCCGGTTGCCAAGTTCAAAATGCCGCCCCAACGCGAAGAGGCTTTGTCCGGATGGATTTGCATGGTAAATTGCACGGGCCGAAATGAGCGTCACCATCCAGTCTGAACCGGCAGGAGAGCAAACTCCGCCATCCGCCATCCGCCATCCGCCCTTGCCGGAGTTGCTCGCGCCCGCTGGGGACTGGGATTGCGTACGCGCCGCGGTCGAGAACGGCGCCGATGCGATTTATTTCGGCCTCGAAAAATTCAACGCCCGGATGCGGGCGCAGAACTTCACCTCGGCCGATCTGCCTTGCTTGATGGATTTTCTGCACCGGCGCGGCGTGCGCGGCTATGTCACTCTCAACACGCTGGTTTTTGAGCAGGAACTCGCCGACGCCGAAAAATATTTGCGCACGATGATCGCCGCCGGGGTGGACGCCGTCGTGGTCCAGGATGTGGGCATCTGCCGGCTGATCCGGCGGCTTTCGCCCGATTTACCGATTCACGCTTCGACCCAGATGACCATCACCAGCGCCGCCGGCGTGGATTTCGCCCGCGACCTCGGCTGCAGCCTGGTCGTGCTCGCCCGCGAATGTTCCATCAAGGAAATCGAGAAAATCCAAGCCATACAAGGCAAGGCGGGCCGTCTCTTGCCCGCCGTATCCTCCTTTACCAACGACGGCGCGATAGCGACATCGCGCCCCACCATTCTCCCCCTGGAAGTTTTTGTCCACGGCGCTCTCTGCGTTGCTTACTCGGGCCAATGCCTGACCAGCGAGGCGCTCGGTGGTCGCTCGGCCAACCGCGGCGAATGCGCCCAAGCCTGCCGCATGCCTTACGAACTCCTGTCCGACGGGCAACTCGTGCCGCTGGGTGACCGGAAATATCTGCTGAGCCCGCAGGACCTGGCCGGGCTGGACGTGTTGCCGGAATTGATTCGAGCGGGCGTGGCCTCGCTGAAAATCGAGGGCCGGCTCAAATCCCCCGAATACGTGGCGAATATCACGCGGATTTACCGCCAAGCGCTGGATAATTGCGGAATGCAGAATGCGGAATGTGAAATGCTATCTGCCTCAGCCAGTCCGAAATCCGAAATCCGAAATCCGAAATATGAGATGGAGATGGCTTTCTCCCGCGGCTTGCACACCGGCTGGTTCGGCGGCACCAACAATCAGCAACTCGTACACGCCCGCTTCGGAAAAAAACGCGGGGTCTATCTCGGTGAAGTGAAAAAGGTTTTGCGCGACGCGGTTGTGGTCAAACTGAAAGGCCCGTTGAAGCCGGGCGACGGCGTGGTGTTTGACGCCGGCAAGCCGGCGGAACCCGAGGAGGGCGGGCGGGTTTACGAAATCCGAAAGGCAAGGCGCGGTGTCCCTACCGCGCCGAAAGCACGGCTCGCTACGGAGGGCGAGCCCCACCAGGTCGAACTCCATTTCGGCCGCGGCGACATCCATTTCGCGCGCGTTCACGTCGGCGACAAACTGTGGAAGACCAGCGACCCGGAACTGGACCGACGCCTCCGCCAAAGCTTCGCCGGTGCTACGCCCAGATTCCAGCGACCGATTGAAATCGAAGTGCACGGCATCGCCGGCAAGGCGCTGACCCTGATTGCCCATGATGAATTCGGCAACATTGCCAAAGTGGAATCATCCATGCCGCTGGCCCGGGCGGATAAACATCCGCTCACGACGGACCGTTTGCGCGAACAATTGGGCCGGTTGGGGGGCACGCCGTTCCGGCTCGGTGGGTTAAAAAACCTTTTGTCGGGTGACGTGCTGCTGCCGGTCAGCGAGCTGAATCGCTTGCGCCGCGAAATCGTCGGCGAACTGGAAAGGCGGCGCACCCAGCCTAAGCGTTGGACGCTTTCTGATTGCCGGTTGCCGGTTGCCGATTGCCGATTGAGCGACGATGCGGGCGCAGCCAAAAATCCGCAATCCGCAATCCGCAATCCGCAATTGATTGTTCTGGTCCGCAACCTGCCCCAACTCGAAGCCGCGCTGAAATGCGGGGTGACAACCGTCTATTGCGAATTTGAAGACCCCAAGAAATACCGCGACGCGGTCACGCTGTTCCACGCGGCCTTCGATCGCCAAGGTAGGCCGGGCGGTCCTCTGCCCGCCGGCGGCGCGCACGGAGTGACGCGCCCTACCATCTGGGTTGCGCCTCCAAGAATTTTCAAGCCGGGCGAGGACTGGACGCTGGAACAGGTGCGCTCCGGCAACGCCGATGGTTATTTAATCCGCAATTACGATCACTTGAAATTCTTCGCGAACGACCGGCGCGTCGGTGATTACTCGCTCAACATCGCCAACCGGCTGGCGGCGGATTATTTCAAGAACCCATGCGGCCTGGAGCGGGTGACGGCGAGCTACGATTTGAATTTCCAGCAGCTCGAAGCGTTGTTGACCGCCGCGCCGCCCGAGTGGTTCGAGGTGACCATCCACCAGCACATGCCGATGTTTCACATGGAGCATTGCGTGTTCTGCGCGTTCCTTTCCACCGGCACGGACTTCCGGAACTGCGGCCGCCCCTGCGACGTGCACGACGTGAAGCTGCGCGACCGCATGGGCGCGGAGCATCCGGTGAAGGCCGACGTCGGCTGCCGCAACACGGTGTTCAACGCGCTGGCCCAGACCGGCGCGGAATATGTGTCGCGGATGATCGAACTGGGCGTGCGACATTTCCGCGTGGAATTCCTCAACGAAGCGCCGGAACAGGTGATGCAAACCATTGCCAAGTATCATCAGCTATTGCGCGGTGAAATCACCGGCACGCAGCTCTGGCGCAAATTGAAACTGTTCAACCAGCTCGGCGTCACCCGGGGGCAAATCGGGAAGTAGAACAGGCTTACTGGTAGAAGTATCCCAACTCGCGCAGCGATGCGTAGTCCTTCGGCCGGTCCGGTGTGGCACGGCCGATGATGATGTGGTCCAGCACCTCGATTTTCAAAAGCTGGCCGGCGCGGATTAAATCGCGCGTCACCTTGATGTCCGCCTCGCTGGGCGTGGGGTCGCCGCTGGGATGGTTGTGCACCAGCACAATGGCCGCCGCGTTGGCCGCGATGGCCGACCGGAACACCTCGCGCGGATGCACCAGGATGGTGTCGAGCGTGCCGTGCGAAATGTCCTCCACCCGGATCAGCCGCCGCCGCGTGTTCAACAGGAGCGCCTGGAAGGTTTCGACGCTTTTCACCAGGTTTTGCTCGCGCAGCAGCCGGACGATGGCCTCCGGATTGTCGAGCACCGGCGATTCGCGCTGCAAATCCTTGGCCATCGCGCGGGCCAGCGCAAACGCGGCCACCAGCGTCACCGCCTTGTCGCGCCCGATGCCCTTGACGGTCTGCAAATCGTCCACCGAAGTTTGGGCCAATGACTGGAGAGTGCCGAATTTGTGGAGCAGTTGCCGGCCGATTTCGACGGCGTTGGCGCCTTTCAGGCCGGTGCGCAGCAGGATGGCGACCAGTTCGGCGTGCGTCAGAGCGTCCGGCCCGCGCTCGGCCAACCGTTCGCGCGGCCGTTCGCTCAGCGGCTGGTCCTTCAGTCGCAGCCCCTCTGACATGGTGATTTACGATTTACGATTTACAATTTACGATTGCAACTCAATTTCAACGCCGCCCGTGTCAAGCGTCAATCGTAAATGGCATCATCGAACAAAGACAAAAACCCTCTGACCGAGGCGCAGCGGGAAGCCGTGAAAGCGCGCGGCAACGTGCTCGTCATGGCCGGCGCCGGCACCGGCAAAACCCACACTCTGGTCGAGCGCTGCCTGCATTGCCTTTGCGAGGAGCGGCCGCCCGCGTCGCTCGAGGAAATCGTCGTCGTTACCTTCACCGAAGCCGCCGCCGCCGAGATGCGCCAGCGCCTGCGCGAGCGGCTGGAGGAAAAACTCAAGGCGGAGCCCGACGAACCGCGCTGGGTGGAACAGCTCACCCTCTTCGACACGGCCCACATTGGCACGCTCCACAGCTTCTGTCTTAAGCTCATCCGCGAACATTTCCATGCCCTCGGCCTCGATCCGCAGCTGGCCGTGCTCGACGAGGGTGAGGCCCGGCTGCTCGCCGAGGAAACGCTCGAAGCCGAATTGCAGGGCCACTACGCCGGCAAAAGCGAGCCGGCCAAAGCCGTTCAGCAATTGATCCAGGTTTACGGGGGCGGGCGTGACGAGGCCATCCGCCGGCTGGTCCTGCGACTGCACCACTACGCCCAAACCCGGCCCGATGCCGACGGCTGGCTGGCGCGGCAGATTGAAAAATTTTCGGTCCCTACCCCGGACGAGTGGCAAAAGTGGCTGCTCGCGGCGATTCAGGATTGGCGCGACGAATGGCTGCCGGCTCTGGCAGCCCTTGGAACGCCGAACTCCAATTCGGCACGTTTCCGGGCGGATGACCTTCAAGGCGAACCGGAGTTCGGCGCTCCACCGGCAAACGAGAAAGCCGCCGAAATGGAGGGTGTTCTCCGGTTGTTGCCCGCTGATTTTTCGCGCGAAGCCGCCGCTGAAATTCTGGCGCAAATCATCGCCGCCGATGGTCAATGGCCGGCAAAACGCAAAACCGTCTTGCGCAAACCGCTGGCCGGCTTTTTTGATGACGCCCGTTTTCTCCTCTCCCTCGCGGCGGTTAAAAACGGCGCCGATCCGCTGGCTGAAGACTGGGCCCCGATCCGGAGCCACATGGACGCATTGCTGCGCCTGACTCAGGGGTTTGCCGCCCGGTTCGCGGCCCGCAAGCGCGAGGAGGGCGTCCTGGATTTCCACGACCTGGAACAATTCGCCCTGAAACTGCTCTGGGATTCTTCGACGGGCCGGCCGAGCGCCATCGCCGGCCGCTGGCGGGAAAAAATCCGGTTTGTCTTCGTGGACGAATACCAGGATATCAACGCCGCGCAGGATAAAATCATCCAAGCGTTGAGCCGGGAGGGATCCGCGGCGAATCGCTTCCTGGTTGGCGATGTGAAACAAAGCATTTACCGGTTCCGGCTGGCTGACCCGGAAATTTTCCGCACCTACGCTCAAACCTGGCGCGGCAAAAAGGGCCGGACCATCCCGCTCACCGAAAACTTTCGCAGCCGCGAGGGCTTGCTCGATTTCGTCAATGCGGTCTTCCAGCCGCTCCTGCGCGAGGACATCGGCGGCATTGGCTATGACGCCGAGGCGCAATTGCAGTTTGGCGCGCCGCAGTCGCGCACTCCGCTTGGCACCGCCACCGATCCGGCGCCGCGCGCCGAATTGCTTCTGCGCCTCAAGTCCGGCCGCGATGACACGGCGTCGGGCGACAGCGATGGCGACGACGAACTCGCGGATTTGCTGGACACGGAGAAGGAGGCGCGCTGGCTGGCGCAGCGGCTGAAAGAATTGCACGAGGCCGGGCATAGAATTGTCTGGGACGAGAAACAACAGGTTTCCCGTCCAGCGGAATGGCGCGACATGGCGGTGTTGTTGCGGGCGCCGGCCGGCAAAGCGGAAGTTTATGCGAAGGAATTCCAGGGCGCCGGGGTGCCGCTGGTCGTCGCGCGCGGCGGGTTCTATGACAGCAGCGAAATTCTGGATTTGCTGAGCCTGCTGCAATTGCTTGACAACCCTTTGCAGGACGTGCCGGTCATTGCGGTGCTGCGGTCGCCGCTGGTGGGGCTGTCGCTTGACGAGCTTGCTCAAATCCGGCTGGCGGCCAGGGGCCATTTCTGGACGGCGCTGAACCGAGCGCGGGTTGCGGATTGCGGATTACGGAAGGAAACGACGCACAAAATCGGAAAATTTCTGGAGCGGTTCCCGCGCTGGCGGCGACTGGCGCGGCAGGGATCGCTGTCACAGTGTCTGGAAAGCGTGCTGGGGGAAACGTTTTACGCCGACTGGCTGGCCGCCCGGCCGCGCGGAGCGCAGCGGCGGGCCAAGATTGAGCGCCTGCTGGCGCTGACGCAAAAGTTCGATCAATTGCCGCGGCAGGGGCTGTTCCGCTTCCTGCAATTTATCGAAGCGCAGCGCGAGACCGGGGCTGAACCGGAGGTCGGCGCGGTTCCCGGCGAAGATGCAGTGCGGCTGATGAGCATCCACCAGAGCAAGGGTTTGGAGTTCCCGATCGTCGCGCTGGCCGACCTCGCAAAACCGTTCAACACCCAGGAGCTTCGCAGTGAAATCATTTTGGATGGAACCTACGGCCTTTGCCCAATTGTCCAGTCCCGGAATCGGATGTCAGGTTATCCCAGCCTGCCGCACTGGCTGGCACGGTCGCATCAGCGCCGCGAACAATGGGGCGAGGAATTGCGCCTGCTCTACGTCGCCCTGACCCGAGCCCGCGATTTTCTCCTCCTGACCGGCACCGTTTCCAAAAAGAAAGGGGAGATGCTGGGGACCGGGTCCCCGCCCTTGACGACCCCCGCCATCCTCGCGGCCAACAGTTATGCTGACTGGCTCGGCTTATGGTTGGGCGGACAGCCGGCTCCAAATGGGATCGGCGGCAACTTGCCGTATTTGCGCTGGCGGCTGGCGGAGGATGCCGAATTGCTGGTGGAATCACCGGGAGCAGCGGTGGAATCAGGACCGCCGGCTTGGGACCCGCAAACCGGGCCGGCCCTGCAAAAGAGGCTGGCCTGGGATTATCCGTTCGCCGCAGCCACCCGCCGCGCGGCCAAGACCACCGTCACCACGTTGCGCCGGCAGGCGACCGAGGAACCGGAAGATGAGGCGGAGGCGCTGTTTCGGGTTTCTCGTTTTCCGCTTTCAGCCGGACGGCGCGCCAAAAGAGGCTCGGCCACACAATTGAGCGCGGCTGACACCGGCACGGCTCACCATAAATTCCTGCAACACTTCGCGCTGGACGCCGCGTCATCGGTCGCAGCGCTGGAGGCGGAGGCGAATCGTCTGGAACGGGCGAGGATCCTTTCGGCCGCCGAGGGTGCGGCCTTGAATTTGTCGGACATCGCGGCGTTCTGGAACTCGGACCCGGGAAAACGAATCCGCGCTCAAGCCACCCAGCTTCGGCGCGAACTGGCATTCACCGCGCGCTTCAGCCCGGCGGAACTGGAAACCGCCACCGGGGTGAAGGCGGCGCCCGGATTGGAGGACGAATTCGTCATCGTGCAAGGCGTGGCGGATCTCGTCACGCTGTTGCCGCAGGAAATCTGGCTGGTAGATTTTAAGACGGATGATATCCCGGCGGGGGAACTGGCGGGACGGGTTCAGGCCTATGCTCCGCAGCTGAGATTGTACGCGATGGCGCTGGAAAGAATTTATGGACGGCCGGTTACGAACCGCTGGCTGCATTTTTTGGCCAGCCGCCGGACGGAGAAGATTTAACCGGGTGATTCCAGGGCAAACTCGTCTCCGGCTTCGGCCGGGGCCGGCGCGGCGGTTTTTTCCACCGGCTTGTCAGACGGTTTCTCCGCTGCTTTTTTAACCGGTGCGGAGGAGGCGGCGGGGGCCTTTTCGCCGTGGGGTTTGGCTGGCGCCGCCGCATCGCGCAATCGTACCAGCGCCGGGCGCAACGGCTGGCCTTGAAACGTGTATCCGCAACCAACCGTTTCCGCCACCACCGCGCCGGCCGCCGGCACCTGTCCATCCACGGCTTTTTGATGCTCGGCATTGAAAGGCTCACCGGCCGCGACGACAAACGGCACGAGCCCGAGCCGACGGGACACATCGCGGCAGGCGTTCTGGAAATTGGTGACCGGGGTGGTGAACTTGGCATCGCCGGACCGTGCGGCAGCCGTGTGCAAGGCATAAACGTGGTCGAGGATGGTCACCAGCACCTGCAGCCACTCGACCTCGCCGCGCCGCAGTTTCTCCACTTCCAACTTGAGGCTGGCTTTCTCGGTGTCGTTCATTTTCTTCATGAAATCGCTGAACTCAATGACCTCATTGGTCATGCGGTCGGCGATGGCCTTGGCCGCCACAGTGGTCTTTTCCGCCTGGCCGCGGATGGATTCTTCCGCCGCCGTCCAGTGATTGGTCGCCGAGGAAATCTGCGCGGCGAGCTTTTCGAGATTTTGAATCTTGTCGGCGATGGCGCCGAGGGCGTTCACTTCGAGGGCTTTGCCCATGGCGCGGTAATCAAGGAGGTACGGGATGACGCTCAGCGCGGCGCCCAGGACCACGCAGCCGGTGGCGAGGAAGGCCCAATGACCGGGAAGCGGCGAATGATTGACGATGACAAAACCGAAGACCAGCAGCAGTACGCCCCCGACCAGAAACGGCCACTTGGGGATCTGCCAATTCGTGGTGTCGTTCATGCCGCCAGTTTCGGCAAAACCGGCGGCGAGTCAAGCAAACGCCTTGCTTTCTCCTCGACGAACGCCTTGCCGGTCACGAATCATTCGCCGGTGCGCATCTGCGTGATTTTCAACCCGGCGGCCCGCGGCAACAAGGCCCGGCGGTTCCGCCGCGAACTGGATGCCATCGGCACGCACTGCGCGCTGAAGGCGACGGCCGCCGCCGGGGACGCCCGCCGGCTGGCGGCGGAGGCGGTGCAGGAAGGATTCGACCTGGTTGTGGCCGCCGGCGGCGACGGAACGGTGAACGAGGTGCTCAACGGCCTCGGCGATGTCCCGGACGGGTTCGCGCGGGCGCGCCTGGGGGTGCTGCCGCTCGGCACCGTCAACGTTTTTGCGCGCGAACTCAATCTGCCCTGCCGCATCGACCGGGCCTGGGCGGTTTTGCGGCGCGGCCGCGAAATGGTGATGGATCGGCCGAGCGCCGAATTCAACGACCGCGGCGTGCGACGAAAACAGTATTTCGCCCAGCTCGCCGGGGCTGGGTTGGACGCCCGCGCCATTGAATTGGTGAACTGGGAACACAAAAAGAAGGTCGGGGCGCTCGCTTACTTTCTCGCCGGGGTGAAGGCGCTGCGGGAATCCAAATCCAAAATTATCGTCCTAGCGGATGGGCGGAAAGTCGCGGGTGAACTCGTTTTGATCGGCAATGGTCGGTTATACGCCGGCCCGTTCGGGGTCTTTCCGGCGGCGGATTTGCGCGATGGGGCGCTGGATGTGTGCGTCTTTCCGCGAGTCAACTGGCTGACGTTTTTGCGCTGCGCTCCCGGCTTGCTCCTGCGCCACAAATTGCCCGAGGGGGTCGTGCACCGGTTGCATGCGACCACGTTCGAGCTGGCAGGGGAACCGCCGGCGGCCTTTGAACTGGACGGCGAGTGGGCGGGCCGCCTGCCGGTGACTTTTTCCGTCGAACGTGAAAAGTTGCGCGTGATCGTGCCTTAGGCGTCAACACGAAGCGGAGCACGGGGGCGCGTCCAAGGACCAGAGTCTAGTCCCAGACGCGGAACGGCAGAGCCGCCAATTCCAAAAAGGTTCCGCACTTCGGGCATTTGTCCGGCGGCCGCCAGGGGCGGACGCGATGGCCGGGAGCAACGGGGCAGGCGGGTTTGTATTTCAGCCAAGAACGCACGCCGCGGGGCGGCAGGCGATTTGACAGCGCGGTGAAGGCGGGTGCGTGCAACGGCGGATTGTTCTTCTGCCGCAGCGAAGGTTTAAATTTGATGACGGCGTCGTAGAGTGCCTTGCAGTCGCTGCACGCGATGGTTAGCACGGCGAACTGCAGGCCCTCCTCCGCGCCGCCGGCAACCTGGGCGTGGAAACCGCACTTGGCGCATTCGAACAAATGGGTACGGCCCATAGTTGATGAATCCCAGTAAACGATTCTCCCGATGGAAAAGCCAGCCGGAAACCCGGGGCCCGCACCGATCAGCCGCGCAGCTGGAGCCGCGCAATTGCCTCATGGGCGGACATCACCGAGCCAATTTTGAAGGCCATTTTAATCCAAGATTAAATTCCCTTCAGAAACTTTACTTGGCCCAGGTTCAGGCAGAAGTATGCCTTGAGTGAACGCCTGCGCCCCCGCGTCCACGTATGGGCGATGGCAGGTGCGGGGCGCGGTAGAGAGATGAGGTGGAAGATGACTGACAATTATTTGAAGTTCGTGACGGTGGCGCTGTTTTGTGCTGCCGGATGCACCACGATCACGCCGACCGCCCGTTTGGAGCCGGTGGGACCCAATCCGACCCTGACCGCTCGAAATGCCGGTCCGGGGTTTTTGCAGGTTTTCTCAGCCAGAGAAAGAATCCCCGTTGACGTCAACGGCGAGGAGTTCTTTTACGACAACGACTATGGCAGGAATGCCTTTTTGCGCTATGCGGCGCATACCAGTTATGCCATCTACGCGCCCGATGGCCGCCAAGTGCAGCAAGTGCGCAACAACGCTGGTAATATGAATAATCCCGACCCGAGCACCGTGTCGCTGTCCCCAGGGGTTTACGAAGTTGTTGCCGCTGCGGAGGATTACGGGGATGTCACTTACCCGGTGAGAATCCCGGTTGTCATCGAACCCGGGCTGACGACCAGGGTTCATCTGGACGGGCAGTGGAGCCCGGCTGTCTGCGGCAAACAACAGGACAAGCTGGTCTGCCTGCCCAATGGCCACTGGGCGGGCTGGCGTTCGCCCCGGCCGGTAGAATCGCCCGCGCTGTCCCAAGCCAACATTTGAACCCACCCAACCGATTCGCCGGCGGGGGCGGCTCCGGACTGAATAGGCCGTTCCGGGTTTCCGCGCCTTTCGTCTCCTGAACCGCCAGTCAATGTGAATCGAATTTAATCTGTCGCTCACGCACTTTTAATGAACGCCGGATAATGGAGAGCCTCATCGTTTCGATGAGGGCGGCTCAATTCAAGGAGGTCCTGCGGCTGATAGTCATTGGCGCCGCATGGTGTGCGCTGCAGGTTGGCGCCCAAACCCCACCGGCCGCGTCGCCACCGCCGGCGCCGTCGGATAATCCGCTCTTGGACACACTGATTCAGAAGGGCGTTTTGACCGAAGCCGAGGCCAGGCGCATTGAGGCGGAGACCGCTGCGCGACAGACCAATGCCGGGTGCCAACTGCCAGCGACCAAATGGAAGATAGCCGACGCCATCAAGACCATCCAACTATTCGGCGACCTCCGGTTGCGCTACGAATATCGCGGCGTGGATAATGTTCCGGGTGCAACGCCGTCCACGTATTACCGCGAGCGGTTCCGATATGCTCTCCGCATCGGTTTGCGCGGCGATCTGCTGGATGATTTCAATTACGGCGTTCGCGTGGAGACATCCAACAATTCGCGCTCACCCTGGGACACGTTTGGCAACAACACTACGAGCGGCTCGGTCACGCCCTCGGACAAAAACTCGAGCGGCCTTTATCTGGGCCAGGCCTACCTTGGGTGGCGTCCCGCCAGTTGGTACGAAATGACCGTCGGACGGATGCCGATGCCGCTTTATACGACGCCGATGGTTTGGGACTCGGATATCAGCCCGGAGGGGGCGTTCGAAAAATTCAAGCTCTCATGGGGCGGGATGGACTGGTTTGTGGATTTCGGACAGTTCGATTACCAAGATCCCAACCAAGCCACCGAGGTCCCATCAAGCGACACATTCATCCTCGCCTGGCAGGCGGGCGCCAGCGGGAAGATCAGCACGGACACGTCGTTTAAGGTGGCGCCGGTGCTGTACACCTATACGGGGGTCGGCAGCACCAACGGCGGGAATGCCAACGGATTAAATGTTCCTTATGTTGGGCAGGGAAGTCTTGGCTACAATGTGAACTACCAGGGGGGAAACGCTTACAATCAGAACGGCATCAACGATCTCCTGGTGCTGGAAGTGCCCGCTGAAATTGATTTCAAGATCCGGGAGACCCTGTTGGGCGTTCTCCAAGCGCGGTTATTCGGGGATTTTGCTTACAACCTGGACGGGGCGGATCGTGCCCGCGCGGCCTTCCACGCCGGCCAGCAATCGGGTGGCCAAGCGTTCCCCGGGGTTGCCGGCCCGGTGACCAGCCAAGTCAAAGCTTACCAATTCGGGATCGGTATCGGCAGTGCCGGGCCGGCGTATGGGCCGACTCAGGGATTGGTCTACGGTTCGACCTCCCAGAAGAAAACCTGGGAACTGCGCTTTTATTGGCAGCACATCGAACAATACGCCTTGGATGTCAATCTGCTGGATTCCGACTTCTTCGAAGGGCGGGCGAATCTGCAGGGGTTTTACTCGGCGTTTGCCTATAGCATCACTGACGACATCATCGGCACCGTTCGGTTCGGCTACGCCAACCAGATCAAAAGCAACCTGGGCACGGGTGGCAATAATCTGGATATCCCCGGCATCAATCCGATAAACAATTACCACCTGCTGCAAGTGGATTTAACCTGGCGGTTTTAGTCCCCGTTCCGGTCCTAGCCCGACGCCCCTCACGAATTTTTCCTCCAGCCAACCCATCGGCCATCGGGGAGACACACACTGTTGGTTTTCCCCGGCGCTGATTTCACCGGCCGCAAATCGTCGCCATCCAGATGCACCGTTGTGGTCTGGTTTGGCTCTATCACGACGGGAACTGTCACCAGGCCGCAGCCATTTGCCCGTGCGACCACGCGATAGTGTCCCGCGGACAAGCAAACGACGACCGGGCTGTCCCAGGAGCGGCCCGTGTCATTATGCACCCGTTGCAGCAATTTGCCCTCCGGGGAAAGAATGCGGTAATCCGAATATTCCTGATCGTAAGGGTCGCGGCTGTTGAAATCCGCATTGGCGGAGGCCGCGGAATAGACGACCAACGAGCCTGTCAGGGCATCCGTGTGCGCAACGATGGCGGGAGGCGGGCCTACCGGGTCCAGAACCAGTCCGGTTTCTGGCCCCGCGCAACCGGCGAGCAGCAGGCCTGCGCTGCCGCCCACAGCCGCAATTAATAATTTCATTTTCTCTTAACTGCTTTGCCACAAGTTCTCAGGATGCGATAGTTTCTGAGCAATTTTTAATCTGCCAGTCGGCCAGCCTTAATGCCGCCGGGATTGAAAGTCTAACAGACAGCGACCAGCGATACTGGTTCTTCGTCCGCATCCAGGACGGTCCCGGTGGCGCGTTTGTCCAACATCGGCTTGCCATCCACCAGAAATCGGTATTGATGATGACCGTGAGGCAGCCAGATCTGGACATACCACCAGCCTTCCTCCCGCTGTTCCATCAGGATGGGGCGCCAGCGATTGAAAGCGCCGGCCAGTTGCACCGTTCCTGCTCCGGGGGCGGAGCAGTAAAAATTGACGGGCTTGATGCCGTTGTGGCCGGTGTCGATTTCCTTGCCAGGGTTGGTTTGACGCGTGTTCATAAAATGGACTTTTTCGTTAGTGCTTTCTTTCCGACGTTGAACTGTTTTCATTGGCGTTCCTTCTTGGGCGCTCGGAATGCATTTGGACTTTCGGCGGCGCGGGAAAAGAGCGTCTCCGGTCATATCTCGGCTCACGAACCTCGCTGGCATAAAGTCCTTGCCGCCGGTTGCTTCCGCGCTGCGCCGGCCACGCCCCGATCGGGGTTTGGGGCGGAGCGGGATAGAGAGTAAACCGCATCAGGTGAAAGAGATTCAACGCAGCCACTCCGCCGGTTCGCAGGCGAAAGCACAACCCCGGAAGCGTGAGAGGATAAAGCGGACAAAGGATTGCCTCCGGCCGGTCAAGGGGCGGTTCAGGCGCCGTCTCCAGGGCGAGAAACAGCGGTTGCTGCCCCGCCATTTCCACCTCCAGCAAGGAGGCCACCGCCCCTTCCAGTCCCTGCGCCGGGCGCCGAGGATCTCCCCGCTCCAAGTTCTGGTGCAGCGCCTGAAACTCCGCTCCGGTCAATTCCACGGTATCCGCGATCTCCGACGGAAAAATCCAGCGTTCCGGCGGGTTGGAAACCAGATCCAATCGGACCACCTGGCGCGTGGGAACGGAAGTCAGCGAGTCTCGGCCAACAATAATTATTTTTTGCCGGGTAAAGACCTGGTCCGGTTGAAATTCATTTAGTTTGCGTTTTACCGGAATGGCTTCGTTTTGTCTGAATCGCTCGACGGAGCCGTCGGTTGCGTAAAGGCGGATTTCCAGATTGGGGGCGAGTGTATCCATAAAATTTCTATTGGCAGGCGGGAGCAGACTGCGGTTCGTGGGCGCCGGGACGCAGAAGGGCCCGGCAGAGGGCCATCACCACCTCCTGCTCTGCCCGAAGCCAATCCTTCATCGCGCCGCCCGGGGCGCGATCGCCAGCAAACCAGAGATGCTGTTCCCTTTGCTCGATTTGAGTCTGTGCCCGCAGGTGCAGCTCGGTGGCCAGAATTGCCGCCGGCGGAAGATGGACATAAATCAGCTGGAAGTTTTTCCTTGCGGGTTCGGGGTGCTGCGCGCTGCGCCGACCAGCCAATCGTGCCGGAGGCCACAACTTGGAGCGCTTCTTCCGCGGGACAGGAGCAAGCGCAGGTTTCACGGCTGGATCTCCACGACTGAATTGAGGGAACCATAACTGTTCGGCACGTTTTCCGCGGCATCGGGGTTGTGGATCCACACTCCATTCACGATGAACTTGTACTCGTAGCGACCCGGCGCCAGCAGAAGACGTTTTTCCCACCAGTGATCCTCGCCGTGCCGGCGCATCGGCAATTTGCCCGGCGCCCAGTTGTTGAAGTCTCCACACAGGTAAACCTCCTCCGCTTCGAGGCTGTTGAGGACGAACGCCACCTCTCGGGTCCGGGGTCTGCCGGAAGCGTGGCTGATTCGTCTTGGCTGGTTTTGGCCGGGTTTTGACATGTCTATCCTTTCGTTGCGTTGTTATCTGTTGCCGCGCTCGCCCTTTGGTGTCAGCGCCTTCGGCCGGGAATCCCTTTTATTCCGGCGACCTCCGCATCCCTGTAATCAATTGACCGATCGAACATTAACCCGCCATGAAGCGGCGATTAAAACTGGCGGGTCGCGGGGAGGGGGCGGCAGCGGAGCGCCCCCCGGCCGCGCTGTCTGAATAATTTTTAATCATTTCTTTAATGCCTTTTAATCAACGTTTGGCTCTATACGGATGTCCAACATGGCAATGAGAATTCTCCTGGTGGAAGATGAAAGAAAGGTGGCTGACATCATCGCCCGCGGCCTCAAGGCGGAGCGGTTTGCGGTTGATGTTGCCCAGGACGGCCAGGGGGGCTGGGAAATGGCTGACGCCTACAACTACGACTTGGTCATTCTTGACCTGATGTTGCCCGGCCTGAGCGGCACAGAAATCCTGCAACGGATTCGCCGGAAAAACCAGGAGGTGCCCATCTTGATTCTCACCGCCCGGAACGGCATGGCCGATAAAATCAAGAATTTCGAGGCCGGCGCCGATGATTATCTGACCAAGCCCTTTGCCTTCGCCGAACTGCTGGTGCGCGTGAAAGCACTCCTGCGTCGAGGGCCGGTGAACCGATCCAGCGTATTGCGCGTCGGCGATCTCGAGGTGGACCGGCTTTCCCAACAGGTTCGGCGCGCCGGCCGAAGAATTGAACTGACCGCCAAGGAGTATGCCTTGCTGGAATACCTGGCGACGCATCCTGACCGGGTGTTCTCGCGAACCATGATCATCGAGCATGTGTGGGACCAGAGTTTTGAGGGGTTGACCAACATTGTGGATGTCTACGTGCGGCATCTGCGCGAAAAGCTGGATGATCCGCATCCTGTCAAGCTGATCCGCACGGTGCGGGGCGTCGGTTACTGTCTCACCGAGGGGGGGCAACCATGAACACGCGCTCCATCCGGTTCCGCCTGGTCATGTGGTATGCCGGCCTGCTTGCCGGTGTTTTTTTCCTTCTCGTTGTGCTGCTGTACTTCAACCTGAGGCATTTTCTGGAAAATGATCAGCGCGCGTCGGAGGCGCGTCGCGCACGCCAGATCACCCAAGCCCTGCTGGTTCATGTCAAGCAAACCGGCGAAGCGTATGTGGCAAGTCAGGTTAAGGATTGGTTCGAGCCGGAGATCAACGGTCGCTTCATCCGGATCACCCGGGCTGATGGTGGCGTAATTTACGAGTCCGGACCGCCGAAAGATGGCAGTTTCAACCCCCAAGAGGTTCCGGCGCTGACACCATCAGCCCAGGCGGAGTTTTCCCGCAAGCTGGCACTGTCCGGAGGCAAGACCATGCTGGTCTCGGCCCTGAATTTCCAATCATCGGATCACATCGGCTATCGGGTGGAATTTGGCGAGTTGCTGGATCCGGTGGAAGCGATGTTAAACCATTTGTTTCTGCAACTGGCCTGGGGCCTGCCCATCGCCGTGCTGGCGGTCGCCGTTGGCGGCTACCTCCTGGTACAACGCGCCTTGCAGCCCGTCGCGCAAATCACATGTTCGGCTGAGCAGATCTCACAACACAATCTGAGCGAGCGCCTGCCCGTGACCCGGACCGGCGACGAACTGGAACGCCTTTCTCATTCGCTCAACCGCATGATTGGCCGGCTCGATGATGCCTTTCAAAATTCTAAGCGCTTCGTAGCCGATGCTTCGCATGAGTTGCGTACGCCCCTGACAATCCTGCGTGGCGAATTGGAGGACCTCGCCGAGAACCAGCGCCTCGACCCCGATTTGCGTTCCCGCCTGGGCAGTCTGCTTGAAGAAGTCGAGCGCCTGGGCAAGATCGTCGAGCAGTTGTTCGCGTTGTCGCACCTGGATGCCGGCGAGGCGCAAACCGAGTGGGCGCGTTTTGATCTGGCCACCCTGGCGAAGACTACAGCGGAACAGATGAGTCTGCTGGCGGAGGACAAAGGCCTCCACATCGTCTGCCATGCCGACCGGAAAGTGCCGGTGGAAGGCGACCGGTCACGGCTCAAACAGGTGGTGGTGAATCTGCTCGACAACGCGATCAAATACACGCCGGTGCACGGGACTGTTCAATTGAACGTCCGAACCATCAACGGCCATGCCCTGCTCGAGGTGGCTGACGATGGCATTGGCATTCCGCCCGATGCCCTGCCTCATGTCTTTGAACGCTTCTACCGCGCGGACCCGAGTCGTTCCGGAGATTCGGGTAGCGCCGGGCTGGGATTGGCCATCGTGAAATCCATCTGTACGGCTCACGGCGCCGAAGTCGAAGTGCAAAGCACCGTCGGCGGCGGCAGCCGGTTCCAGGTCAGGCTACCGTTGTCCCGGCAGCCCGACAGCCCCTGATCGCCATATGAAAATTCCCCAGGTCCATAAGCGTCATATGCTTCGGTTCTTCCGGAGACCCCGGCTGCTCGGCGTGGCGGCGGCAATTGTCGCGTTCCTTCTGGTTGGGTTTTGGCCTGTTCGCGGCACTCGCACTACCAACGCCGACCCGGTTCTGTCCGCCGCCATCCCGACCGTGGCCGTGGCCAAGGTCGGCCGGGAAGATCTTTACCAAGAAGTCACCTTTCCTGCCGAATTCCGCCCTTACGAAGAGGTCGAGCTGCACGCCAAAGTCGCCGGGTATGTAAGGCAAATCAACGTGGACTTCGGTGACCAAGTGAAGGCCGGCCAGCTTCTGGCCACGCTCGAAGTGCCCGAACTGCAGGATGAACTGCGCAACGCGATCGCGACGGAACAGAAAACTTCGGCGGATTATACCAATGCGCACCTGATTTACACCCGGTTGCAGGCGGTGAATCAAAAACATCCCAATCTGGTCGCCCAGCAGGACCTCGACACGGCCGAGGCAAATGAACATACCGCCGCGGCTGCCAGCGCGGCTGCCCGGGCCAATCGGGAGAAATTTCAAACCTTGGTGGAATATACAAAGATCACCGCGCCTTTCGACGGCGTCATCACCCATCGCTATGCCGACCCTGGCGCGTTGATCCAGGCCGGAACGGCTTCGGATACACAATCATTGCCGTTAGTGCGGCTCTCGGACAACTACCGGCTACGCTTGGATTTTCCCGTGGACGTGGAATACGTGAAGGACATTCAGCTCGGTGATCCGGTCAAAGTCAATGTCGAATCGCAGGATGGAAGGACCTTTACCGGCACCATCTCGCGCTTTACCCGCAACGTGAATGACGCCACGCGAAAAATGACAACTGAGATCGAGGTGCCGAATCCAACGTTGGCGCTGGTGCCGGGCATGTACGCGTCGGTTGTCTTGAGCGTGGAGAAACGCTCCCAGGTGCTAACCATTCCGGTCCAAGCGGTGGACGGCGGGCAGAAGAACTTTGTCCGGGTCCTCAATCCCAAGAGCGAAATCGAAGAACGCGCCGTGACCCTGGGTCTGGAAACCCCGGAGAAATACGAGGTCGTTTCCGGCTTGCGGGAAGGGGAGTTGGTCGTGGTCGGCAACCGATCACAATTTCAGCCCGGACAGAAAGTCGTCCCCAGAGCCACCCAGCTGCTTTCCCGGGAATGAAAATCGAAGTTAAACCATTTGCCAATCGGACCTTTTTTGTTCCACGAATGGTCCACCGGCAAAACGCGAAACCCAGCCTCGCCCGACCGCCCTCATCGAATCAGCAGCCTTCCGCGGACCGGCTGAAAACCAGAGGCGCGGCCGCGCCCGGAATGTGCGGCTTATCCTGCCAATGAAAGCGCTGCTGTCCTCCGACCAATTGGCGGCCTTGGGCCGGCTTGATGCCTGCACCCTGGCCAATGCCATTGAAACCTTTCAGGAACGGTTGCGTAACGAGGGTTTTGCCGATGGCACCGTGCATTGCCTGTTCCCGCAATTGCCGCCCATGGTCGGATTCGCAGCCACGGTCAAAATCCGCGGGTCCGCGCCGCCCACCGCCGCCAACCCATATCCGGACCGCACCGACTGGTGGGATTATATTCTGTCGCTGCCGGCGCCGCGGGTGCTGGTTGTGCAGGATGTGGCCAGCCGGATCGGTTTGGGTTCCCTGCTCGGGGCGGTGCACGTCAACATCCTGCGCGCGCTGGGTTGCGTAGGGGCGGTTACCAATGGAGCGGTGCGAGATATCCCGGCGGCACGAAATTTAAATTTTCAACTCTTTGCCGGCAGCCTGTCCGTTTCCCACGCTTATGTGCACATTGTGGAGGTGGGGGGCGCGGTCGAAATCGCCGGATTGAACATCCGGTCTGGCGATCTGCTGCACGGCGATTTGCATGGCGTCCAAACCGTCCCGCTTGCCATCGCTGGCCGGATTCCGCCCGTGGCGGCCCACATCCTGGCGCGGGAGCAGGAATTGATTGCGCTCTGCCAAACGGAAAATTTCTCGGTGGAACAATTGCGTACGGCCATCCTGGAGGACGGAACCTAGGCCTTCTCTCCTTTATTCCATGTCGCGTTTTGCTCTTCGTTATCCCTACCTCATCGTTGTCCTCTGCCTCATTACCTGCGTCGTCGGGGTGACCAGCCTGAGGCAGATGCCGGTGGATCTGTTCCCGCCCATAAAGATTCCCGTGGTGGTCGTCGCCACCTTCTTTAACGGGATGCCGCCGGAACAGATTGAGACCGACATCACCGGCCGGTTTGAACGGTTTTTCACGCTCGCTAGTGGCGTGGACCATATTGAATCCCGCTCCCTGCCGGGCGTTAGCCTGATCAAGATTTATTTTCAACCGGGGTTCAACCCCGATTCCGCCGTCACCAGCATTGCCAACCTGGCCATGGCCGACCTGCGCCGGCTGCCGCCCGGAACCCTGCCACCCGTCGTGCTAAAATTCGACGCCTCCAGTCTCCCGGTTTGTTTGATCACCCTCAAGGGTGAGGGATTGAGCGAATCCCAACTCCGTGACCTCGGCCAGTTTGATGTGCGCAATCAGGTCGCCCACGTGCCCGGTTCGTCGGTCCCTATGCCGTTTGGTGGCCGGTACCGGCAAATCATGGTGTACGTGGATCCGCTCAAGCTCGAGGCGCACCAGTTGAGTGTCATGGATGTCGTCCGCGCCGTCAATAATGCCAACCTCATCCTGCCCGCCGGCGACGTGAAAATCGGCCCGTATGACTACAACCTCTACGTCAACAGCCAGATCAACAACCTGCAGGACATCAATCAAGTGCCACTCAAAACCATCAAAAATACCCCGGTGGTAGTCGGCGATGTCGGCAAGGCCGTGGACGCAGCCCAAATCCAGTACAATGTCGTGCGTGTGGACGGCCAGCCGTCGGTCTATCTGCCCGTGCTCAAACAGGGCGGCGAGGCAAACACCCTCCAGGTCGTGGACGGCATCAAGAGCGCCATCGGGCACCTGTTCGATGTCCCGAAACAACTCGTGACGAAGGTCGCCTTCGACCAGTCCGTGTTCGTGCGTAACGCCATTGACAATTTGGTACACGAGGGGCTCATCGGCTTGGTGCTCACCGGAGTCATGATTCTGGTCTTTCTCGGCAGCGCGCGGGCAACAGCGGCGGTGTTCCTCTCCATTCCGCTCTCGGCGCTGGCGACGTTCACCGCCCTTCAGTGGGGCAACGGCACCGTCAACACCATGATTTTGGGCGGGCTGGCGCTGGCCTTCTCCCGCCTGATTGACAATTCCGTCATCGTGTTGGAAAACATCTTTCGCCACCTCGAGCTCGGCGAACCGCCGGCCATCGCCGCCGAGCGCGGCGGGCACGAGGTCGCCTTACCCGTGCTGGCAGCGACATTGACGACCGCCATCGTTTTTTTTCCGGTGACTTTTCTTTACGGCGTCAGCCGGTTTCTGTTCACGGCACTGGCGTTGGCGGTGATTCTGTCCTTGTTTGCTTCCTACCTCGTAGCCATGACCGTCGTGCCGCTGTTCTGTGCTAGGCTCATCAACCTCCGACAAGCGCAGGATGCAGCGCCGGCCGCCAGTGCGCCGCTTTCGTGGGGTGCGGGCTTCCACCGCTGGTTCAATTTGAAATTCAAACGGTTGCTCGACCGTTACGAAGGCTGTCTGAAACTGGCGTTGCTCCGGCCCGTTGCCACTACGCTCGGCATCGCCGGCATTTTCCTCCTGAGCCTCGGACTGTACCCGTTCGTCGGCGAAGCCTATTTCCCGCGTACTGATCCGGGCCAGTTTGTCATCAATCTGAAGTCACCGACCGGCACGCGCATCGAGCTGACCGACAAACTGGTGCAAAAGGTCGAGCAGATTGTCCGCCAGGTCGTCTCCCCCGGGGACCTTAAAATTATCGTCTCCAACACAGGCCTTCAAGCGGGTTTCTCCTCGATATACACACCCAACTCGGGACCCCATACGGCTTTTGTGCAAGTAGGCCTGAATGCCGGCCACCGGCTCAGTAGCTTTCAATACATGGACCTGATGCGCGCCCGCCTGAAGCGGGAGTTGCCGCAACTCACCGCCTATTTGCAATCCGGCGGACTGGTGGATGCCATCCTCAACCTGGGTATGCCCGCACCGCTGGATGTCCAAGTGACCGGCATGAACATGGAAAAAACGCATCAAATCGCCACTGACATCGCCCGACGCACCCAGGCGCTCCCGGAGGTCAGTGATGTCTTGGTGCCGCAGGACGTGGATAACCCGGCGCTGCAACTGGACATCAACCGCCTCCGGGCCAGCGAACTCGGCCTGAACGAAAAGGAAATCGTCGGCGACGTCATCACCGCGCTCACTTCCGACCAGATGATTGCGCCCAGCTACTGGGTGGACCCCAAAAGCGGCAATGACTACCTCCTTACCGTCCAGTATCCGGAGGGCTGCGTGAAGAATCTGGCGGATCTGCGAGCCGTGCCTTTGCGCGGGCAAAACGTGGCCGCGCCCACCCGGCTCGATAACGTCAGCCGCATTGTCCATCGCGACTCTCCCACGGAAGTGGACCACTACCAGCTCCTGCGGACGATGGACGTTTATGTGGCGCCGGCTGGCGAGGATCTCGGTAAGATTTGGCGCGAAGTCCAAGCCATCATTAAAAATTTGGCCCTGCCGGAAAATGTGCGCGTCACCGTCCGCGGCTCGGCGGAGGCGATGCAGGCATCGTTCCGGAGCTTCGGCCTGGGTCTGATCCTTGCGACGCTGTTGGTGTACTTGATCCTGGTCGCACAATTCCAGTCCTTCCTTGATCCGCTGCTGATTATGCTGTCCGTGCCGACGGGATTGACCGGCGTTTTGCTCATGCTGTTTGCCTCCGGGACGACGCTCAATGTAATGTCGCTCATGGGGGTGGTGATGATGGTGGGCATTGTCGTCTCCAATAGCATTCTGATTGTGGAATTCACCCGGCGCCTGCGAGAGGAGGGGCGGCCGCTGCGGGAGGCCGTATCCCTAGCCTGCCGCGTGCGCCTCCGGCCGGTGCTGATGACTTCGCTGGCCACGCTCATCGGGTTGATCCCCATGGCAACCAAACTGGGCACCGGCAGCGAAGCCTATGCTCCGCTGGCCCGCGCCATCATCGGGGGTCTGGCGGCGTCGGTGATACTTACCGTTTTTATTGTGCCCTGTGCGTATTACGCCATTTACCGGCGAAAGGAAATCCCGGCCGATTCAGCGGGTGACGGAACAAACCCCGCGGCTGCCATGCGCTGAAAAACTGAACCATGAGCCGATCTTCCCTCATCGTGCTGGCCGGTGTGCTCGTGATCAACGCGGCTTTGGCGGACGAAACCAATTTCTGGCCGGCGCTGACACTGGCAGACGCCCAGTCGCTTGCGTTGCGGAATCATCCGCAGGTCGCTGAGGCCAACTACCGCGCTTTGGCAGCCGAGGAAGTCGTCAAAGAGGCCCGCGCCGGCTATTTCCCGACGGCCAATCTTTACGCCACGGCCGTGGGCGCGGATGGCGAGGACACCCGCATCCTAGCCGGCGGGCTGAACAATCCCAGCGTTCTCGACCGGGCCGCCGGCGGCGTGCAGATTAACCAGCTGATCACCGACTTTGGCCGCACGGCCAATCTTGCTGCCAGTTCCAGGTTTCAGGCGCTGGCGGCTGGCCAGAGCGCCAACGCCACCCGCGAACAGGTGCTGTTGCAGGTGGACACCGGCTATTTCAGCGCGCTGCAGGCGCAGGCGGTCCTGCACGTTGCCCGACAGACCTTTGACACGCGGCAACTGCTGCTCGAACAGGTGGCCGCGTTGGCCACCAACAAACTGCGTTCTGATCTGGATGTGAGTTTTGCGCAGGTCGAACTCGAACAGGCCCGCTTGCTCGTGCAAAAATCCCAGAACGATGCGGATGCCGCCATGGCCAACCTGTCCACGGCGTTGGGGTTTCATGAATATCACCCGTTTCAATTGGTCGAGCAACCCCTGCCGGCCGGCGCCGCAACCAATGACGCTTCCCTGCTGGTTCAAATCGCGCTGGCCCAACGGCCGGAACTGCTAAGTCTGCGGGACGCGCGCGACGCCGCACTGCGTTACGCCCGGTCGCAACGCGATGCTCGGCTGCCGACGATCGCCGCGGTGGGGGTGGCCGGCGACGCCCCCACGCACGATGGGCGGCTGCCGGACAATTACCTGGCCGGCGGGGTCCAACTCAGCCTGCCTGTGTTTGCCGGCGGTCTTTATCGGGCCCGCCAGCGGGAGGCGGAATTCAGGGCCCAGGCGGCCACCGAAAGGCTGCGTACGCTGGAGGACAATGTGATTCGCGATGTCCGGATCGCCTGGCTCAACGTCAACAGCGCGCTACAGCAGCTTCGCACCACCAACCAACTGCTCAAGCACGCGGCGGAAGCCTACGGCCTCGCCGAAGCGCGCTACCAAAGCGGGATTAGTTCCATTGTCGAACTGAGCCAGGCCCAGCTGAACCTGACCACCGCCCAAATTGCAGATTCAAGCGCCCGTTATGATGTGTTGATTCAACAGGCCAACCTGAACTATCAAACCGGCCAACTCCGGTGATATCGGCCGGCGCCAACTTTGACCGCTTCGGCACAGTGTGAACGACCTGAACCCCCGCCAAGCATCTGAATGGAATTTAATCCGGCTTTAAATCCCTTTTAATCAGCCGGTGGCACTTTGTCCGGGTATGAAAGTCGGCAAGTTCCCGCAGACGCAGGTGATTGTCATCGCCCCGTTTTTGCTGGCCGGCTGTGCCTCGCCGCCGGTCACGCTAAACCCAGTCGGCCCGGCGCCGGTGCGCTCGGCGACTTACCGCCCGCTCGGCGAGTTGCGCGTCTTCTCCGCCGTGGATACACACCAAATCGGAGAAAACACCTGCTATTATCCGCACACCGGTTACAGCATTTATACCTATCCCGGCAAGTTGTGGAAGTATATCCCGAATCACGTTGACGATGTGGATGAAACCCCGACGGTGGTCATCCTTCCTCCCGGCAAATACTTCGTTAAAGCCAAAGCCAATTTTGACGTATGGGGAACCGTGGCCACGACGGTGGTGGTGCCGGTGGTTGTCCAGGAAGACAAATTAACGGAACTTCACCTGGAAGCGGATTGGAAGGCCCCGGCGAACACACTAACCAACGAATTGGTTTATCTGCCCGGCGGGAAGCCCGTGGGTTGGGCCAGCCCGCCGGAGTGCAAACCTTTAATTGGGAAAGGCAGCGGGAGTTGAACGCAGTCGGACTTTCGCGATTATGAAAATTTGCCCGTGCGGGTTTCCTTGAAGGGCCTGTGATTGAAGAGTCGGTCCTGCTTACTCCTTCAGCTTCGAATCAATAATGATCGTCACCGGACCGTCGTTGACCAATTCCACCCGCATATCCGCACCGAATTCACCTGTCTTCACCGCTTTCCCCAAATCGGCACTCATTCTCTGGGTAAAAGCTTCATAAAGCGGAACGGCGATCTGGGGAGCGGCGGAGCGGCGGGAGGATGGACGGTTGCCTTTTCGCGTGCTGGCGTAAAGCGTGAACTGACTGATCAACAGAATCTCGCCCCCCAGACTTCCAACGCGGTGAGTTGACTGATTCGATTAGGAAGGCATCTGCATTTGGAATTCGAGGCGGCACTTTCAGGCCACGAAACGAATTTTTACGAGGTGAGTGGCTTCAAATCACTGTTGTTTCTGCGGAATCGAGATTTGTGCTTTGTAACATCTCCTTTGCTTCTCGCCGGCATTATACTAAATCACGCCAAAGTATAAGTACCAGAAATGTCTTGGAACTTTCTGATGTTTTTGACCTAATCGTTGGTAGGGGAGAAGAAAGCAGCAAGCGTCCATCCGAGCTTACTCCCTTTCAGAGGCATTCTCTCCCGTGCTATGGTGGACGTGACCGGCATGTTGCAGGCAATCAAGCGCGGCGAAGCGCAATCGAGCGCAGAACTGCTGCCGTTGGTCTATGACGAATTGCGGCGCTTGGCCGCGCACAAGCTCTCCCAGGAACGCCCCGGCCAAACCCTGCAACCGACCGCCCTGGTGCACGAGGCGTGGCTTCGCCTGGGCGGAAAACCAGACGCGGCGTTTGCCAACCAGGCCCACTTCTTCGCCGCCGCCGCCGAAGCCATGCGGCGGATTCTGGTCGAGAACGCCCGCCGCAAGCACCGGCTCAAGCACGGCGGCGGTCAGCAGCGTGTCGAACTTAACGCACTCGATCTCGCGATCTCCAGCGATGACGGTCAACTGCTGGCCGTGGACGAAGCGCTGGACAAACTTGCCGCGCGCGACGCGCCGGCGGCGGACCTGATCAAGCTGAGATTCTTCGCGGGCCTGCCCAACGACGAAGCCGCCCGGCTGCTGGGTCTGCCGGAGCGCACTGCCAAGCGCACTTGGGCTTACGCGCGCGCCTGGCTTTACGAGGAGTTGAACCGAACCCTCGGATACTGAAAGCTCTTGGCCCAAACCGGCCTGAAACGTCGCACTGATAGTTAGAAGGAACACGTGGCGTTATGGCAACGACCGACAACGGCAACCGCGAGCGGGAAATCTTCGAAGCCGCGCTGGACATTGCGCCCGCCGAAGGCAGGCTCAGCTACCTCAAGGGCGCCTGCGGCAAAGACGCGGAGCTGCTGGCCAGAGTGCAGTCGCTCCTGCAAGCTCACGAGACCGCCGGGGGCTTTTTGCCCGAACAGCCCAAGGCGGCGGCGACAGTCAGCATTGTCACCGAGAAAGCCGGTGACAAGATCGGCCACTACAAACTCCTCCAGCAAATCGGCGAAGGCGGCTGCGGCGCGGTCTATATGGCCGAACAGGAGGAACCCATCCGGCGGCGGGTCGCCCTTAAAGTCATCAAGCTGGGGATGGACACCAAACAGGTGATCGCGCGGTTTGAGGCTGAGCGGCAGGCGCTGGCACTGATGGACCATCCCAACATCGCCAAGGTGCTGGATGCGGGCGCGACCGAGACGGGCCGGCCTTACTTCGTCATGGAACTGGTGCGGGGCATTCGCATCACCGACTACTGCGACGAGAACAACCTATCGACCGAGGAACGGTTGGACCTGTTTGTTCAGATCTGTCATGCGGTCCAGCACGCGCATCAGAAGGGCATCATCCACCGCGACATCAAGCCTTCGAACATCCTGGTCACCGCGCACGATGGGAAGCCGCTGCCGAAGATTATTGATTTTGGGATTGCCAAGGCCACCTCGGGGCAAGTGTTGACGGACAAGACGCTGTTCACGGCGTTCGAGCAGTTTATCGGGACGCCCGCGTACATGAGTCCGGAGCAGGCGGAGATGAGCACGCTGGACATCGACACGCGTAGCGACATCTATGCGTTGGGGGTGTTGCTCTACGAACTGCTGACGGGCCAGACGCCGTTTGACGCGCAGGCATTGGTGGCGGCGGGCTTGAACGAAATGCGGCGGATCATTCGGGAACAGGAGCCGATGCGACCTTCGACGCGGATCAGCACTTTGGAGGCTGCCGACCAGACCTCGGTAGCCAGGCGACGTCATGCCGAACCGCCGCAACTGATTAATATGGTGCGCGGGGATTTGGACTGGATCGCGATGAAGTGCCTCGAGAAGGACCGGACGCGGCGGTACGAGACGGCCAACGGGCTGGCCAGTGACATTTTGTGTTACTTGAACAACGAGCCGGTCTTGGCGCGTCCACCCGGCAGATTCTACCGGTTCCAGAAGCTTGTACGCAGGAACAAGCTGGCGTTTGCCGCAGGTGCGGTGGTGAGCGGCGTATTGGTCGTTGGCGTTATCGCGAGCACTTGGCAGGCGGTCCGGGCCACCCGCGCGAGGCACGAAGCAGTCGAAGCGCGCAACCATGAGCAAGAGCTGCGGGAAGCCGCACAACAGGCCCAGGCGAATGAAGCCCGAATGCGCGAGCGAGCCGAGAAGGAAGAGTTGGAGGCCCGCCAGCGCGCCTACGCTTCGGACATGCTCATGGCCAAGCAGGCGCTGGATGCAAACAACCTGGGTCTGGCGCAAGACCTGCTCGACCGGCAGCGTCCTCAGCCCGGCCAAAGAGACATGCGCGACTGGGAATGGCGTTACCTCTGGCAACAATCCCGCAGCGAGGCCATGTTCACCCTTTGCCGGGAATCGAGCGAGATCGAGTCGCTGGCGGTTTCTCAGGACGGTCAATGGTTGGCGATTGGGCAGGCCCGGGGCGGGCTAACGGTATGGGACTTGCGCACGCGACAGCAGGTGTTTCAACTGGCGGAAGGCGGCACCGTCCGCGCTGTCTTTTCACCCACGGGTTCTTTGCTGGCGTTCTCCACCTTGAGCACCTCCACGTCCGGCAAGTTACAAGCTGGTTTGCACCTCTGGAACGCGACAACACGCCAGATGACGGCTGAATTGCCGCTGAGCAGTGAGTGCCTCGGGCTGGTGTTTTCCGGGGATGGCCAGACACTTGCCACATGCACCCGGGGCTCGAACGGCCAAGTCACTCTGTGGCAAATGCCCGAAGGCAAAGAACTGGTATCCTATCCGGCAACCCCGTTCGGCTATCGGGTAGCAGCAACTCCATTCGCTGCAACACGTGATCTGCAACTGGCCGCCTACACGCTACCAGCGCCGAAGTTTCGCGTGGTTGACTTGCGCGAGGGCAAGGAGCTTTGGGCAGCCGAACAGGGCGTCCCTGCCGTTGCCTTTTCACCGGACGGCAAAATCCTGGTGTCCACCGGCGGATATCGCGCATCGGACATCCGTCTCTGGGATGTGGTCAGTGGCAAGGAAATCGGAAGGCTGGAAGGCCACGGATCCTATGTGATTTCCCTGGTGTTCTGGCCGGACGGCAAAAAGCTGGCCTCAAGCGGCGCAGATCAGACGATTCGGATTTGGGACGTCGCGAGTCGAAAGTGCCTGGACGTGCTACGCGGTCATCGTCAGGAGGTGTGGCGGCTGGCCTTGTTGCCCGATGACAAAACGCTGGTCAGCGGCTGCAAGGACGGCACAGTTTGTTTTTGGGACACGTCCGTCACGCACTGGAAGCAGCCCTACATCACTATTCCAGAGAATGTGCTTAACTGGCGCTTTGCGCCCGACAGCCGGTCCGTCCTGACTGTAAGCCAGCACGGTCAGGTGTCGCGGTGGACGGGCTCTGATTTCCAACAGAAGGAAGCGCTACTGGAAATTGGGACAAATTTGTATGCCCCATACTTTTCCCGAGACGGACGCTCCCTGGCGGTCGGCTCCACCAACGGGGTCCTCCAGATTTGGGATGTGTCACGACGGAGTTTAGGGCGTCAGTGGACGAACACGACGGGTCTGGTGAAGCCGCTGAGTTTTCTCTCAGACGATAACAAGTTGATAACCTGGTCCGCGGTCAGCAATTTGCTTCACGAATGGAATCTCACGACTGGCTTGGAGTTACAGACGTGGTGGACATCGTCATCGGTATTCTCGGGGTTTTGCCTTTCGCCTGACGAGCGATCCTGCATGGCTATTGGTCATCTGGGAGACGTTGTCTTCAGGAACTTCGTTGACGAAAGCCAGACGAACGTCAATCTGGACGTTCCGTATGGTGTCCGCGCCAGTTTCTCTCCTGACGGAAAACTTCTCGCCGTGGCCAGCGAATTCGGTTATGCCCGGGTTTGGGAGACGGCCACGTGGCGGGAGGTGGCCACGTTGCGCGGTGTTCTTCCTGGCGTTCACTCCGTCGCCTTTTCAGGCGACGGCAAACGTCTGGCGACCGGCGGCGGCACTGGAGAGGCGCTTACACTCTGGGACACCGACAATTGGCAGGAGGTGCTCATGTTGGAAGGCCAAGGAACAGGGTACGCGATTTCTTTTTCACCCGACGGCAATGCGATTAGCACGATGAACGTGACGCAAAATGTGGACATTTGGCGGGCGCCATCGTGGGAGGAGATCGCCGCGGCGGAAAAGACAACATCTGCTTCGGGCCCGTAGCAAAAAAACAAGGCCAACCACCTGAAACCGATGAACCAATCCAAATTCTCCTGACACGACTGTGAGCAAACAGAACAGGAAAAGACGGAGATAATGGAGATCAGAGCTGGTGGGTTCCGTGTTTTAACGAATTCCAGAGGGCTCACCAATCCGCGAACGTTGACCGGTGAGACAAATCTGATTTTTGACCTGTTTCAGGCCTTGGTTTCCTCTGATTGCTCAGGTTCAACTGAATCTTCCCGGTTCAGGGTATAGCTGTAGAAATGCCACCTTGTTCGCCAGGTCGCGGAAGCGTTTCTGAAGAATGTTCGATTTTTTTGGCCCAATTGCGGACGAAACGGCGCCTAACTGATTAGGACAGAGAAGTTCGTTCTAACCAACAAGTCTGTGAAAACGACAATCAATGAAGAGGTTATTATGAAAAAGACCGAGAAAACTATCAAACCCAACAGTCTTTTCCGGCGGCTGGCCGGGACTTTGACAGGTGTTCTGCTGTGGCTAGGCGTCCTGCCTCTGGCCGCGCTCGGCCAGGCCAACTACGCCACCCCCTACACCTTCATCACCATCGCCGGGAAAAGCTTCTATGGTAGCGCGGACGGGACGAATGGCGCCGCGCAGTTCGCTTTTCCTTTCGGCACGGCGGTGGACAGCGCGGGCAATATCTTCGTGGCGGACGCAGCGAACTGCACGATTCGGGAAGTGACGCCGGTCGGAACCAATTGGGTGGTGACGACCCTGGCCGGGCTGGCGGGCTGTGCAGGGACCTATGACGGGGCGGGGAGCGCCGCGCGGTTTTATTATCCTGACGGCGTGGCGGTGGACACCAACGGCAATCTCTATGTGGCGGACACAGCCAACGACACGATTCGGGAAGTGACGCCGGTCGGAACCAATTGGGTAGTGACGACCTTGGTCGGACAGGCGGGCAGCGCCGGCACCAATGACGGGACGGGGAACGCCGCGCGGTTCAACGGCCCTGGCGGTGTGGCCGTGGACACGAGCGGCAACGTCTATGTGGCGGACACAGGCAACCACACGATCCGAAAAGTGACGCCGGTGGGCGCGAATTGGGTGGTGACGACCCTGGCCGGACTGGGTGGCAGTGCCGGCAGCGCGAACGGGACGGGGAGTGCCGCCCGGTTTTATTTTCCTCAGGACGTGGCGGTGGACAGCGCGGACAACGTGTATGTGGCGGACTCACTCAACGACACCATCCGCAAAGTGACACCAGCGGGGGCAGTGACGACCCTGGCCGGACTGGCGTTCACTGAAGGCACGTCCGACGGAACGGGGAGCGCCGCCCGGTTCCACTTTCCTCTTGGCGTCACGGTGGATAGCGGGGGCAACGTCTATGTGGCCGACACAGCCAACGCCACCATCCGCAAAGTGACGTCAGCGGGTGTGGTGACGACCTGGGCGGGACTGGCGGGCTATAGAGGAACCAACGACGGCACGGGGAACGCCGCGCGGTTTAGCGGGGCGGTTGGCGTGACAGTGGACAACGCCGGCAACCTCTATGTCGCGGATTACATGAACAATACGATTCGACAAGTGACCCCGGCGCGGCTGGTGACGACCCTAGCCGGCGGGCCGGGCTACAATGCAGGGAGCGCGGACGGGACGGGGAATGAGGCGCAGTTTTCTTATCCTTATGGCGTGGCGGTGGACAGCGCAGGCAACGTCTACGTGGCGGACACAGGCAACGACACGATCCGGGAAATAATGCCGGTCGGACCCAATTGGGTGGTGACGACGATCGCCGGACACCCAGGCGTTGCCGGCAGCGCGAACGGGACTGGAACCGCCGCGCGGTTTAACGGGCCTTACGACGTGGCGGTGGACAGTCTGGGCAACCTTTATGTGGCGGACGATTTGAACGACACGATCCGGAAAGTGACGCCGGTCGGACCTAATTGGGTGGTGACGACGATTGCCGGATACCCAGGGGTTGACGGCAGCGCGAACGGGACGAACAGCGCCGCGCGGTTTAATTATCCTCAGGGTGTGGCGGTGGACAACGCGGGTAATCTCTATGTGGCGG
>Ga0335069_10000226_pt1 | contig 98261 bp, 75 predicted proteins | sample Lox_Sample_11_FD_206714 | JGI IMG/M metagenome (GOLD analysis project Ga0335069, IMG submission 206714) | Soil microbial communities from Loxahatchee National Wildlife Refuge, Florida, United States - Lox_Sample_1.1 | ecosystem: Environmental > Terrestrial > Soil > Wetlands | place: USA... | reverse complement strand
GGGCAACGACCTCCTCCCGGGGAGGCAGGGGTCGTTCAGGCGAGATTCCTTTGGAGATCGCGAAGCGGATATGCCGGCGGATCGTCTTCCGGTCGTATCCCAGGGCCCGGGTAATCTCCCGGATCCCCTGTCCACTATGCCAGCGGCGAATAACTTCCCACACGTCCATAATGCTGATCTCGTGAAAGGCCACGTCCCTTCCCTCCAGGTTGTCCTTGGATACTCACCTGGGGGAAAAGATGGGACCGGTTCTGGGATCTGCAAGCGGGTGGGGGAATGATTTGGCCCTGGGGGTGGGGGAAAGGTTTTGACCCCGGTGGGTGATAGGTTTTGACCCTGACGGGGGATACCTTTTGGCCCTCACGGGGGAAAGGTTATGACCCTACTGGGGGAAAGGTTCTGGCCCCTGACACTTGTCGCATTCGCATTCGAAGACACCAGAACCCGGACCGTTGTCGGTAATACCACTCGAGGAAATGTGGGATCGTGCAAGGTATTCATGCATCTGGGGTTTGGCGAAACCGAAACGACCACCGCACCTGGGGCTGTTCGATTCCTCCTCGGCAGACAATCGGCGCCTGCCTGACGACGTGTCGAAGCTGACGGGAACACCGACCTCTCTCGCTGAGCCGAGATGGGGCGCGGTTTAAGAAAGGATGTAGTCATTCATATAGAGCAGCTCGATTTGGCAGACCCCCAAAACGAAGAATCCCTACCACGTTCGTGATAGGGATTCTTCGTTAGAACCAGTAGCGGGGACCCGAAGAAGTATTCTACTGCAGATTCGAAAAGCGGGTCCGCCACCAAATAAGCGGTTGCCGGCGTCCACGAATAGGCAGCATTCGACCGATCAATCGTCGTTGTACCTCAAAACGTAGACTCCCTTTTTTGTTGACTGGATATGGCACTTGAGATGACTCATTGTCCAAGCAGAACTCAATTGCGAATTCAGCGAACAAGCCGTGATCCGGGCCAGAGTCGCTTTTCGATAGACAGGAATAGGGTGGCGCTCGAAATTCATGCCTCTCATCGGAAAAACAACTTTCGCCTGACCAACTCCGCGAACGCGGAGTCCTCTTTCACTACTAACCCAACCAGCATCTCCTTTCCGCGGATTGAGGGTCTCATTTGTAGACCGAATGCCTCAGAAGAGGCCCGAAAGAGTAAGACCATTCTCTTGTTAAATACCGCCTACCAATATTTCCTATTGCCACAATCTATGTCGGGCTCGGGTCTTCCGTTAAGTGGATAATTCACGCCTGCAGAAGGCCCCCAAGCGCGGTTGAATTCCTGCCCAAGCGTGTCTATTAGACCCGACCGGCACATAACTCCAAAGGAGTTGTAAGAAGAAACACTGAAGAGAAGTACGCCCCCAGAGGAAGCGTCAAAGACCTCACGGCAGAGGGCAGCTAGAAGAATTGTACGCGAGGTCCGGATGAAACTCCAATACGGCATGAGGTCATCGCTTTCCTACGGTAAATCCTCGCTCGCCCAACACGCCCAAACGTCTCCAGACATCTCACAAACACCTGGGAATTGTGGTGTTGTTGGATCCTTTTCGTGCTGGGCCATACACGTGCAGAATGGGACGGACAGAGCCATCAATGTTAGGCGCTTCATTTGAGCCTCACTTCGCTTTGGTCATCGAAACGCCGTTTCCCAGTAACGTGCGAGTGAACCAGCTTCGATACAAGGATTCACCCGAACAATCCCCAAGAATCGAAATCTTGATTCCTACGTCAGACCCATTTCTTGCCTGTCGCATGGCATCTCGCGCAACACCACTTGCGTCTCGTGCGCTTACACTTCAGGTGGTGGACAGAGTCACATTTGTCTGCATAACATCTCCACCGTGTCCTTGGAACAAGGTGTGCCCTATTTCGTGTGCGCAGAGATCAGCGTTGGTTCCATGTTCTGGCATATAGATCTCCCGTCTGTCACCCCCTTCGCAGTTAATCTATCCGCCCGGGGAATTTTCGCCTCACCAGCTGCGCGAATGCCGATTCCTCATCTGTTACTAGCCCAATCATAATCTCCTTGTCAACCGTTGCGATTCGCAATCTGCAGGCATAAATGGCCGATGGCACACGAAAGAGCAAGACCATTTTCTTCTCGAACTTTGCATTCCAGTACTTGGTGCTTCCACAATCCACACTGGGGGTGGGTTTGCCCTCAAGGGGATAGGGTACACACGGAGACCTTCCCCATAGCCGAAGACCTTCTTCCCCCAGTGAACCAAAGAACCCAGAGGACTGCATAACGCTATAGGAGTTTTCGTCAACCATGTCGAGCAGAAGAGTATCCGTCAAGGTCAAGCGCAACGTGTCGTCACAGAGATCACTTGAATGAAGATTCCTCGATGTCCGAATGAACATCCAGCGCGGAATTACGTCCCCGCTTTCCCACGGCAATTCATCGCTTGCCCAACATACCCACACGGCTCCGGACATTTCGCGAACGCCAACTAATTGTGGTGGTGTCGAGTCCGCCTTGTCCTGAGCTACGCATGTCCAGACATTGACGACAAGTGCTACCAGAACTAGGTTTCTCATTTTGTCCTCACTTCGCTTTGGTCATCGAAACGCCGTTTCCCAGAAACGTGCGAGTGAACCAGCTTCGATAGAAGGATTCACCCGGGTACTCGCCAATAATCGAAATCTTGATTCCTACGTCAGAACCATTCCTTGCCTGTCGCATAGCGTCCCGCGCCACCCCATTTGCGTCTCGCTCGCTCACGCTCCGAGTGGCGGAGAGATTGCTGAAATTCCCACTCATTACATCACCACCATGTTCTTGAAACAAAGTGTGACCCATTTCGTGCGCGAAGAGGTCGCCATTGGTTCCGTGTTCAGGCATGTATACTTGCCTTCTATTCCCCGACGGGGTTTTTATAGTGATACCTGCGGTACCATCAGGGCTGTTTGAGCTACGAACCGCCTGCTCGAACTTGGTTTGTGATACTTCGAATGTATTCCCGGTTGGATCATTCGCCATGGCATTCTCTGCCAGATAGCTCTGTGCGACCTGAACTACCTTGAGCTCGAAGGAAACGGCATATTCTTCTCCGTCGCCGGTAGTGTATGTACCCGTATACGCATTCCATTCCGCCGCTCCCTGTTCCGCTGCCTCTCGAGACTCATCATCAGATACATAGTACGTGGCCGATATAGTGACTGTCTTCTTCTCGTGGTCAATTGTCACTCCGTAGTTACGCCCGTCCGCATCAATGAATTTGAGCGGATTGTTAGCGCAGTAGGCGAATGGGGAGAGATTCGGATTGGTCTGAGCAAGTGGATCGATGCCCAGCCACCGTCCCACTCTAGGATCGTAGTATCGTGCCCCGTAATAATCCCACCCAGTCTCGGCGTCGCGTTCTTTGCCGGTGTACTTGTATCTCCCGTCCGCGCCCACGGTCATGCTCCGCCCGTCCATCTGCTGCCCGAACGGGTAGAAGTCATCGTACGCGTACACCTGCCCTGCCGTAAATGTTACGGCACTGAAGTTGTCCCAGTGGATGTTTCTCCCGACGCACTGTCTGACACCCGCCTTGCCTGTTGTCCAGGGACTCGGGTCTGTCCAGGTGAGTACTTGCTGCCCCTTCCACCACACGTTGAATATTCCCCCGATCACCGTCGCCTGCAGCCGGTAGAATCCCCCCGTGAAGTCCGGTGAAATTCCCACCGAGGCCTGAGCATAGTATGTGCCCGAAACGCGCTTGAAAATGATGATCTGCCCGCCGTACACCTGCACGAGGTAGAAGTTGTTGGCATCCTGGTAGCGGACGACCAGATTCGCGTCCTTATAGTCCCCCGACAAAGTCTTCACGTCCGCCCCGATGATCCCGTCGCCGAAGGTCGCCGAGGAAGCATTGATCAGGACGTTGTCCCCGGCGGAGCTGTCCACGAGCTCGCTGTTCTGTATACAGAAGCCCGTTCCCATCGCCGTTGTCCACTGCGAAAGCGTCCCGCTGAAATCATCGGCCAAGACCGTACTATCCCCCCTACCGTCATCCGGTTCGTCCCCAGATGGTCCTTCAGGTAGTAGTAGCGCGTGAGCGCCGGACCGTTCCGGCGGGCCTGCCCGAGGAGATCGTTGCCTCGGACGAGATACGTCGGATTGGTCGTTGCCCCCGTGTACAGCACCTCGCTCTCCCCCTGTGCTCCCGGGACATAACACGTGTAGGCTGAGCCGACAAGCTTGATCGCCCTCTGCCCGGCATTGTCGTAGGTGTACTGGATCACTGTCCCGTCACGCCGAAATTCTGCGACCGGGAGGTTGTTGATATCGTACAGGATGAAGCCCATCCCGCTCCCGCTATCGGCCTGGACGCTCCCGTTGGCATCGTAATGATAGTTCCCCGCCTGTTCGTTGTCGATATCCGACGTGAACGTCGATCCTGCGATGGCGTCCGTAATGTAGTCCAGCTTGTCGGAATTCGCAAGGTAGTGGTACTTGAGATTGTCCATCAGCGTGGCGTTGGAGCCGTAGCGGACCAGGGTATCGATATTGCCGAAGCAGGTACCCGGTTTCCCGTGAGAAGATGGAAGACCCTTTCAAGCTTCAGGGATCCTCATGAGCACACGACTGACCACAGGAATTCGAAGGAGATTCTGGAAGACAGGGGTTAGAAGGGAGGATACGCCTGATAAACTGCAAAACCCCTGCCGGGATCACCGACAGGGGTTTTTACAGTAGAAGCATGTATCGGGGACCCGCTACTACTACTCTTCCCCCTCCTCAATCGGCTCGTACGATGCGATTCCCTTGTCTTCACTGTGCTTTCCCGTCTTCCGCTCGTACGCGAGCCAGGTGCAGAGATACCTCACTTTGGGATCGGAGGTGAACGACGCGGTTCTCTCGATGGCGAAATTGCCCCTGCCGTTGTCGAGCTGGTCGAGGGCGAGCGCCGCCAGTATCCGCGTCGCGCTTTCCGCCTCCTCGTTCTTGACGATTGCCATCAGCGGGATCACGCAGATCGAAAACGACTCTTCCGGCCGGAGATTTTTGAGATCCCGAATGAGCTGCGCCGCATCGGCCTGCATGCCGGGGATGCCGCTTTCCAGGGCCCTGACGACATTTGTCTCAATACACTCGAGTTTTGCGGCAGGCAGAGAGCCGATGTATTCGTCGCCCTCCCCCGCAAGTGCGGAGGACACACAGAGCATTCCGCCGGCGACCAGGCAGAGCGCTGCGATCGTGTTGCGCGTGTGTAGCATGATGAACCCTCCCGGGCGATGTGCGTTACATTTGGGGCTGCACACCTTCGTACGCGCCCTCTCATGCCGGGTTACAGGGGTGCACAACGGGCCGTGGTGTTTGTCAGGTTGACAAATATGTCCTCCCGGCGAGTTGCCCCTTGTTGATGCAAACGATACCTTGTTCCCATGAAAGCTGCCGGTACACTTGCATGGATCATGGTCCTCTCGGGGTGCATCTGTGCTCCGCTTCCGGCGCAGGTCATCCACCACGCCGATTTTCGGAGTTGGACCGAGTACTCCGGTGATCCGAAATCTCATTTCTACTATCCGCACCTTCTGGAGCGGTTCCTGAGCGATGACTCGACGCTGACGGATGACGAGCTGGCTCTCCTGTCACACGGGTATTCCTGTACGCCTGATTACCACCCGTACGGTCAGTCGCTGACCGAAGACAGCCTCTACACATTCAACAGGTCGAAGGACTTTGCGTCCACGCTCCGCGCCGGCGAGCGATACCTGCGTACGAATCCCGTGAGTCTGCGGGCCCACTTCGCAATGGTCGTGGCGCTGAGAAATCTGGGGCGCCCGGATGAATTCCACAGGTACCAGTCAAGAATGTTCCAGCTCCTCCGTGCGGTCACGTCCACAGGGAGCGGCGGATCGACCGACTCGGCCATGGCTGTCATCAACGCGTCTGATGAGTACCTGATACTGGGGTATCTCGGGTTCACAAGCGGGTCGCAGTCGCTGCTGACGGGTCCGGGAGGCAGGTCATACGACAAGCTCGATGCGGTGTCGCGGAACGATCCACAGACGAAGAAGGAATTCTACTTTGACATTACACGGCCGATGAACTCCCTGGCCAGGGAATATGAGAAGTAGCGCACTCGTTTTCTTCCTGGCAATCGCCTCTCCATGCCTTGCGGGCACGAACGGGAGCGTGGAGGGCACCGTACGGGACGCAAAAACCGGGGAGCCCCTTCCCGGTGCTAACGTGCAGATCGTCGAGCTCCGCGCGGGGGTGTCAACCGACTCGCTTGGAACCTACAGGCTGTCCAATATCCGGTCGGGGATATACAGTCTCCGGTTCACGCACATAGGTCATGTCCCCCGACTTGTGAAGGGTGTGCTTGTCGATCCGGATCGCCGGATGGTCGTCAATGCCGAGCTTCAGCCCTCGGACATACCCCTGGAGGAGGTTATTGTCACACAGGAGAAACCTCTCATCCGCCAGGAGGTCACGGGGACCACGTACTTTCTACGCGGAGAGGAGATCAAACTTCTCCCGATTGCCAATGTGACCGATGTGCTCGGGCTGCAGCCCGGTGTCACGCTCGAGGGGAATGTGAGGGGCGGAAAGACGACCGACGTGGTCTACCTTGTTGACGGTCTTCCCGTGCAGGATTTCATGGCGGGGGGCGTTGCCTCACTCCTTCCCGCAAGCTCCGTCTTCGGCATGAGCGTCTACACGGGGGGCTTTGAGCCCGAATATGGCAACGCCCTGGCGGGCGTTGTGAACATCGTGACCCGCACGGGCGGAGACGAACACCGGATCTACGCACGGGCGGACAAAGACGATCTTTCGTTCTACACGGAGGTTGACAAAGCCAGCGACGTTGAGGCATCGGCAAGCGGCCCTCTCATCGCCGGGAAGCTCTACTACACCGCTGCCGGACGGGGGGTGCTGACGGACACCCGATGGTGGCAGGACATGGATCTCTTTTTCTCAAGCCCGATCGACCGGACCTGGAGCACCTTTGCGAAGCTCGACTACCTTGCCTCCCCCACGCTGCGTGTTGCGCTCCAGCTTCTGTACACCGACCATAACTGGAGAGACTACGAGTTCCCGTGGCGGTACGATCTCACCGGTCTCCCCCCCGAGCAGAAGAAAACAAACCGCACGGCACTTATCGTGTCGCAGTCACCGTCGGACAGGTTTTTCTACACCGCGAGTCTCAGCCGGTACTACACCGGGAACGCGATCGGCGAGGGATCACCGGCAGACCTCCCCCTGGGCGTACCATGGCAGTACGACTTCTTCCTCCGCTATGTCGTCCAGGGGGAGCGCGCGTGGTGGGTGAGGTCGTCGCAGGAGAGCTTCACCGGAAAATTCGATGGCACGCTGACGTTTGTGCAGGGGCACCTGCTCAGGTTCGGCGGCGAGGGAACGCTGTACAATCTCAACTCCGACGTCATCCGGTTTGAGCCGCAGATGACGTTCTTCGGCAAACCGATCGCGTCGGCGCCCATGGTCGATCTGAGTTCATCGTACAGATACTTTCCGCGGTCGGGGGCCCTGTACGCCCAGGACAAGATCGACGTCGTCGAGGGAAGCGGCGTCCTGAACATCGGCCTGCGCTTTGATTTCCTCGATACGCGGGCCACGCGCCCGGCGGTGGGCATCGCTTCGTCCGGAGCGGGGGGCACGGCGTACAGTCCTGCGGTCGCCGGCGGCGTCAAACAGAGCATCAGCCCCAGGGTCGGCGCATCATTCCCCGTGGACGAGTCGAGCTCGTTCTTCATCAACTTCGGATGGTACACACAGTTTCCGCTATTCGATGAGCTCTATACCGGGCTGGACCGGGTCGCTCTGGCGACGGGCGTGCCGGCGCTCCTGGGAAACCCGGGACTCGAACCAGAACGGTCAGGAATGTGGGAGCTAAGCTACAAGCGTTCATTACCGCTCGGGATCGTCGGGTCGGCCACGTACTTCAAGAAATCGATTACCAACCTGATCGATTCCAAGACATTCGTTCCCGGGTACAGTCATCTCTCGGGCGGGTACGGGTTTGCGGAGTACGTCAACGACCCGTACGCGGATGTCGAGGGATTGGAAATTTCGTTCACACGGGACGCCGGCGCCTGGTTGACGGGAATGCTGTCATATACGTACATGATTGCAGAGGGAACGAGCGGGAGTGACAACCAGGGGTTCGCGGCGGCGGAATATGGTCTCCCGGTCACGCCGCAGGTCTACCCGTTGAGCTGGGATCAGCGTCATGCATGTACCGCCGTACTGAATTTCGCAACGCCTGATCGCACGGATATCCACCTGGTTGCGCACCTCCACTCCGGGCGGCCGTACACGTACTACCCGTGGACGACAGGGTTTGAACCCGTCAACGTGGGGGTCTTCGCACTCAACAATCAGCGGATGCCGGGCTATTCGACGATCGACATCCTTCTTGAACAGCATTTCACGATGGATTTCTGGCCGGCGTGTGATGCCTCTGCCTACCTCGATGTGCGCAATCTCTTCGACACACAGAACGTTGCATGGATGGACGCCAACGGGCAGGTGGGGGGAGAGCTGGGCGATCCATCGGGATATTACATCGGGAGGAGGACACGCATTGGGATCCGGGCGTCATTCTGATCTCCCGAGACTGGCGGTGAGCATCGCTCTCCTGGCGTGTCTTGCTGCAGGGTGCGACGAGTCACTTCCTCCCCGTCTTGCCGATCCGAATGCAATCAGCGCGGCCGCCCGGATCTTCAGCGGACGGGTTCTGGTCATGAACGGTCAGGTGAGCGGCACCGCGGGGACCATCGAAGCCTCGGTCAGCAACGTCTACACGGAGGTGCTGCAGGATACGGCTGCGGTGAATATCCGGTGCCGGATCTGGCTGGCCGGCGTCCCCGACAGTGCGGGAGTTGCGACAATTGACGCTTCGGCGCTGACCACCTCCCGCCAGCTCCAGAACGGGGTGCTGACGCTGCTGCCGCACGAGACAGCCTTCTTCGACAGGCAGTGGGACTACGCCACGGCGGGGGGGACCCCCTTCTGGGACCTCATTCCGCTGAAGGATACGTCTGATTCCCACGGTCCCTACAAGCTCTCCGCTCCTGTCGATGTGATGATGACCGACACCCTCCGCATATTCAAGCCGATACCGGACTATGTGATCGGGCCGATCTCGGCTACTCTTCAGTTCGAGGTCAGATGAACAGGACGCTGATGCACGACGACAGGGCAGGGCGACGATTGACTGCCTGAGAGAGCTACTCCTCGTCAATCACCCAGGTATCGGTGAGCTTCTCGGGCAGGCCCGCGATGAACCGTGACGGCTTGGACAGGACCATCCCGGACTCGCGGTCGTAGATGTTGATGGGGTATGTGATGAAGAGGTTCTGCTGGGCGCGGGTGCAGGCGACGTACATGAGCCGGCGCTCCTCCTCCATGGCATCCTCGCTGACCGCCGCGCGCGTTGCGGGGAATCTCCCCTCCAGCGCGTAGATCACGAAGACGCTGTGCCACTCAAGTCCCTTGGCGCTGTGGATGGTCGAGAGGACGAGCTTTTCGTCGTCGGCGTCGGGTGGCGTGATGTCCGTGACGCTCTCCGTGGCGGGCTCGAGGGCGAGATCGGTCAGCAGCGTGCCCAGCGAGCGGTAGCGCTCCGTGATCTGCTGGAACATCTCGAGGTCTTTCCGCCGCTTGTTGAAGTCGTCGTACCGCCGCTTGAAGACCGGCTCGTAGTACTCGAGGAGCTTCTGGACTTTGTCCGCGGGCATGATGTGGGAGGGACTCACATCCTTGAGCGCCTCGAAGAGATTGGTCAGCTTCTCCGGGTACGCGGAGAATCCCCTCCAGAATGCCGGGAGGTTCTTCGATTCCCCTTCGACGCTGGAGCGGCGCGAGAGGATGTCCTCGATCACCTTCTCCGCCGTCCGGGGTCCGACGCCCTCCACGAGGAGCAGGATCCTGTTCCACGCCACGGCGTCCCGCGGGTTCTCGAGCACGCGGAGGTAGGCCACCATGTCCTTGATGTGCGCCGTCTCGATGAACTTGAAACCCCCGAACTTCACGAAGGGAATGTTGGCCTTGTTCAGCTCTATTTCGAGATCGAACGACAGGTAGCCGGAGCGGAAAAGCACCGCCATGTTGTCGAGCGGGATCCCCTGCTCGCGCAGCTCGAGCACCTTCTGCACCACGAACTTCGACTGGTAGTTCTCGTTCTCCGCAACGACGATTGTCGGGAGGTCGCCTCCCGGCTTGTGCGTGAAGAGTTCTTTCTGGAATTTGTGCCTCATGCGCTCCTGCCCAGGCTTCGTGCGACTGCGCGGATATGCTCCGGCGTCGTTCCGCAGCATCCGCCGATGAACGCCACTCCCGCCCGCGCCCACCCGTCTGCGAACGCGGCGTATTCTTTCGGTCCCACGTCCTCCGTCATCGATTGACTATTGTCCATTATCTCCTCCCCCCCCGGCGTCCCGACATTGGCGTAGAGCCCGACGGGCGTCGCCCTGGCTCCGGCGGGCACCCGGAGGGCCGCACGCAGGCTCGCCAGAGCCGTCTCCATGAACCCGGGTGAGACGCAGTTGACCGAGAAGGCCGCAGGGCGAAGCGGCACTATCCGGTCCACCGCCCCGGCGAGGGGTTCCCCGCTGTACAGTGCCCCCTGCGGAGTGCAGAGAAAGCTGATGACGAACTCAAGCCCCGTGGCCCGGGCGGCCTCCGCGGCCGCGTATGCCTCGCGGGCAGTTCCCATGGTCTCGATGAGAAGGAAATCCGCTCCCGCATCCGCGAGCCGGCCCGCAAGCTCGGCATGCTCAACCCTGAGTGCTGCGTCCGGGGGCACGCGCTCGGGATGGTAGCAGTCTTCGAGCGGTGCGATCGAGCCCGCGATGAGCACCTCCCTGTTGCCTGCCGCCTCCCGGGCTTCGCGCGCGAGGGAGACCGCCCTGACAGTCAGCGCGGCGGAGCGATCCGGCAGCCCGGCGCGTGCGAACGTCCGCCCCGTTGTTCTGAACGTATCCGTCGTGATGATATCCGCCCCGGCCGCGATATAGTCCGCGTGGATCTTCCGCACCGCGTCGGGGGACGTCTCGAGCGGACCGGCCGACCAGAGCGGGAGACCGGTGTTCTCGCCCCTCCGGGCAAGCTCGGTCCCCATGGCGCCGTCGAGGATTGCGGGCTGCCGCGAGCCGAAGAGCCGCGCGAGGGGTCCCGCCTGAGCCTCATTCCCGTGCGCGGCGGAGGATTTCATTGGTGAGATTCAGTATCGGCTGGGTGCTCCTGTAGTTCTCCTCCAGCTTGACGATCACGCAGCCGGAGAACGTCTCGGGGAAATCCAGGATGTTGCGCACGGTCGCGCCGCGGAACGAATAGATCGACTGCGCGTCGTCGCCGACCACCATGATGTTCCCGTGCGAGGAGGCCAGGAGCGTCACGATCTCCGCCTGGATCTTGTTCGTGTCCTGGTACTCATCCACCATGATGTACTTGTACCTGTCGGAGAGCGTCCTGCGCACCCGGTCGTTGTCGCGCAGGAGCTTCCGCAGGTAGATCAGCAGGTCGTCGTAGTCCATCATGTTGTGCTTCGCCTTGTACTGCTCGAACGCCGACTGGAGCTTCACGATGTCGTCCAGGAAGTCCTCGTAGTGGGGATAATCGTCCTTGAGGATGTCCTTGATGGGCGTGAGCGTGTTCACGGCTCTGGAGAAGATGTCGTACAGCGTCTGCTTGCGGGGAAAACGCCGTTCCTTTGTGTCGAACTTGAACTGCGTGCGGAGGAGGTTGACGACATCCTCGGCATCTCCCTGGTCCAGGATCGTGAACGACGAGTCGAAATCGAGGAGCGGCGCATACTGGCGCAGCACGAGGTTGGCGAACGAGTGGAACGTTCCCCCGGCCACCTTTTCGCAGCGGGCATCGAGGAGGATGGATGCGCGGCGGAGCATCTCCTGTGCGGCGCGGCGTGTGAACGTGAGGAGCAGGATCGACTCGGGCTTCACGCCCAGCTCCACGAGGTAGGCAACTCGAAACGTGATCGTGCGCGTCTTTCCCGTGCCCGCCCCCGCGATAATGAGATGGGGCCCGTTCACGGACGTGACCGCCTGGTACTGTGCGGGGTTGAGCTGGTTCCGGTAGTCGATCCTGAGGTGGCTCGGGGCCTCCGGGGCGGCCTCCTGCGGCTCCTTGAAGATCGATTTCTTGAGTGTGTACTTCTTCATGGCGCCGGGCCTCAGAGCGTCTCGACAGGGTACTTGTCGATGATGTCCAGGATCGCCTCGATGGTCTTCGGCGAATTCCCCTCCGCCCGGTTGTTGACGTAGGCGTACAGCTGACGCTTTTCGGCTATACATCGCCCGACGGTCTCGGCCAGCCCCGTGCGGATTGCAGGATATTCCTCCTTGATCGCATCGTACGGCTGGAACAGCTCCACGGCTTCCTGGTATGTCCGGCCCGGCTTCAGGAGAGCCCGCGACACGGCGAAGGGGGCGGTGAGGACGCCCGCGATCTGAATCTGGTCCACGATCGGGGGCATCTTCGTCCAGCTGTTGAGCACGTGCGCAACACCGTGCGCGTGGAGCATGGCGAGGTACTCTTCCTTCAGAAACTCGCTGTTGCGGATTTCCACCGCATATGCATATCCCTTCGGGAGACTTCCCAGGAAACCGTCCATCATCGTGACGAACTTCCCGTACGTGACGCCCGTGCTCGGGTAGAACGCCGAAAACTCGAATATGATCACGCCGCACTTTCTTCCGAGGGCTTCCACCGGGCGCAGGAAGGCATCCTCGAAGAGCTCGAGGTTAAGAAAGTCGGGATTCTCTTTTCCGGCGTTGGCGCCGTGACGGGGGAGATTCGGGTAGCGCTTGATGGTGATGCGGTCGGTGACCTTGAGCGAGAGCCGGAAGTCGTCCGTCGTCTGGTCGTGGATCACCTGCATCTGCTCGCGGTCGGGGAAATCGTAGAGCGCAAAATCCGCACAGACCGTGGGGAAAAGTCCGGAGTACTCCGCAAGGCATTCCCTGTCGAAGACCTTCTTGGAGGGATAGTCGCGGTTGTAGACCATCCCTTTCCACCCGGGATACTTCCAGGAGGAGGAACCGAAATAGATCCCGCGGCTCGCCCAGCGGCGGAGGCGCTCCCGGTTCAGCGAAACGTACGGCGAGCCGGGAGGCGTCGCTGCGCCGGGGCGCCGCGGCGCCTCGTCCATGTCGCCGAACAGGGGAAGCGTTTCTGATGAGGGACGTCGCGTTCTCGGCATGATGCAATATAACAACCGGGTGAGGAACAAAAAAGCCCGCCGGGGTGCCGGCGGGCTCGTGCGAAGAGATGTCGTGCGGCCTAACCCCGGAGCGCCGCGCCGCCGAATACGGTGAGGAGTGTCCAGAGAATCCAGAGTGCGAACACAAGCACGAGGACCTTGGGCATGTCTTTCATGAAGAGCCGCGCAAGCCCGATGCTCACCACGACGAGCTCCCAGAACGTGAAGACGTTGATCTTGGAAGCCAGCGAGTGCATCGTGTTGTCCACGGAGAAATTGGAAATGAAAATGGCGAGCGAGGGTGACGCGAACAGCGAGTTCAGACCGATCTGGAGTATCACCGTGACGAGCGTCTCAAGCGCCACGATAAACAGCGTCAGCCCCACGACCTCCGCGACCTTCATGAAGGGCGCCGCCGCCTTCATCACCCACTTGCCGAGGAGCCAGTAGATGAGCGCCGGCAGGAACACGAGGACGAACGGTCCGATGACCGCGCTGACGTAGGAGAAGATGATCGGGCCCTTGGTGCCGAACCCTGCCACCTGGTCGCGCGCCTGGTTCGCCTGTTCCTGCGTCATCTTCCCCGCGGCGATCTGTTTCTGGAAGCTCTTTTCCATCTGCTCGCTGGCAATCCGGCTCATCTGGTCGGAGAGCGTCGGATTGGTTGTGAGCACGTAGGCCATGACCAGGCCCACCACGATGAGAACCAGCGTCGGGATGACCCAGTTGCTGTTCGTGGGGGGCGTCTGGCGGACGTTGTCGAACAGCTCGCCGGGAGATGAAAAAATGCCGACGAGCTTGTCGGTGAACGACATCGGTTTGACCTGTTCGGTCGGGGGAGCCGGAGTCTCGTTCATGGGTTGGGTCCTTGGAGTGTGGGTATCGTGAGGCGGGACAAAGATACGAAACCCGGGGATGAGAAAAAAGCAACAGCACCGAAACGTGCGCAGATAAAGAGTGCGCTCCGCCGCCGGCCGCAGCCGGCGTGCGTGCCGGGCCGTACACAGGGGATCCCGGGCGGCCCTCCCTCCACCTTCTCCCACGACGCTGCGGCATGCGCGGTTGTCCCCCCGCGTTGCTCCGCGGGGCCGCACCGGGATTCCTCCTCGCCAACCTGCCGGTACCCCGCCCCGCCGGGGGACAGGGCGGGGTTCCCGGCTGCCCGTTGCGAGCCCTTCCGTGGAAGCGCCGGGGGCCGCGACGGTTTTTCCATGTGTGCCTCACCGCCCCGGTTGCGCCCGGTCGGTGCCGGCATATGTAACTACGCGTCCATGCGTGCGTTTACGATGGCGCATGAAGAAATATTTCACCCGGGGCATCTCCCCGCATTGCGGCATAACGACTTCATCCGGGCGGCGCTGCGGCACACGACAAATTTGTTACATTGCTATTGACAACACGACAAAAATGTCGTATGCTCCTCCCGGGAGCGATCATGCGCACATTCTTTCTTCTGGACATCGACTGTTTCTTCGCCTCCGTCGAGATGGCACTGCATCCGGAGTTCCGCGGCAGGCCGTTGTGCGTCGGGGGACTCCGCACCGACCGGGGCATCGTTGCGTGCCCGAACTACGAGGCGCGCAGGTACGGCGTGCGGACAGCCATGCCGCTGCGGAGCGCGGCGCAGCTTCTCCCCGACAATGCGGTGTTCGTGCGGGGAAACCACCGCCTCTACGGCCAGTACACCGAGCGGGTGATGGCCATCCTCCGGGATTTCACTCCCGACGTGGAACAGGTGAGCGTGGACGAAGCGTACCTGGATGTGACCGGCTGTCTCCATTTCTGGGGACACGATCCGCGCCGGATGGGGGAGGCGGTGAAGGAGCGCATCCGGGGCGAGTGCGGACTGAACGTCACGATCGGCGCGGCGGCCAACAGGACGTGTGCGAAGATCGCCGCGGGGGTGGGAAAACCGGACGGGCTCGTCGTCGTCCGGCCCGGGCGGGAGCGGGAGTTTCTCGCTCCCCTGCCGGTGGAGATCGTTCCCGGCGTCGGCACGAAGACGCTTCCCCGCCTTCACACGTACGGGATCAGGACGGTGGGGGACGCCATGGCGTACGCCGAGCGGCACGCGCTTGCCGATGAACGCGGTCCCCGCGTCGGTGCGGAGTGGCTCCGCACCCTCTCCCTCTGCCGGGGCATCGCTGCGTGCGCCGTCCCGTCCGACGACGGGATCGCCGTGCACGATCACGTAGAGAAATCGATCTCCCGCGACAGGACATTCGGGGAAGACACCGCCGACCGCGCGCACATCGAAGCCACGCTCTACTACCTGACCGAGCGCTGCTGCAAGACGCTCCGTGAAGACGGGCTCGCCGCGTCCACGGTCACCGCGCGGGCGCGGTTTGCCGACTTCACCACGGTGCAGAAGCAGACGACGCTTTCCCTCCCCACCTCCAACGAGGAAGACATTTTCACGGCCGCGCGGCGCCTCCTGGCGCAGCTGGTGCCGGCGGGGGCGCTGCTGCGTCTCGTGGGAGTCAAGGTCTCCGGTCTTGCCGCCTCTGAAGGGGCGCAGATGGATCTCGGCATCACGCCGGCGGAAAAGTTCGGCACGCTCCACCGCCGTCTGGACGGTCTCCAGGCGCGGTATGGCTATGACAGCATCCGCTGGGGCATCACCTGCGGCGTGACGGCGCGGGGGGAGGAAGAAGAATGACGCCTCCCGGCGACCGGCTCGAAGAGCAGCTGCTTCCCCGTCTCCGCGCGTGGCGGCGGTACAACGTTCACGTGGGGCTCGCCCCCCGCGTTTCGCGGTTCTGGAGCGGGCTTCTCTACCGCGAGCCGCACGGGGCCGTGGCGGAGTATGCACGGCTCTTTGACACCGCGCTCTTCCGCTGCGGCCGCGGGCAGGACGCGGCGCTGCTGGCCCGCCTGAGCGCGCAGGCCGGGAAGGATTTCCACTGGACGCTGCTCGTGGACGGCGACGAAATGGTGTACCGCTTCCCCCACGGGCATCCCGAGAGGCGCGCCCGGGGGGAGCTCAACGCGCAGTTTCTCGATCCCCGGCGCATCTGGGAACTGGTTGCCCCGCTCGTGCGCCTCGTGGACACCGCCGCCTGCGTGGTGCTCCTGGATATCCGGGGGATCTACGCGACGGAAGCGCTGGAGTTCGACGCCTTCCTTCGTGCGCTTGTCCGCTGCCTGGACGGGCTTCCCCCCGTCTGCCGCTACGCCGTGGCGAACGGCACGCCGCGCTTCGTGCTGCCGGAGTACTTCGCCGTTCTGCGCGAGCGGAACGTCATGCACGTACCGGGACCCGCCGCGCTTGCCGCGACGCTCCGCACGCCCGGTGCACTCGGCGCCGATGCGTGCACCTTGCGGAGCGCGTGCCTGGCCATGGAGGAGGAGGGGGAGGAATGGGCTGCTTTCCGCGCCGCGGTGCGCCTGTGCCTTGAAGGGGGAACACAGCTCCGCGCGTACCTCACGGCGGGGGAAGATGCAGCAGGGCCGGGGGGGGAGGGGGCCGCCCGGCTCACACGGCTCCTCTCCGGGCTCGATCCCGAGCTTGCCCGCCGCTCTCCCATCAGGCGAAAGGCGGCGTGACGCCATGAGCGCAGGAGTCCCCGTACCGTACACGCAGCTCGTGCAGCAGTTCAAGTCCTCCCCCCCGGGGAAGCTCTACTGTCTCCACGGGACCGGCGCCGTCTTCCGCATCTCGCTCGCGGCCGCGGCGCACGTGCTGCTGGGCGGCATGCCGGTGACGCTCGTCGACGGGACGAACAGGTTCGACGCCTACTACCTCGCCGAGTTCGCGCGGAAGCACGCGGGCGTCCGCCCGGACGGTCGGAAGGTGACGCCGGCCGACCTGCTGGACAACATCTTTGTGTCGCGCGCGTTCACCTGCTACCAGATGGAGGCGGTGATCACGGAGCGGCTCCCGGTGTTCGTCGCCGAAAGGGGTTCCCCGGTGGTCATCATATTCGGGCTGCTCGACACGTTCTACGACGACCAGGCGCCCCTCTTCCAGGTGAAGGCGGGCCTCGAGCGGGTCGTGGCGGCGCTCCGGCGCCTGCGCGGCCAGAATGTGGCCGTGCTGCTGGCGTCGCTGGACGTGACGCTCGGTGCGAAAGAACGGAACGGGCTCTTCCCCGCTCTCATGACCGCCATGGACAGAGTGTACCGCGTGGTGGAGGAGGACGGCGGCCAGAGGATACTGAACGAACAGTACAACGGAAAGGGAGCACTGTATGGGACGGACCATACCGACATTCACCATGGTCATCCAGCAGGAAATGGAAAGCTGGGGAAAATTCCGGCGCGGGCTGCGCCGGGAAGACCAGGAAGCGCTTGACGACCTCTTCCGTGCCGCGCGGCTCCAGCTCGCGGGCAGCGCCTACGCCGCAAGGCCGATCCCGTTCGAAAGCATCGCGATGTGCATGCTCCTGGCGCAGCACAGGCTGATCATGGACCTGGAGCGCCGTGTGAAACGACTGGAAGCAGGGGATGACGAACACACGGACAATCAGCGGGTGGCTGTTTGATCTCTACCCGTCGCGACAGGGGATCACGCTGTGGCTGGTGGACCGCGACGGGGCGCGGCACGTGTGTCACGCCCCGTTCGCGCCCTGGTTTTACATGCACGTTCCCCCGTCCGATGAGGCGCGCGTCGCGGCGGTCGTCCGCGCCTTCCCCTTTCCCGTCACGTTCGACAGGACCGTGCGGCGGGAGATCTACGCCGACGTGGAGTGGGACGTCCTCCGTGTCACCGTGCATGACACGCTCCACCTGAGGGACGTCGTGCGGCGGCTGGAGCCCCACTTCCCCCATTTTGTCTTCTTCGATTCCGACATCACACCGCAGCAGCTCTACCTCTACCGGACGGGACTCTTTCCCCTGGCCTTTGGCGAGTACACGCTCGACGGCGGCGGACAGCTCGTGAACTGGACGCTCGACGACGACCCGGCCGCCCCGGAGTACGAGCTCCCGCCGCTGACCACGATGACGCTCAGGAACGCGCCCGACTTCGTGTCGCCGAAGTTCCGGAAGACGTACCGCCTGGAAGTCGCCTACGACGGCAGCACATACGCGCTGGAGGGAGAGGGACCCGTGGAGGTGCTCTCCTCGCTCAACAGGCACCTCACGCGGTGCGACCCGGATATCATCATGACGGAATACGGCGATGCGATCCTCCTGCCGATGCTCACGCGCATGGCGGCGGAGACATCCGTGCCCCTGGCGCTCAACCGCGACCCCGCTGCAGGGTACATCACCACCGGTGCGACGAGCTACTTTGCGTACGGGAAAATCGTCCACAAGGACGGTGCGTTCGAGCTGGCCGGACGCTGGCACCTCGACACGGAGAACTCGTTCATGATGGGGGAGGCGAGCCTGGACGGCGTGGCCGAGATCGCGCGCCTGACGCAGCTCCCGGTGCAGCACCAGTCGCGCGCGACGATCGGCTCCGCCCTTTCCTCGATGCAGCTCTCCTGGGCGTCGCGCCACGGCTACCTCATCCCGGCCAAGAAGCGGGAGCCGGAGGAGTTCAAGTCGGCGTCCACGCTGCTCCTGGCGGACCGCGGCGGACTCATCTTCCAGCCCGTCATGGGGTTCCACGAGCAGGTCGCGGAGATGGATTTCGCGTCGATGTACCCCACGATCATGGTCGAGCACAACGTCTCCCCGGAGACGGTGAACTGCCGCTGCTGCCGCAACGGCGCCGTTCCCGAACTGGGCTACACGATCTGCGAGCGGCGCGAGGGGATCGTTCCCGCGACGCTCCGGACGGTGGTGAACAAGCGCGCCGCGTATAAAAAGAAGAAGAAGGCGCTGAAGCGTGCGGGGGACCCCGCGTGGAAGCTGTACGACCGCCGCCAGAACGCGCTCAAGTGGATGCTGGTGACCTGCTTCGGGTACCTCGGGTACAAGAACGCCCGCTTCGGCCGCATCGAGGCGCACGAATCGGTGAACGCCTTCTCGCGCGAGGCGATCCTGCGTGCGAAGGAAATCGCGGAGGACCGGGGGTACCGCTTCATCCACGCGATCGTCGACTGCATGTGGCTCTGGAAGGAAGGGGCGCACGAGGAGGACTACGAGGCGCTCGCGGCGGAGGTGCGGCAGAGCGTCGGGATCGACATCGCGCTCGACGGGATCTATAACTGGATCCTGTTCCCCTCATCGAAGATGGATCCCCGGATCCCCACCGCCAACCGCTACGTCGGCTGGTTTGAGAACAACGAGATCAAGATCCGGGGCATCGAAGTCCGCCGGCGGGACACGCCGGTGTTCATCAAGCGGCTCCAGGGAGAGATGCTGCAGATCTTCGGGGCGGCAACGACTGTGGCGGGGGTGGAGGCGCTTGTCCCGGCGGCTCTGTCGAAGGCCGGCGAGGCGCTTGCGCTCCTCCGCTCGGGGCAGGCCAACCCGCTGGAGCTCGTCGTCCGCCGCCACCTCTCGCGCGAGCCGGAGGAGTACACGACGGGTACTGCGAGCGCCGGGGCCGCCAAAGCGCTGGCCGAGGCTGGTGTGCACCTTGCTCCCGGGGAGGCGATCGACTACATCATCGTGGACCAGTCGGGGAAGAAGAAGCCGATGAAGGCGCTGGCGTTGCCGCTCTACGAATCGTCGGAAGGGTACGACATCGAGACGTACACGGACATGACGCTCAAGGCCGTGGAGACGCTCCTGCTCCCGTTCGGGTACGATGTGGAGAAGCTCCGCGAGGCACTTGGGTGCGCGCTGCCGAAAAAAGGAAAGAAAGCCCCTGCCGCCGCCCCGTCGCAGTACTTGCTCTTCAACGAGTAATTCCGCAGCGTGAATTCATAGATTTTTGGCCTACCGATTCGCCGGGCTTGAAGAATGTAACACCGATTGTTGATTCTCCCTTCAACCGGAGGTAAATTGCTCGCGAGTTCTGTGGGGTCGGCGATGCCTTGCGCTTGTTACCGTCCTCTTTTGTTGCACCAGATGAAGCGACATGTGGAGAGACATTTGAATTCATCGAACGATCAACACTGGTTCCGCAACTCCCTCATCCTGACGCTTGCGCTTGCATCGTCCTCCGCCACATCGCATTCAATTGTCTTGTTGGCGGATCAGGCGCGTTCGCAAGACACGCTTAGCACCGACTACCCCTTTCTGTCGCATGTGGGTGTCTCCTGCAGGGTGTCGATCGATACAGGCAATGGCTTGTTTGCTTACTCGTATACGTTGCGTAACGATGCTGCAAATCGCGGCGTCATCAGCATAGTGGAAATAGATATATCGCGCTCAAGCAATTCTATTCGATTTGACACCGTAGGTCTGAGATACGCCGGAACTGGAATGCTCCTGCGATGGTTCCGGCGGGACTTTCCCCCAAGAGCGGACCGGATAATCCCGGTTGGAATTCCAGATCTGCCGGTCGGTTGGATCACGTCGATTGCACGCACTGGCGCGGTAACATTCGACGGGAACGCGTCCTTCCCGGGGCCCGGGCAGGAGATAAGTGGAATAGTGATGACGAGCAAGGCGCCGCCCGGGATTCGCTCTATCGTGCTGAGACCCCATTTTAACGTATACAGGTACTTTCCGAATGAGGAGGATACTGCGACTCAGGTGCCGCAATTGACCAGCTACCAGGAAGACTCGATCCTTGCGGCCGTTAACTTTCACGGACTCACGGTAGCACCCTGGGATCCACCTGCGGACCCCAATCCCAATACCCTCTGCGACACACTCTCTTCGTTTGTTCGTCAGTCGCGAGTTCAGCGGTGGATCTCAGAACAGGCCACGGCAGACAAGTACACAGGATTTCTGACCACTGTGCGCTCCCAGATATCAAGCGGCAACGTCCCCGGAGCCCTCCTCACCGTCCGGACTATTGTGACATCGTCGGTTGCTGATAGTGCGCGCCATTTCACTCCTGAGGCTTTTGCCCTGATCTACTACAACGCAGTGTACCTGGAAGAACAGTTGATGCCGAACGGGCATCATAACCCGCTATTGCGTTAGCGGTGCGGGCCTCCTTCAGATCAATCTTGATCAAACCCCCTGCTGAAGCCTCAATCCGACTGAGATTCCTTTCAGGTAACCGCTCGATCGGTGATTCGGTCTTCCTTATTTGCTAATTTACTCTATATCTCGTATTTTACTTCGATATTTAAATTATTATGACATATTTAGTTGCTATCTTTACCTAGGACACGTAGAAATAGACGTCATATAACACAATATGACAAGCATGAAAAGAGGCATTCAAGAGTTTCTTGAGTTACACCCCATATTCACAATGGGTGAGTTTCGCGCCCAATTCTCATTAGGAGAGGGGCGAAAAGCATCCGACGCTCTCCTGCACAGTAAACGGATGGGTCGGATCGGGATGATCAAGGAAGGGCTCTATTTCACTGTGCGGCCCGGCCAAACGTCGGTGAACGCTCCTGTTGATCCATTCTTGCTTGCGTCAAGGCTCGAACACGATGCACTCCTTTCATTTCACACGGCGCTTGACGCGCTTGGCTACGGGCACAGCGACTTCAACACGTACTTCTGTTTCTCGAACCAAGCTCGTCCGCCTCTACGATTTCGCGGGCAACAATTTCGTGTCGTCCTCACGCCCGGGCAGCTCCGGAAGAAGTTCCGCGAGGACTGCTGCATCGAAAAAGTGGAGCGGCTGGGTGTAAAGATTCTGGTGACAGGCAAAGAGCGCACTCTCGTCGAATGCCTGGAGCGGCCAAAGTACTGCGGAGGATTCGAGGAGATGTACCGATCGCTGGAAAAGATTCCTTTCCTCCACCCGGACGTTCTGCTGGAGTATCTCGACCTCCGTGAACAGAAGACATTGTATGCCCGTGTCGGCTATTTCCTCGAGCAGCATCGGGGGGAATTCCAGGTCGAAGAGTCTCTCCTTCGCCGCCTTGCCGCCAATATTCCGTCCCGGCCGGTGTACTGGACCCGGCCGCGCACAGGAGGAGTGCTTGCCAAACGATGGAGCCTGATCGTTCCTGATGCAGTGCACACGCGCCGGTGGGAGGAGCGCTGATGTTTTCGGCGCAATACCTCAATGGCCTGGCCGCAAAGACCGGTTTCCCAGCGGTAGGGCTTCAACGGCAGATGACGCTTCTCCTCGTGCTCAGGGAGGTTCACCGCCATCCGGTTCTCTGCCGGGCGTACGCACTTCGCGGTGGCACCGCGATAAACCTGTTCTGGTTCGATATCCCGAGGCTCTCGGTGGACATCGATCTGAATTACATCGGGAGCACCGACCGGGAAGAGATGCGGTTGGACCGCCCCGGCCTGGAGTCTCAGCTTGCTCGATTGCTGGAAGCTCTGGCCATCAGCGTCGAGCGGCGACCGGAGGATCACGCCGGCGGAAAATGGAGGCTCCGAGCGGCAAGCGGCCTCGGCGGCAGCTTCACCCTTGCAGTCGATCTGAACTATCTTATGCGCATCCCCTTGTTCGGGACAAGCGAGCGCGTGGCGGTTTCACCCGATCCTGACTTTGCCACGGGGTTTCCCGTTGTCAGCCTCGAGGAATTGTACGCCGGGAAGTTGAAAGCCCTCATGGAGCGTTCGGCCGCAAGAGATCTCTATGACGCATTCAGACTGGCATCTGAACGTCGCCAGAATGATCAAACGAAGCTCAGGAAGGCGCTCATCCTTTTCGGTATGACCGCGGAAAGGGACTGGCGCACGCTGGATCGGTCCAGCATTGAGAGCATCGACCAGGAGATGATTGACCGGGAACTATCGCCCCTTCTCCGATCAGGCGAGGCGCCTGATCTTGGCCGCATGAAGAACGGAGTAAACACGTTCCTCGACGAGCTCCTCCGATATGATGCAAGCGAACAAAGATTCATGGACGCATTTCTTGATCAGGGGCTTTACCACCCGGAATGGCTCTTCGGCGAGGAACAGGGCCGAATCCTGAGGAGCCACCCGGCAGTTCTCTGGAGACTGCAGAGCCTGAGGAGGAGCAAAGGGCTGGATACAGAGTTTACAGATTAGGCAGGCGGGGATTGCTTCGTGGCGCCTTTGGCGCCACTCGCAATGACGGCGGATTGCTTCGTCGCTGAGAAGCGCTCCTCGCAATGACAGGCCTGAGGCGCTCCTCGCAATAACGGGAACTGCGCATGAAGTTCATGAACCTTGATACCGGTAGATGGCGCCCTCGAACGTGATTGCCCAGCCGTGTGTGCGATCGACAAACGCGATTCCCACGAACAGCTGGTCGTTCGCGGGCAGCTGCACGTAGTTCCAGGTCCGCCCGCCGTCCGTCGAGTGGAGTATGCCACTCCAGCCGGCCGCCCACCCTTCGACATCATCCACAAATGCCAGGGACTGCACTGACAGATCGGGCGTCGGGCGGAATTGCCAGGTTATCCCCGCATCCGCCGAAGAGACTATGCCGCCCCTCGCGTTGAGGACGCTGCTCGCCCCCGCGTTGGTCCCGATCCAGATGCGGCTCCCCCTGCAGAAGATGTCGGTGAAGACTTCCGTGTAGCCGTACGGAATCGAATCGAGCGTCACTACAGTCCAGAGCGCTCCGCCGTCGGTGGTATGGAGGACGATCCTGTTCGTTGCAGCGGCCCAACCCTCCAGCGGTCCGGAAAAACGCACGCATGTGATTGCCCACGGGGCCACGCCCATCTGTGCGCTCCAGGACATACCGGCATCACCTGTGTGGAGGATCTCACCGTAATTGTCGACGATCCAGCAATTCAGTTCATTCAGCGGCGCGAGTGAGAGCACTGTCCTCCGGGATTCGCCAACCGGATGCTGCCAGAGCCATGTGGCGCCGCCGTCGGTCGATAGGCCGAGCGTGTTGTTGCTTCCGCCAATCCATACGCAGGACGAACTTGCGGTGCGTACGCATGTGAGCGAGGCTGAAACTCTGCTCACCTGCACCGCCCAGGTATCGCCGCCGTTTGTCGTGTGTAGAATTCTGCCTGTGTCACCCACCGCCCAGCCGTTGTTTGCATCGGCAAAGCTGAGAGCGTGATAGTATCCTTCTGCATTCGACACTCTCACGCGGCGCCATGCGCCCGCCGCATCGGCCGACACCCCGGTGCCTATATCACGGCATCCCATGGTCAATGATACCGCCAGAGCGATCAGTGAGGGGACGAACAGTCTCATCGTTCTCCTTGTACGCTTAGAGGAGCCCCGAGGGAAGCCGCGGGGATGATATCAGCTCCTCGAAGATCTTCCACCGCACGTCCGGGTTGTCGGGCGTGCCGCCGGCGGACTCGATGAATCGCTTCACCATGTCCTGCCCCAGGTTGTAATTGATCACGTAACTCCTGTACTGATCGAAGAACTTCGTTCTCTGCTGTGCACGGTCCGGGCTCATGAGGGCGTAGTTGACGAGGTATTCCGCCGCCTGCTCCCGCGTGAAGCTGCCGTCCAGGTAGCGGCGCGCCGCTTCGTTTCCCGCATACGCCAGCTTGAGGAAAAGCCCGTGCAGGCGGTAGTATTCTTCCGCCTCGCTCCCCTCGAGCCCGGCCAGCGGAAAGAGCGTCTCCCGCTCAAACGCCGCCCGCTCGCCGTCCGGGAATGCCATGTCGATCCCGAAGTTTGCGGTCCCCTCCGCGATAAGCGACTGGGGGCTGAACAGGGGGTAGACGGTGAACTCCAACCACTTCCGCTCGCGGACGAGGTGGGTCTCCAGAAGCGAGTTGTAGACGTGATGTCCGGGGTACCCCTCGTGGCTCGCCAGATCCACGGCGCGGTCGATCGTGATGGGGAAATCCGTGTTCACCTGTATCAGGCTGTGGCAGTTTCCCTTGAACCAGTTGTATCCGCTCCACGACTTCCCTGTGACGTACTCCACGGTGAAGCTTTCCCCCTCGGGCAGCGTGATGCGCCGTGCGGTGCGCGCCCGGCTCTCCGTGATGGCGGCGGTGAAGACCGCGTCGAGCTTCTCGCGCGGAACCACGAACCGCTTCCTGTATGCCTCGAATCTCTCGGGCACGCTCCCGCTGCCGGGAAGCGCCTTTCCCAGCTCCTCCCGCAGGGCCGCGAAATGCTCGTCCGCGTGCGTGGGCGCCACCGCGTCGTAGAGCGCCTTGGACTCCTCGTCGAACGTGAATTTCTTGCCGGTGAGCATCTCCACGCGAGCATAGAGCGCCTGGAGCTGCCTGACGAGATACTGGTGCCGGAGGCGCACCATCACGTCCATCCTGTTGGAGGAAAGCGTCCTCAGCTCCCCCACCGCGGCGACGGCGCCGCGCCGTATCGCATCAAGTGGCAGCGGCTCCCCTTTGAGCGACGGTGGACCGTAATACGCATCGACATAATCCGGGTCGTGCCCGCCCAGCGCAAGGACGAGGCGTATGTAGGTTTCCGACAGGCGGTTCAGCACTGTGCTCGAATGCGTCTGTTTCATGGCTCTCCCTGGTTCACATGAGACCCGCGGGGTCGACGTCCACGGTGAGCCGGACGTCCCGCCGCCGTTTCTGTTCGGTTTGACGTGTCGCCGCGCGAAGCGCCTCGCGCACCGCGGCAAGCGACGGATCTTCCTCCTTGAGACACTTCAGGATCAGGTGCCAGCGGTACCTCCTGTCGATCTTCCCGATGACGGCCGGCGCGGGACCGAGGATCGCGGCCCTGAGCCCGGAGGCGCGGAGCGCGAGGGCGAACCTCTCCGCCTCCCCGCGGACGTGCTCTTCGCTCTCCCCCGTCGTCTCCACCAGGACGAGGCGTGAGAAGGGGGGATAGTTGAGCTCCCGGCGCGCGCGGATCTCCTCCTCGTAAAACGCGCCGAAGTCATGGTCGACCACGTGGGCGAGCGTGTAGTGCGCCGGCTGGTGCGTCTGTATGACGACCTCCCCCCTGAGCGTGCTCCTCCCCGCGCGCCCCGCCACCTGCGTCAGGAGCTGAAATGTCCGCTCCGAGGCCCTGAAGTCGGGGAGCAGCATCTGCGTGTCCGCCGAGATCACACCCACCAGCGTCACATGGGGAAAATCGAGTCCCTTTGCCACCATCTGTGTGCCGAGGAGGATGTCCGTCTTCCGCTCGCCGAATGAGCGGAGAAGGCGGTCATGCGCCCCCTTGCGCGTGGTGGTGTCGAGGTCCATCCGCTCGATGCGCGCCTGCGGGAACAGCCGCGCGATCTCCTGTTCCACTTTCTGTGTGCCGGCGCCGCGCAGGGCAATATCCGTCCCCCCGCAGGTCGGGCAGAGGATGTGGGGTTTGCGGACAAGGCCGCAGTAGTGGCACCGGAGGTGATGCTGCGCGCTGTGGTACGTGAGCGACACGTTGCAGTTGTCGCACATCTCGGCGTACCCGCAGTCGGCGCATTCCACGAACGGGGCGAACCCCCGCCTGTTCTGGAGAAGAATCACTCCCTCCCGACGTTCCAGGCGCTCGCCGATCTTCTCACGGAGCGTGGCGGAGAACAGGGGCTGGACGAAGTGCTTGAGGGGGCCCCTCCCTTCCGGCGGGAGCGATTCCTTGAGCGCGGCGTAGGCCCGCTTCCGCTCGGCGGTCATGTCCACGACGGCCACTGCCGGCATCGGGACGTCGTCGATCCGGGCAGGCATTTCCAGGAGCGTATACTTTCCCCCCCGCGCGTTGTAGTACGATTCCGCGCTCGGCGTGGCCGAACCCAGGACGACGACCGCGCCTGCGTGACCTCCCCTGACCACTGCTACGTCGCGGGCGTTGTAGCGCGGCGAGGAGTCGAACTGCTTGTAGGAAGCCTCATGCTCCTCGTCGACCACGATGAGCCCCAGGTCCGGCACCGGGGCAAATATCGCGGAGCGGGGACCGATCATGATGCGCGCTTCCCCGTGCTGCGCTCTGCGCCAGGCGTCGTGCCGCTCTCCCGGCGACATGCGGCTGTGCACGACGGCCACGGCTGTGCCGAAATGGGACTTGAACCGGCGCACCGTCTGCGGGGTCAGCGCGATCTCGGGCACGAGCACGATGGCGCCCCTGCCGAGCGCAAGCGTGTGGCGGATCGCCTCGATGTAGACCTGCGTCTTGCCGCTTCCCGTGACGCCGTGGAGGAGAAACGTCCCCCCGTCACGCGCGGTTATCGCGCCCGTGACGGCGCCCAGCGTCTGCCGCTGCGATTCGTTGAGTACGATGCCGAGCGTCTGCAGCTCTGTGCCGAAATCCTGTTCGCGCGAGACCTCGATGCGCCCGGTGGAGATGACTCCCTCTCGGATAAGCGCGCGGAGCTCCCTCAGGCCGGCGCCCGTCTGGCGGAGGAGGTCCCTGACAGCGATCTGCGCGCCTCCCGAGGCGAGTATTCCCTCCAGGAGCGACCGCCGCCTCTTCTGCCGCGCCGTTGTGAGGCTGAGCGCACTGCGCGCGGACTCCACGGTCCGCTCATCCGCCACGAGAGCCTCGACAGTCTTCGGGCGGAGGCCGGGCCGCGGAAGTCTCTCTTCCGCCTCGGCGAGCCCGGCGCGCACCAGGTCGCTCACGATCGAGGCCGTGTGGGGGATGCGCGTTCGCTTTCTGAGCTCCTCGGTGGATGCCTCCCCCTTTTCCAGGAGTATCGCCGCCACGGCAGCCTGGCGGGGTGCCCGGCGCTTCAGGTCCTCGAGTGTTTCCGGTGTAAGCGCGGCCGCCGGACGCGCAATCGTCTTGCTCGCGGGAGAGAATCCCTGGGGCATCGCGGCCTTCAGCACGTCGCCCAGGGGAGTCAGGTAGTAGGAAGCGATCCAGCGGCAGAGCCAAAGTAGCTCGTCGGACATGACCGGCGCCGCATCCAGGATGTCGTGGATCGGCCTGAGACCCGTGACGGACGATTCGGCGGGGAGCCCCGTGATGAGGCCGGTCAGGTATTTCCGCCCGAACGGGACGACGGCCCGCGTGCCGACGAGCGCAAGGTGCTCAAGCTCGGGGGGAACAATGTAGGTGAACTCCCTCTCCAGGTTGACAGGGAGGGCAACGTCGGCGTAGCGCGTCATGAACGAATATTGAAAGTTGGGCGCCCAAGAGCAAGCGCCCCGGGGGAATCAGAGGGCGCCGAGCGCGGCGAGAATTGTCAGGGCGGCGGCTTTTCTCTCGCGGAAGATCCGGGGTTCGTCGCGTTTGGCGTCAGGACTCGTCATGTTGAGCGCAAAGAAGTAGACGTTTCCACCCTTCTCCACGTATCCGACGAACCAGCCCACGGTGACGCCGCTTCTGTCGTCGGCAAATCCGGTCTTCCCCCTGAGGACATGTGTGCCGTTGTCTTCAAGGATGATGATCCGTTTCACGATCTCCATCGACCGGGGTGAGAAGGGGAGCGAGCCGTCATACAGCCGCCGAAGGAACCCGATCTGCTCCTCGGGGGAAATCAGGAGAGTGCTTCCCAGCCAGAACCTGTCGATCGGTCCGCTCACATCGTTGTTGCCGTAGCCTGTGCTGTTGACGAGCGCTGTCATCCGCTTCCGTCCCACGCGGCGCGCAAGCTCCTGGTAGTACCAGACCACCGAATTGGCGATCGCGGAGGCGAGATCGTGATCCCGGTTCCATGCGGGGAAATCACCGTACACTGTGCTGTCCCAGGGTATCACGAAATGTTCGTCGCGGATCACCCCGGTTTCCAAACCGATCAGCGAGTTGGGGATCTTGAACGTCGACGCGGGCGTGAGACGCTTCCGGCATTCGGCGGGGCGGTACTCGGTGTAGACTCCCGCGTTCCTGTCGTACATCATGAACCCCCCGCCGAGCCCCCTGTAGATCGAGTCAGGGAACGTGATCGTCCTGTACTCCTGCGCGACGGCGCACAGGCACGGGGCGCAGGTGAGAAGTGCTGCGGCAACGAGCACGCGTTCTGCGCGGGACACGGCGGTCATGCCTCGCGCCTCACGGTTTCTGGGGAGAACGCCGGGAGGCAGACGGCGACGTATTCCGCCCCGTCGGGAGTGGAGTACTGGACCCACTCGTCCTTATGGGCGATGACCGCCTGTCCCGCCTGCACGTCGATCGTCCCCCCCTTGTGCGCGACGCGCACCATTCCCCTGAGCACGAGCGTGTACTCGTCGAACATCGGCGTCTGCGCCGGCTCGATCCAGCCCGGGGGGCTCTGCATGCGGGCGATGCTGACAGCGGGGGTGCGGGTGTTCACGTTCCCCACGAATTCCTCGATGATCTTGGGAGCATTTCCCGCGGCTGCAACACGCGTCGGGGCTTTGATGAGCGTCGGCATAGTCTCCTTTCAGCCGGGAGGGATCTGCACCCCGGCTGCCGCGATGTCGCCGAGCAGCCGTTCGGGCGTTGTATAGTGGATCGCACGGAGGCCCAGCGCCCTCCCCGCGTCCACGTACTGTGCAATGTCGTCGATGTACACGCAGGCGTCAGCCGGGAGCCGGAGCTTCGCGAGGATGTCCTCGTAGATCCGCCGGTCGGGTTTCATCGCACGCACTTCAAACGAGAGCGTGACGGCGTCGAACAGCGGGAAGATCGACACGGGCCTGATGCCGTACTCGTAGTGCCAGGCGTTCGTGTTCGAGAGGAGCCCGAGCGCGTATCGCCCTTTCAGGGCCCGCACGAGCGCGAACGTCTCCGGTTTCGGCGTGAAGATATCCGTGTACGCCCGGATGAAGTCCTCGCGGCCCATCGTGAGGGAGGCGATCGACGTGATCTCCCGGAAAAACTCCTCCGACGTGATGAGCCCGGTTTCATAGCGCACGGCGACCGCGGAGCCGAGCGAGAACTTCTGCCCTATCTCCTCGCCCCTGAGCGGGGAGTGTGCCGCGATCCGCGCGATGAACCTGTTGATGTCGAAGTCGGCGATCACGCGGCCGAAATCGAATATCACCGCGCGGACTTCCCTCCGGTGGCTGCTCATGGGGCGGCGGGCACGATGACCGGTTCCCTGCGGAGCCGCACGCCGAACTTCTCCTCCACCCGCCGCTCGATATCGGCGGCCAGGGTGAGCACGTCCGCCGTTGTCCCTCCCCGGTTGACAATTGCCAGCGCATGGCGCTCGGAGATGCAGGCGCCTCCCCGCCGTGTGCCTTTCGGGAATCCCGCGTGCTCCACCAGCCACGCGGCGGAGAGCTTGACCCCCCCGGGGGCAGGGTAGGTCGGGAGCGCGAGACTCTTGAGCCGCTTCTCGAAGAACTCCAGCGGCACGACGGGATTCATGAAAAACGATCCGACGGACCGTGAGTTGGGATCCGACGGGTCGATCACCATCGATTTCTTCCTGCGGAGGGCAAGCACCGCCTCGCGCACGGCGGCTGGCGTGCGCGCAGCCCCGCGCTCATCGATCTCGCGGGCGAGCTCCGGGTAGGAGATGTCCGCGGCCGGCCGTGCCGCGAGCCGGAAGCGGACTGCCGTGATAATGAAGCGGTTTGCGTCGACTCCCTTGAAGCGGCTCTCACGGTAGCCGAAGCCGCATTCCTCCTGCGTGAAGGCGGTATCCCGGAGCGTCTCCCGGTCGATGGCGCTCACGGAAACGATCGTCTCCGCGACCTCCTGCCCGTACGCGCCGACGTTCTGGACGGGCGTCGCACCGGCCGAGCCCGGGATGCCGGAGAGGCACTCGATGCCGCCCCACCCCCTGCTCACGGTGCGAAGCACGACCGCGTCCCACGGCTCTCCCGCCCCCACCGTGACGAGCGCACCGTCCGTTGTGTCCTCGGCGCTGTACCCGGGGAGGCAGACCTGGAGCACCACCCCTTCAAATCCCTCGTCATGGAATATAATGTTGCTTCCCCCCGCAAAGACCTGCACGGGGAGCTTCGAGCGCCGGGCGAACTCCAGCGACGCGCGGATGTCGTCCGTCGTCCGGCACCGGGCAAACCACCGGGCGAGCCCGCCGAGACCGATCGTCGTGTGGAGGGCCAGGACCTCCCGGGTGGTCATGCACGAAGGGGGAGACGCTGCCATGGGCTGATGTCAGGCCGACCGGTGGACGTGGTTGACCGACGCCTGTGCCGTCGGCATGATGACGATCTGGGAGACGTCGACGTGCGGGGGACGCGTCGCACAGAAGATCACCGCCTCCGCCACGTCCTCCCCCGTGAGGGGCATCATGTGTGCGTACGTCTGCGCGGCGCGGGCCTTGTCGCCGTGGAAACGCACCTCGCTGAACTCCGTCTCCACCAGCCCGGGATCGATGGAGCTGACGCGCACGTTGGTTCCCAGGAGGTCCATCCTGAGCCCTCCCGAGATGGCGGCCACCGCGAACTTGCTCGCGCAGTAGACGTTGCCGTTCGGGTAGAGCTGGTGGCCCGCGATCGATCCCATGTTGATCACGTGACCGCTGTTCCGCCTGACCATGCCGGGGAGGATCGCGCGCGTGACGTAGAGGAGTCCCTTGACATTCGTGTCGATCATCTCCTCCCAGTCCTGCACATCCCCCTCCTGCAGCTTGACGAGCCCGCGGCTCAGGCCCGCGTTGTTGACCAGGATATCGATTGTCTCCCAGAACGGGGGAAGTCCGGCCAGGGCGCCTTCCACCGCGGCACGGTCCCGGACATCGAGCCGGAAGGCGTGCGTGGTGACGGCATGTGTCTCTTCCAGCTCACGCGCGAGTTTCTCGATCCGCTCAAGCCGCCGCGCGGCCATGAGCACGTTTGCTCCCTCGCGGGCGAATGCCCTGGCGCAGGCCTCGCCGATCCCGCTGCTGGCGCCTGTGACAAAAACGTTCCGGTGCTGCAGTGACTGGCTCATGGCTTGTGCCCCTGGATTCATTCCTCTGTCACGTCCTGGAACTGCGGCTCGATATCCACCGGCAGGCGGACCATCCGGTCCAGCGTCCGCTGGAGCTCCGGCCGGATCACGGCGTAGCGGGTCAGCAGCTCCTTCGCGGCGGCATAGTCGCCCTGTGCCTGGATCGTCATGATCTCCCCGGTGAGCGTGCGTGCGCCCGCCTTGAACTTGCCGATGTCCGCGGAGAAGACGCCGGAGGCCTGGTTGTACACGATCGCCCCCGCGTCCATCAGGTAGTTGAACTGCAGCGCCATCCCCTGTGCGTGGGCATCGTTGAGGCCGAACCGGACCGAGCGGAAGATGCCGGCCAGGTACGTCACGTACATCTGCCGTTCCATCGTGGAGTCGACCACCCGGTGGTCGATCAGGTACTGGAGCGCGAAGAGCCCGCTGATGTCCGCCTTGGCTTCTTCGATCGTCGAGCTGAGCTCCTGCATCGCCTGCCGCGCGGTCGTCTGCTTCCCGCGCACGACGATCGAGTGGGGCCCCAGCCCGTGCATCAGCTCGTGCGCCAGGATGTGCGTGAAGAACGCGTTGAAGTGAAGGAAGGACTGCTGCGAGGGGTCGAGCGCGATTCCCGCGATCGGCTTCAGGATCGTGGTGTATTTCGCCCGCTGGACGTTCTTGAGCATCACGCGCTTGCTCCCCTTCTCGGCCGTGACGCGCTCGTCGTTGGGGAGATTGAACGCCGCCGTCTGGACCCCGGCGCGGGATTCGCCGCCGGTGACCACCTCGTCCACGACGCGGATCGGCGAGAGGGCGCCGAGCTTCGGGTTCCGGTATTTCCTGTCAATCGGGAGCGCGTCCTCGATCTCCTGCAGGTGGGAGGAGAACATCGCCAGCTTCGCCGTCTCCGCGCTGTCGCGGACGCAGATGAACGCTTCGAACGCGGCCTTGTAGTTAAACAGCCGGTCCATGTACACCTCGTAGGGACCGATCGTGGGCTCGATCGGGCTGTCCAGGTCCATCCAGGCGACGTCGCTCGCGTAGTAGTCGTTGGAGATGAATGCCTCGGCCCGCTTCCTCAGGAAGTCCTTGAGCGACGCGTTGTCCGAAAGGCCGGCCGCCTCCTTCAGGAGCTGGGATGCCTGCAGGAGGAGGTCGCTGTATTCCTGGCTGTAGGGGACGATCGAGAGGGCGCGGGTGCCGGTCCTGCGGATCACCGTGAAGAACCCGGTCGCCTCTTTCTTCTGCGCCTCGGGGAGCGTTTCCACCCAGGTGTTGAATTCCTCCTTCGTCATGTCTTCCGGGTAGTAGTTCGCGCCCGGCGGCCGCAGGGGGGGGACGCCCGTGATGAACGGATCATCGTGATCCAGGATCGACCAGGGGCACCGGTTGATATTATAATAGTGGAGCCGCTCCTCCCCCCCGGAGGTCTTGTCGGCCTCGAGCCTGCGGCGGAGCGCCTCGTTGCCGCTCCAGACCTGCCGGGTGTAGATGGCGTCGATGATGCGCGCCGCCTCGGTCAGCTTGGCCAGCACGGCCCGGTCCCCCGGACTCAGGCGCGACAGGTCGGCCGTGACGGGCGTGGGGGCGAACCGTACGATCTTTGTTCCCAGCTGCGACACCGGTTTTTCACCGGAACATCCTGCGATCATGGCGATCAATCCTGCAATGAGAACTGCGACGGGTATCTTCATGTGCGCTCCGCGGTCTGATTGTGGATGTCGGACGATAGTCAGCCGGCCCCCGCTGCCCCCTCCCGGAGTTCCTGTTCGAGTTTCCGCATGACTTCCAGCAGAGGGAGGTTCTTCTCGGCGGCGATCCGCCGGCATTCTTCGTATTCGGGTGCAGCCACTTCCCTCCCGTCCCGCACCACCGCCTTGGCCTTCACGCGTCCCAGCGATGTCTCGACTTCCAGGTGGCGCCGGGGGAGCTTCAAACGTCCGGAGGGCTGTATCCTGAGCCCGATGGTGGAGGTCTCCCGGTACAGCACCGCGATGACGGCATCAAGGTGCGACCGCTCCGCCATGGTCGACAGCAGGATGCCCGGCCTCCCCTTCTTCATGACCACGGGGACGAGGTACGCGTCGTGTGCGCCCGCCTGAAGCAGGCGCTCGATCACGTACGGGTAGGCCTGGGGATTCATGTCGTCGATGTTCGTCTCGACGATCACGACGTCTTCCCCCTCGCGCGGCGTCTCCAGCGTGCCGATGATGACCCGGAGGAGGTTGGGCAGCTCCGGGAACTCGTTCGTCCCGGCGCCGTAGCCGATCGCGTCAACCGTCAGGCGCTCCTCGTTCAGGACGCCGGAGGAGAGCGCGCGGATGATCGCCGCGCCGGTGGGGGTGGTCAGCTCGTGCGGCACCGTGGTGAGCGCCGCGGGGTACCCTTTGAGGATCTCCAGCGTTGCCGGGGCGGGCACGGGCATCGTGCCGTGGCGCGTCTGGATGGTGCCGCCGCTCCCGAGTTTGACGGGAGAGGAATAGAGGGCGTCGATCCCGGCGATCTCCATGCAGAGCGCGCTGCCGGCGATGTCCACGATCGAATCGAGCGCTCCCACCTCGTGGAAGTGGACCTTCTCGGGGGTGGTGCCGTGCACCTTCGCTTCCGCCCGCGCGATCACCGAAAACACCGCGCGCGACCGCTCCTTCACGCGTGCGGGAAGCGCGCTCGCCGCGAGGATGCGTTCGATATCCGCCAGGTGCCTGTGGACGGGGTGATCCTCCGTCGTCACGACGTCGATATGGAGAGCCTCGACGGCGTTGCGCCTGATGTGGCGCGCCGCCAGCTCGAAACCGCCGATGCCGAGCGCGGCGAGCCCGCTCCGCAGCTCATCGAAGGGAACGCCCGCGTCGACGAATGCGGCCATCGTCATGTCGCCGGCGATTCCCCCCACCGTATCCAGGTATGCGATCCTCATGCGCGTGCGACAAGCCTCCGTTCAAGATGTTCGAGAAAGCGCGCCGTGGCGCCGGTGTGTGACGCGACGAAGCGGGCGGCGCATTCACCCGAGGCCGTGCGCGCCGCCTCGTCCTGCAGCAGGTTCTTCAGCGTCCGGTACAGCTCCGGCTCGTCCCCCGCGACGAAGCCTCCCCCGCATTCGACGAGCATGATCGGCTCGTGCGCGTTCCTGTGCTTCGGTCCGAACAGGACCGGGATGCCGAACACGGCCGCCTCCAGCACGTTGTGGACCCCCTGCCGGAAGCTCCCGCCGACGTACGCGACGTGCGCGTGGGCGTACAGCACGAGCAGTATCCCGACGCTGTCCACGATAACGACGCCCTCGCCCGCGTACTCATTGAGCGCGGAGAAGCGGATCGATGCGGCCTTCCCGTTGAGGTCCCGCTCCAGGTTCTCGAGGTGCTCTTCGGTCGGCTCGTGGGGGACGACAATGAGCAGCACATTGCCCAGCTCCGCCTGCAGGCGGAGGCAGGCGGGGAGCAGCACCTCTTCGTCCTCCGGCCAGCTGCTGCCGATCACCACCACGCGCTTTCCCCCGGTGATGGCCGGGGGAATGATCCGGCGCTTCCGGGCCTCGTCGCTCCGCGCGGTGACCTGGTCGTAGCGGGTATCGCCGATCGACTGGAGGGTCGGGCCGCGGAGGCCGAACCGGCGGAACGCCTCCAGATCGGAGGGTGCAACGGTGAGGATATCGTCAATGGTATTATAGACGCTGCGGTGGAACCCCCGTGCCAGCGGGAGCCGGCGGCGCGTGTGCATGCGCATGGTCGCGTTGGCGATCAGCACCGGGATCCTGCGCCGCCCCAGCTCCCAGATGTGATTGGGCCAGATGTCGTAGCGGACCATCACCGCCGCATCCGGGCGGATGAGATCCAGGAAGCGCCTTGCGTTCCTCCGCGTGTCGAACGGCAGGTAGGTGATCACGTCCGCCAGGCGGTACTTCCGCGAGTGCTCGTACCCTGAGGGGGAGAAAAATGACACGACGACAAGCGTCCCGGGGCGCCGCCTCTTCAGCTCCGCGATGATGGGCTTCGCCTGCTCAAACTCTCCCATGGACGACGAGTGGAACCAGACGCGCGGACCCGCCGGGAGCGCAGCCACCTGCTGCTCCAGGGAGGCGAAAAGCGTGTCCCGGCCGCGGATTCCCCGGCGCGTCTTCGCGTTCACGAGCCCGATCAGCTGGAGCGCGATCCAGAACAGCGGGATGACGATGAAGCTGTAGGCCAGTTCCCAGAGGCGGCTCATGCGCCCATCCGTTCTTCGGCGGCTGCGGCGACCCGCGCCGCGCCGATCTCATTCATGCAGCGGAAATGCCCCTCCGGGCAGCGGGGGAGGCCGATGTGCGTGCAGGGCCTGCAGGCGAGTCCCGGGTGCTCCACCACCGAGGACCTGCTGCCGCGCGGGAAAAAACCGAACTGCCGGACAGTGGGACCGAACACCGCCACCACGGGGATGCCCCGCGCGGCGGCGATGTGCATGAGGCCCGTATCGTTTGCGATGATGACCGCGCAGCGGTCCATCGCGGCGGCGGTCTCCAGGAGCGAGAGCTTTCCGGCCAGGTTGAGCGTCACCGCCCCCGGCGCGGCGCTGCGGAGACCCGACACGATTGCCGCGCAGAGTCCCTCTTCCTCCGCCCCGCCGAAGAGGAGGAACGGCATCTCCCCGTGGCGTGCGGCCAGGCCGGCCGTGCAGGCCGTGAAGCGTTCCTGCGGCCACATCTTGTTTCCGTGCCGGGCGCCGGGACAGAGGCCGATGGCGCGCGTCCCGGGCGCAATCCCGCCCGCGGCGATCAGCGCCTCGGCCCGGGAGCGCTCCGCGGCCGTGAAATAGATCTCCGGCGCGCCGCCGTCGTCGGTGACGCCCCAGTCGCTCACGGTTTCCAGGTAGCGCGCGGGAACGTCCGGCGCCCCGCCCCAGCGGTCGTAGGCGTCGATCTTGAGGTAGACCAGGAGCGCCCGGGCGATCTTCCGCTTGTTCACGCGGGTGACCGGCGCGGCGCCAGAAGCGAGGAGGCGGCTCCGGATGCTGTCGTGGATGTCGATAATGAGGTCGTAGCCGGAGGCGGCGATCAGGCGGCGGAGGCGGAGGATGTCTCCGGGCGTGCCGCCGCTCGGAAACGGCACAACGTGCGTGAGATGGGGATTGTACCGCACGAGATCGGCGTACTCCTCCTTGACGAGAAAGTCGATCTGGGAATCCGGGTAGCGCCCGTGCAGCGCGCGCACGAGCGGCGAGGAGAGGACAATGTCGCCGACGGAACTTAAGCGGATGACGAGCGTTTTATGTAATACACCCTGCATGTCGGCCGTGTGCAATGGTACCAACTTTCGGGCCAAATAGCAAAGCTTGAATGTCAGGCAGGGAGCGCATACATTGACGGAAGACAATCCGGGGACATCCATGAATCGACCGGCGACACTCGGCGAGCTCCGCGCAAGCGGCTACCGCGTCCTCCCGCTGAAGGAAGAGATGCGCGCAAACCTCATCCGCAAGATGCGCGCGAAGGAGGAGCTCTTCCCGGGGATCATCGGGTACGACCAGACCGTGGTGCCCGCCCTGGTCAACGCCATCCTGGCGAAGCACGACATCATCCTGCTCGGCCTGCGCGGCCAGGCGAAGTCGCGCATCGTCCGTCAGCTCATTTCGCTGCTCGATGAGGAAGTGCCGGTGGTGGCCGGGAGCGAGATCAACGACAATCCGTTTGCGCCGGTGAGCAAGCACGCCGCCGACCTGGTGCGCGAACGCGGCGACGCGACGCCGGTGGACTGGATCCACCGCAGCCGCCGCTACGGCGAAAAGCTCGCGACGCCCGATGTGACGATCGCGGACCTCATCGGCGACATCGACCCGATCAAGGCCGCCGCGCAGCGCCTCCACTACGCGCACGAAGGCGCGATCCACTTCGGCATCATTCCCCGCTGCAACCGCGGCATCTTCGCGATCAACGAGCTGCCGGACCTCCAGCCCCGCATCCAGGTCGGCCTGTTCAACATTCTCGAGGAGAAGGACATCCAGATCCGCGGGTTCAACATCCGCATCCCGATGGACATCATGCTCGTGTTCACGGCGAACCCGGAGGACTATACCAACCGCGGCAACATCATCACGCCCCTGAAGGACCGGATCGATTCCCAGATCCTCACGCACTACCCGCGGTCGCTCGAGGACGCGATCCGGATCACGGAGCAGGAAGCCCACGTCGCGCGCGAGGGGAAGGAGATCCGCGTCCCCCGGTTCTTCCGCGAGATCGTCGAGCAGATCGCGGTGGAGGCCCGCAAGTCCGAGTTCGTCGACCAGAAGTCGGGCGTGAGCGCGCGCCTGACGATTGCCGCCATGGAGAACCTGGTGAGCAACGCCGAGCGCCGGGCGATCATGATCGGGGAGACGATCGTGGTTCCCCGCATCTGCGACCTGCCGCACGTGCTGCCGGGTCTCACGGGCAAGATCGAGCTGGTTTTTGAGGGGGAGCAGGAAGGCTCGGTGAAGGTGAGCAAGGCGCTGGTGGGGAAGGCGGTCCGCGAGACGTTCCGGAAGTACTTCCCCGATCCCCTCCGGAAGCGCACGCGGCAGTCGGGCGAAGGGGGCGGGGGGGGGAAGCAGGCGCCGGAGGACCCCGAATACGGGAAGATCATCCAGTACTTCGAGACCGGAAACACCATCGAGATCGCCGACGACATGACGATCGCCGCCTACACGCGCGAGCTGGACAAGGTCCGCGGACTGCGCGAGCTGACGCGCAAGTACATGAAGACGATCGACGACCAGTACGAGCTTCCCTCGGTCATGGAGTTCGTGCTGGACGGGCTGCACCAGAACTCCAAGATCGCGAAGGACGAGATGGACCACCGGACGGCGTACAAGGACCTGGTGGGGAGCATTTTCACGGGACAGGGTAAGATGTACGAGGAGGACTGACGCGTGCGCTTCCGGTACTCCCGCTGGCGGCCGGAGTCTGCCACCGACGAACAGCGGCTGCAGCAGATGGTCTCCCTCTTCAGCTACCTCACCGTGCAGACCAACGGCGACGTGGAGGAGGCGCTGGAGTGGCTCAAGCAGCTGGCGGAGGAGTACGGCCTCTTCGACGAGAACATGACGATGGACGACCTGATCGACAAGCTCCGGGAGATGGGGCTGATCGAGGACGCAGAGAGCGGGATCCAGCTCACCGGCAAGGGGATCCAGCGCATCCGCCAGGACGCCCTCCGGGAGATCTTCACCTCCCTCAAGAAGGCCCCCTCCGGCAACCACGAGACCCCGTACACCGGCAGCGGCGTCGACCGCCTGAGCGAGACGAAGAAGTACCGCTTCGGCGATCAGCCCACGAACATCGACCTCACCTCCACGCTCACCAACGCGTTCCGGCGGGACGGGATCGACGACTTCACGCTGAAGGAGGAGGACCTCGAGGTCTACGAGACCGAGCACCAGACGACGTGCGCCACGGTGCTGATGATCGACATCAGCCACAGCATGATCCTCTACGGGGAGGACCGCATCACCCCGGCCAAGCAGGTCGCGCTCGCGCTGACGGAGCTCATCATGACGCGCTTCCCGAAGGACTACATTGCGCTGGTCACCTTCGGCGACGAGGCGCAGCTGGTGAGCATCAATGAGCTTCCCTTCCTCACCGTGGGCCCGTTCCACACGAACACGCGCGCCGGACTCCAGCTCGCCCGCGACCTGCTCCGGCGCCGGGGGGGCAACGTCAACAAACAGATCTTCATGGTGACCGACGGCAAGCCCTCCGCCATCTTCGAACCGAACGGGCGGCTGTACAAGAACTCGTTCGGCCTGGATCCCCGGATCGTCAACAAGACGCTCGACGAGGCCGTCGCCTGCCGCCGCGAGCACATTCCCATCACCACGTTCATGGTGGCGCGCGATCCCTACCTGGTGAACTTCGTCGAGGAGCTCACCAAGGCCAACCACGGGCGCGCGTACTATTCCTCGCTCAACACGCTCGGGGAGTTCATGTTCGTCGACTACATCCGCAATCGCCGCAAGAAGTTCTCCCGGTAGCGGCCGGCCGCGCCCGCCTCCCGGCTCTCCTTGAAATTAAACGGGATTTTGTGCACTATACCGCGTGATTCTCATCATTCCCGCGGTGGAAATACGCGCGGGCCGCTGCGTGCGCACCGCGCAGGGCGTCGGGGGCTTCGGCTACTCCGACGATCCGGTCGCGGTGGCCCGCCTCTGGCGGACCGAGAACGCGAAATCCCTGCACGTCACCGACCTTGACGGCGCCCGCGAGGGACGCCTGGTGAACGCCGAGACGGTCAAGCGCATGGTGCAGACCATCGACATCCCGGTGGAGCTGGGCGGAGGCGTGCGGACATTCGAGGACGCGCGCTGGGCCTTCGAGACCGGCGTCTACCGCGTCCTGGTCAACACGATGGTGATCGAGCACCCCGAAGAGGCCCAGCGGCTCCTTGCCGTGTACGGTCCCAGCAAGGTCGTGCTCGCGATGTACGCCGTCCGCGGCATCGTCGCGATGCACGGCGGCACGACCACCTCCGGCCTCACCGCGCTCTCGGTGGCGCTCAACGGGAAGGCGCTCGGATTCCGCCGCCTCGTCTACGCCGACATCGGGGAGGACGGCGCCCCGGCGATGGTGAACTTCGACGTGCTGCGCGATCTGGGGGAAAAGACCGGGATGCGCATCACGGCCGCCGGCGGGATCGCCGGGCTGGAGGACCTGCTGAAGATCCAGGAGCTCGAGCGCTCGGGCGTGGACTCGGTGATCATCGGCCGCTCCCTCTATGAGAACAGGTTCCCGTGCCAGGCGATCTGGCGCAAGTGCGAAGCGGGGAACTATCCCTACACAGCCAGGATCTGACGATGCAGAAAGTGGCGGTGCTCCTGGGCAGCAGGAGCGACGAGCAGGCGATGGCAGGGTGCACCGAGTACCTCGCGAAGTTCGGCATCCCCTATGACCTCAGGATCTCCTCCGCCCACCGCCAGCCCGCGGCGACGGCGGCGTTTGTCTCGGGCGCGGAGGCCGCAGGATACGCCATCATCATCGCGGCCGCCGGCATGGCGGCCCACCTGGCGGGGTTTGCCGCCGCCCACACGACACTGCCCGTGATCGGCGTGCCGCTCGACGGCTCGGCCCTGAACGGCGTGGACGCCCTCTATTCGACGGTGCAGATGCCCGCGGGCATCCCCGTTGCCACCGTGGCGATCGGAGCGGCGGGAGCCAGGAACGCGGCGGTGCTCGCCGCGGAAATCCTCGCGCTCAACGACGAGACCCTCCGGCGGAAGCTTGCCGAGTTCCGCGCCGGGGGAGCGAAGTTCTGACGTTCCTCCCGTCACTGCTCAGCCGATGAAACTCCTGGTCCTGGGGCACCTGTGCGTGGACGGCGTCCACCGCGGCGGGAAGCCCGTGCGGGAGCGCTGGGGAGGCATCGCCAATGCGGTGGCCGCGCTCGGCGCACTGGTCTCTCCGCCGGACGTCATCGTTCCCGTCTGCGGCGCGGGCGCCGCGGAGCGGGAGGGATTCCTCCGGTGGCTCGGCCGGTTCGGCGCGGTCGATCCCTCGGGCGTCTTCACGCTCGAGGGACCCACGAACAGGATCGATCTGTACGACCGTCCGGGCGCGGAAGCCGTGGCCTGCGCGCAGTCGGTGGCCCCCCCCGTGCCGTATGAACGGATCAGGAAGTTCCTCTCGGCCGACGGGATCCTGATCAACATGTTCTCCGGGGCCGACATCACGCTCGAGACGCTCGACCAGATCAGGATGGAGATCCGCGCCCGCGAGACGCCCGTTCACTTCGACTTTCACAACCTGACAACGGCGATTTCGCCGGAGCGCGAGCGCGTGCGGCGGCCGCTCGAAGAGTGGCGGCGGTGGGCGTTCATGCTCCAGTCCGTCCAGCTGAACGAGGAGGAGGCCGCGGGCCTCACGGTGGACCGTCTCACGGAGGAGCAGCTCACCGGGCATCTTCTCACGCTCGCGACGGGGTGCGTGCTCATCACGCGCGGCTCCCGCGGCTCCACGCTCTTCACGAGCGAGCACAAGAAGATCCACCGGCGGGATTTCCCCTGCACACCGGTCGCAGACACGGAAGGCGTGCAGGGTCTGGGCGATATCTTCGGGGCGGCGTTCCTCTTCCGCTTCCTGGCGACGCGCGATATGCCGGCCGCAGCGGCGTTTGCGACACTCACGGCGGCGGCGGCGGCGCAGGGGCCGGATCCGGGGGAGCGGCGCTCGTCCGACTGACGCGGCGTCATTTGCGGAGGCAGCAATGAACATTGCGCTGATCGGTTACGGCAAGATGGGGAAAGAGGTCGAGCAGGCGGCCCGCTCGCGCGGGCTCACCGTGGCGAAGACATTTGACATCCACAACAACACCGGCAGCCTGGGACTGACCCCCGAGGCGCTGCAAGGGGTGGACGTCTGCATCGAGTTCTCCACGCCGGGGGCGGTCATGGAGAACATCGCCGCCGTCGCGCAGTGCGGCAAGAACCTGGTCGTGGGAACGACCGGGTGGTACGACCGGCTGGAAACGGTAAAGAAGCTGGTGAAGGAGAAGAAGATCGGGTTCCTCTACGCCCCCAATTTCTCGCTCGGCCTCAACATCTTCACGCAGATCGTCGCGCATGCGGCGCACATGATGGACCGCTACACGCAGTACGACGCGGCGGTCACGGAGAGCCACCACCGCGGCAAGGCGGACAGTCCCTCGGGCACGGCGCTCTCGCTCGCCTCCTGCGTGCTGCAGGGCATGAAGCGGAAGACGGAGATCCTCACCGAGACGAGTCACGGCCAGATCAAGCCGCACCAGCTCCACGTCACGTCGTCGCGCATCGGGAGCGTGCCCGGCACGCACGCCGTGCTGTTCGATTCCGACGCGGATGCGATCGAGCTGGTGCACACCGCGCGGAACCGCTCCGGCTTCGCGCTCGGCGCGGTGGTGGCGGCCGAGTGGCTGAAAGGCAAAAAAGGCTTTTACACGATGCGCGACGTTATCACGCTCTGAGGCATTCTTCGGGAGAACACGCCATGGCCAGACGGAAACTGCTGTTCCGGGGTACCGGAACGGCGCTTGTCACCCCCTTCAGGAGAGACGGCGGGGTGGATGAGGTCGTGCTCCGCGAGCTTGTCGACAGGCAGATCCGGGCCGGCGTCGAGGCGCTCGTCCCTGTGGGAAGCACCGGTGAAGGCGCCACGCTCAGCGAGGAGGAGCAGGCGCAGGTCATCGAGGCCGTGGTGGATCAGGTGCACGGCCGGGTTCCCGTGATCGCCGGCGCGAGCAGCAACGCCACCGCGCGCGCGGTCGCCCTGGCGAAGGAAGCGAAACGCCGGGGTGCCGACGCGATCCTGACGGTCGCGCCCTTCTACAACAAGCCAACGCAGGAGGGACTCTACCAGCATTTCAGCGCCATCGCGGACGCGGTGGAGATGCCGATCGTGGTGTACAACGTTCCGGGCCGGACCGCCTCCAACATCGAGGCGGCGACGCAGATCCGGCTGGCGGAGGAGATCCCCTATGTCGCGGGGGTCAAGGAGGCCTCGGGCAACCTCGCGCAGATCATGGAGGTGCTCCACCACCGTCCCGCGGGCTTCGGCGTCTGGTCGGGGGACGACAACCTGGCGCTCCCGCTGGTGGCGCTGGGAGCGGACGGCATCATCTCCGTCGTTGCGAACGAGGTCCCGAAGGAATTCGGCACCATGATCCGCCTGGCGCTCAGGGGAAAGTACGAGAAGGCCCGCGGGCTGCATTTCCGGCTGCTGCACCTGATGAACGTGAACTTCGTCGAGTCCAACCCCATTCCCGTGAAGGCGGCCATGGCGAAGATGGGACTCCTGGAAGAAGTGTACCGCCTCCCCCTCACGGAACTCTCCGAAGCCTCCCGCGGGAAACTGGAGAAGGCGCTGAAACAGCTCAGGCTCGTGAAGTAGCCGATGTCGCTCCAGGCCGACATCGAGGCGCTCTTTGCCGCAGACCCCGCGCAGCTCGACCGCGCCGAGGCGCTCCGGCGCTTCGCCGAATTCAAGTTCTTCCTCAACCGGGGGGAAATCCGCGCGGCGGAGCCGAAGGGAGGCTCCTGGCGCGTGAACGCGTGGGTCAAGAAGGGGATCCTCCTCGGGTTCAGGCTGGGCGAGCTTGTGGACGTCTCGATTGACGGCCGGTTCCGCTATTTTGACAGGAGCACGTATCCCCTCAAGACGCTGGACGTCTCCGACGGCATCCGGGTGGTCCCGGGCGGCTCGTCCATCCGCGACGGCGCCTACGTCGCGCGGGGCGTCGTGTGCATGCCCCCGATGTACATCAACGTCGGCGCCTATGTCGACGAGGGGACGATGGTCGATTCCCACGCGCTCGTGGGCTCATGCGCGCAGGTCGGCAAGCGCGTCCATATCAGCGCCGCGGCGCAGATCGGCGGCGTCCTGGAGCCGGTGGGCGCGCTCCCGGTCATCATCGAGGACGAGGTGCTGATCGGAGGGAACTGCGGCATCTATGAGGGCACGGTCGTGGGCGCCCGCGCGGTGATCGCGGCGGGCGTGGTGATCACCGGCGGCACCGCGCTCTACGATGCGGTGCGCGAGACGGTCTACAGGAAGACGCCCGCCGCACCGCTGGCCGTCCCCCCCGGCGCGGTTGTCGTTCCCGGGACCCGGCCGATGGCAGGCGCATGGGCGGAGGCGCAGGGACTGTCCCTTGCCGCACCCGTGATCGTCAAGTACAGGGACGGGAAGACCGACGCCGCCACAGCGCTCGAGGATGCCCTCCGATGAGCGACCGCCGCGTGCTCGTCTTCGGGAGCAACGGGCTGCTCGGCCAGAAGGTCGCCGAGCTGCTCGTGCGCGGGACGCCGGCGTCGGTGACGCTCTCCTCGTTTGAAAGCGCGGCGGTGCGCCCGCCCGACCCCGCCGTCTACGTGCAGGCCGACATCACCTCCCGCAGGGAAGTGCGGCAGGTGGTGGCGCGCGCGGAGCCGGACGTGATCGTCAACTGCGCGGCGATCACGAACGTGGACGCGTGCGAGACGGAACGTGAGGCCGCCTGGAAGGTGAACGTCGGCGGCCTGGAGAACATGATCGACGCCGCGCGGCGCAGCGACGCCCTGATCGTGCACGTGTCGAGCGACTACATCTTTGACGGGAAAAGCGGCCCCTACACCGAGGACGACCGGCCTGAGCCGTTGAGCTATTACGGAAAGACGAAGCTCGCAGGCGAGAATGCGCTCCGCACCTCGGGGATGAAGTACCTGATCGCGCGGACGATGGTGCTGTACGGTTTCGCCCCCGGCGTGAAGCAGAACTTCGCCCTCTGGCTCATCCAGTCGCTGGAGAAGGGGACGGCGGTGAGGATCGTGGACGACCAGTTCGGCAACCCGACGCTGGCGGACGATCTGGCGTACGGGCTCCTGCGGGGCGTGGAGCTGGGCAGGACCGGCATCTACAACATCGCCGGGCGCGACATTGTCAGCCGCCACGAGTTCGCCCTGCGGATCGCGCGCGCGTTCGGCCTTGACCCGTCGCTGATTGCGCCGGTCAAGACCGCCCAGCTGCGCCAGCCCGCGCACCGGCCGCTGAAGTCGGGACTCATCACGCTCAAGGCGGAAGTCGAGCTGGGGATCCATCCCTCCACGATCGAGCAGGGACTTGCGGTGCTCAAGAACCAGATTTCCCGGGGCAGGCGGCGTGCGGCCGACAGCGGTCCCGTCCCCGGGCAGCCGCACGGCCGCGGCGCCACACGAGGAACGTAATCGATGCTGGACATCAGGTACATCAGGGAACACGCCGACGCGGTCCGCGAGGGCGTGCGGCTCAAGGGAGAGGACGTCGCCCGCGTCGCGGAGGCCATCGCGCTGGACGAGGAGCGTCGCCGTGCGCTGCAGAAGACGGAGACGCTGAAGAGCCGCAGGAACGCCGTGTCGGCGGACGTGGCGCGGATGAAGGCACGCAGGGAGGACGCCTCCGCGCTTATCGCGGAGATGCGCGACGTGGCGGAGGAGATCAGGAGCCTCGACGCCGCCGTGGCGCAGGTGGAGGAAAAGCTCCGCGCGGTGCTTCTCCTCATTCCCAACGTGCCCCACGCGAGCGTCCCCCCCGGGAAGACCCCCGCGGACAACCAGACGGTGGCCGTCTGGGGGGAGGAGCAGGCGGCCGATTTTCCGCTGCTGCCCCACTGGGACCTGCTGGAAAAGCTCCGGATCATCGATTTTGCGCGGGGAACCAAAATCACCGGCGCGGGGTTCCCCGTGTTTGTCGGCAAGGGAGCGCAGCTTGAGCGCGCGCTCATCAACTTCTTCCTCGACGAGGCGCGCGGACGCGGGTACACCGAGATGGCGCCCCCGCTGATGGTGAACGCCGCGAGTGCCACGGGCACGGGGCAGCTTCCCGACAAGGAAGACCAGATGTACGTTGTGCAGCGGGACGATTTCTACCTGGTGCCGACGGCGGAAGTGCCCGTGACCAACTTCTACCGCGACGAGATCCTCCCCGAACAGCAGCTCCCGGTCATGCTCTGCGCCTATTCGCCCTGCTTCCGGCGGGAGGCCGGATCCTACGGGAAGGACGTGCGGGGACTCAACCGGGTGCACCAGTTCAACAAGGTCGAGCTGGTCCGGCTCTCCCACCCCTCCCGGTCGTACGACGACCTGGAAAGCATGCGCGCCGACGCCGAGGCCCTGATCCGGAAACTCGGGCTCCGCTACCGGGTGTTGCTCATGTGTGCCGGCGACCTCGGGTTCACGCAGGCGAAAAAATACGACCTCGAGGTCTGGTCGCCGGGACAGGGCAAATGGCTCGAGGTGTCGTCCATCAGCAACTTCGAATCGTACCAGGCGCGCCGCATGAACATCCGGTTCCGCCCCGGGGGTGGCGGCAAGCCGGAGATCGTCCACACGCTCAACGGCTCGGCGCTCGCGCTGCCCCGCATCGTCGCGGCGATCCTGGAGCAGTACCAGACCCCCGAGGGAAAAGTGGTCGTGCCGGCCGCGCTCCACCGGTACACGGGATTTGAAATCATAGGGTAGTGTGTGAGGCCGCTCCTTCGCTTGCGTCCGTATCTTGCGCGGTACCGCTCCACGCTCGTGTGGGGACTGGTCACCGTGGTCCTGAGCAACGTCTTCAACGTTGCCCTCCCCCTCTTTGTGGGCCGCGCCATCGATGCGCTCAAGACGGGACTGCAGAGCGGCCACCTGGACAGGGGCGGCATCCTCATGTACGCGCTCCTGGTCGTGGGTTTCTCGCTGGTCGCAGGGATTTTCACGTTCCTCACGCGCCAGACGATCATCGTTGTCTCCCGCCACGTCGAGTTCGACATCCGGAACGATTTCCTCGCCCACATCCAGAAGCTCCCGCTGGCGTATTTCCAGAACACGCCCACCGGTGAGCTGATGGCGCTTGCCACGAACGACATCAGCGCGGTGCGCAACGCGCTCGGGCCCGGGATCATGTACCCGACCGACACGATGATGACGTTCACGATGGTGCTCGCCGTCATGCTCTGGGCCGACTGGCAGCTCACGCTCCTGGCCCTGATACCGCTCCCCTTTGTGTCCGTGGCGGTCTACTACCTGGGGAAGCTCGTCCACAGGAAATTCGAGGAGCGGCAGGCACAGTATTCCGCCCTCACCACGCGCGCGCAGGAAAACCTCTCCGGGATCAGGGTGATCAAGACGTACGTGCGCGAGGAGTACGAGACCGCGCGCTTCAGGGACATGAGCTGGGACTACCTGAAGAAGAACCTGGTGCTCGCCCGCGTCCAGTCCATCATGTGGCCGCTGATGTTCCTCCTGATCGGGTTCTCGCTCGTCATCACGCTGTACAACGGCGGCATGAGGGTCATCGACGGGCGCCTCTCGATCGGCACGCTGACCGCGTTCTTCGGGTACCAGGTCATGCTGATCTGGCCCATGATCGCCTTCGGCTGGGTGATCAACCAGCTGCAGCAGGGGGCCGCCTCCATGGCCCGCCTGACGCGGATCATGGACACGGAGCCGGACATCAGGGAATCGGCGGAGACCGACCGCTCGATCACCGCCGTGAGCGGGGCGATCGAGTTCCGGAACGTCACGTTCCGCCACCGGGGAGCGGCGGAGCCGGCGCTCAGGAACATTTCGCTCACCATCCCGGCCGGGCGCACGCTCGCCGTGGTCGGGTACACGGGTTCCGGCAAGAGCACGCTGGTGAACCTGATCCCGCGCCTGTACGACGTCACGGAGGGGCAGCTCCTGATCGACGGCGTGGACGTGCGGAACATTCCCCTGGACGTCCTGCGCAGATCCATCGGCTACGTGCCGCAGGAGACGTTCCTGTTTTCCGAGACGATCGCGGAGAACATCGCCTACGGCGCCAACGGCGCCAACGGGGGCGACGCGGGCGCCGGCGAGGCGGACATCCGCGAGGCGGCCGAGATCGCGCGGATCGCGCGGGACGTGGCGGAGTTCCCGAAAGGCTACGCGACGATGCTGGGGGAGCGGGGGATCACGCTCTCCGGCGGACAGAAGCAGCGGACGAGCATCGCGCGCGCGGTGATGCGGAAGCCGGCGATCCTGATCCTGGACGACGCCCTCTCGGCGGTGGATACGTACACGGAGGAGGGAATTCTCTCGCGCCTCCGGGGCGTGATGAAAGGGCGGACGAGCATCATCATCAGCCACAGGATCTCCACGGTCAAGGACGCCGACGCGATCGTGGTGCTGGACGGGGGCACGATCAGGGAACAGGGAACACACGACGAGCTGGTCGCGCTCGGCGGCATCTACGCCGAGCTCCACCGCAAGCAGCTCCTGGAAGAGGAGCTGGAACAGCTGTAACACATTCGCAGCGGCAACCCGTGTCACGGGCTGTCATTGCGAGTGGCGCCGCAGGCGCCACGAAGCAATCTCACGCCGGATTGCTTCGTCGCAAAGAGCGCTCCTCGCAATGACAGGACCGTGTCACGGGCTGTCATTGCGAGTGGCGCCGCAGGCGCCACGAAGCAATCTGCATAAAGCCTTACACTAGCACACGAGCATGCAGGAAGAAGAAGTCCTCGGCAAAGCGTACGACGCCCGCCTGATGCGGCGGATGCTCCGCTACCTGCGCCCCTACGGCTGGTACGTCGCCGCGGGGATCGCCCTGAGCATCATCGTCTCGGCCATGGAGGCGGTGCGCCCGTACTTCATCAAGATCGCGGTGGACGTGAATGTCGCGCAGAAGGACGGTCCCGGTCTCCTGCGGACCACGCTCCTCTTCCTCGGCGTGATGATGGTGCGCGGCGTGCTCCAGTACCTCAACACGTACCTCACGCAGTGGATCGGCCAGCGGACGATCTTCGATCTCCGCATGGAGATCTTCGCGCACCTCCAGAGGCTGGGCCTCCGGTTCTACGACCGCAACCCGATCGGGCGCCTGATCACGCGCGTGACGAACGACGTGGAGGTGCTGAACGACATGTTCTCCTCCGGCATCGTGATGGTCTTCAGCGACGTCTTCACGATTATCGGCATCCTCTGGTTCATGTTCACGATGGACTGGCGGCTGGCCCTGATCTCGCTCAGCGTCCTGCCGCTCCTGTTCTACGGCACGTTTCTCTTCCGCCGGAAAGCCCGCGAGGCGTACCGCGACGTGCGCCTCCAGATCGCACGGATCAACGCGTTCATGCAGGAGCATATCACCGGCATGATGGTGGACCAGGTGTTCTCGCGTGAAGCGCACGCGTACGAGGCGTTCCGCGGGATCAACGGCCTGCACCGCGACGCCAACATTCGCTCCATCTTCTATTACGCCCTCTTCTATCCCGGCGTGGACCTGGTCGGGGCGATCGCGGTGGGACTCATCATCTGGTACGCGGGCGTCGAGACGCTCGGCGGCGCGGTGACGATCGGCACGGTGATGGCGTTCCTCCAGTTCAACGAAATGTTCTGGCGTCCCATCCGGGACCTCTCCGAGAAGTACAACATCATGCAGACGGCCATGGCCTCCTCGGAGCGGGTGTTCAAGCTGCTGGATGACGATACGATGATCCCCGACGCGCCGGGCGCGAAGCCGCTGGGCGCGGTGCGGGGGGAGATCGAGTTCAGGAACGTGTGGTTCGCCTATACCGGCGGGCAGGACGGGCAGGAGCCGGACTGGGTGCTGAAAAACGTCTCGTTCACGATCCGCGCCGGGGAGACGGCCGCGTTCGTCGGCCACACGGGGGCGGGCAAGACGACGATCATCAGCCTCCTCTCGCGTCTGTACGACGTGCAGAAGGGACAGATCTTCGTCGACGGTGTCGACATCCGGACCGTCCCGCAGGCGGACCTGCGCCGGCACATCGCCGTTGTGCTCCAGGACGTGTTCCTGTTCTCCGGCGACATTACGGAGAACATCAACCTGGGGAACGCGGCAATCACGCCGGAGCGGGTGATGGAGGCCGCGCGCATCGTGGGCGCCAGCCGCTTCATCGAACAGCTCCCGGGCGTGTACCGCGCGGAGGTGAAGGAACGGGGAGCGACGCTCTCCGTGGGGCAGAAGCAGCTGATCTCGTTTGCGCGCGCGCTTGCCTACCAGCCGCGCATCCTGGTGCTGGACGAGGCCACCTCGAGCGTGGACACGGAAACCGAGATCCTCATACAGGAGGCGATCAAGAAGCTGCTCGCGGGACGGACATCCATCGTGATCGCCCACCGGCTCTCCACCATCCAGTCAGCCACCAACATCATCGTGATGCACAAGGGGGAGATCCGCGAAATGGGGACGCACCAGGAGCTCCTCGCTCTGGGCGGCGTCTACTACACCCTCTACCAGCTCCAGTACAAGGAACAGGAAATCCCCCGGGCGGTGTGACGCCCATCCTTGCACATCAGATCCCCCTTCTGTACTTTCCCCCGCCGGTGCCTCTCCCGGAGGCCCGCAGCGCGTTCTCCCGAACGCCCAGTCCATCACCAGAGGAGGAACCCCATGAACGCACAGGTGCCGGGCACGACCAAGTTCATGACGCTGGAGCGGCACATCATCGAGGGGGAGCGCTCGCACCCGGGCGCGACCGGGAGCTTCTCCTCCCTGCTGCACAATCTCTCTCTTGCCGCGAAGCTGATCTGGCGCGAGGTGACGAAGGCGGGTCTCGTGAACATCCTGGGAAAAACCGACAGGATGAACATCAGCGGCGACGTCGTCAAGAAGCTCGACGAGTTCGCCGACCAGACGATCTACCGGGCGATGGACCACGGCGGGGATCTCTGCGTCATGGCGTCGGAGGAGAACGAGGACATCCTGCAGATCCCGGACGACTATCCCCACGGCCGGTATGTCCTGATCTATGACCCGCTGGACGGCTCGGGGAACATCGACGCGAACGTGACGATCGGGACGATCTTCTCGGTGTACGCCCGCGTGACGGAGTCGGGGATGGGGACGATCGAGGACGTCCTGCAGCCCGGCCACAGGCAGGTGGCGGCCGGCTACCTGCTCTTCGGCTCGAGCATGATGTTCGTCTACTGCACAGGCCACGGCGTGCACGGCTTCACGCTCGACCCGAGCGTGGGAGAGTTCATCCTTTCCCACGAGAACATCCGGATCCCGAAGAAGGGGACGATCTACAGCATGAACGAGGGGAACATCGACCGCTGGAACCCGAACATGCAGCGCTACGTCCGCTGGCTCAAGGAGGATGATCCCGCGACCGGCCGGCCGTACAGTTCCCGCTACATCGGTTCGCTCGTGGCCGACGTCCACCGGACGATGCTCTACGGCGGGCTCTACTGCTATCCCGGGGACACGAAGAACCCCAGCGGCAAGCTCCGCCTCATGTACGAGAACAACCCGCTGGCGTTCATCGTCGAGAACGCGGGCGGGGCCGCCTCCGACGGCAGGCGGCGCATCCTCGACATCAAGCCGACATCGCTCCACCAGCGCGTCCCCCTCTACATCGGGAGCAGGGACGACGTCCGCACCGCCGAGGAGTTCCTGAACGGGATGCGATAAAAAAAACCCGTGCACGCCGGAGGCGGCACGGGTTTCTTCACATGCAGATTCCTGAGATCAGATCTCAGAAATCAGAGGTCGTCCTTACTGCAGCTTTGCCAGCTTCTCCTTCGCCTTCTCCACGAGCGAGCTCGCGGGGTACGTGCTCACGAGCTTTGAGAAGGCATCCTTCGCGGCCGCCTTGTCGCCCATGGCCAGGTAGGAGTTCCCGATCATGAGCTGAGCGTAGGGGCGTTTCCCGGAGCCCGAATACCCCAGCACCGTTTCGAAGTGCTTGATCGCCTCGTCGTATTTCTTCATCCCGTAGTACGACTCGCCGATCCAGTACTGGCAGTTGTCGACCAGCTTGTCGCCCCCCGAGTTGATGATCGCCTGGAACTGGTTGGCCGCTTCCTGGAAGTTCCTGCTCTTGAACTCGCCGAGCGCCGCATTGTACGCGCCGGAGACGTCGCCGACCGGTGCGGCCGACGTCGTCGGAGCCGGGGCCGCGGTCGCCTTCGTGGCGGCCTCGTTCAGCTTCGTTTCCAGTTCGGCGTTGCGCGCCGTCAGCGTCCTGTTCTCCGCCGCCAGGGCGTCGATCTGTTCCTTCAGCCGGCGGGATTCATTCTTCATGCTGTCCGCCGCCGTGGCGGGCGCAGTCTCGGTGGTGGCTGCGGTCGTCGTCGGCGTCGGCTGGCTCGATTCCCATCCTTCCGTTTCCTCTTCGGATGATCCGCACCCTACCGCGCCCACGGCCATACCCAGAGCTAAAGTGGCCGGAATGAGAAACAGGCTCGGGAAGCGGACACTTGTTGGGTCCTTGCGCATGGGTGCTCTCCTTAGCGTGTGGTGGTAAGTGCCGTTAATGTATCAAAGCGGTGTGGCAATGTCAAGCGCGCCGGCCCGGGCTGATCTCTGGCGGCAAAGGCTTAGAGTCGACTGTTGAGACACTTGTCGAGCGGCGCCCGGGGACTCATTTATAACAGAGGGGTTATGATCAGCTCCGGGCGGCCGAGGCCAGGAGCCCCGCGATCCTCCGCGCCAGGGGATCGGGCACCCCGTCGGGGTGCTCTGATTGCAGCCGCATATCACATATTTCGTTCACATAATCGACCGTGACGTACCGCCCGTCGGCCTTCAGGGCGATCTCCGTGGAGAAGAATTCGAGGCCGCAGACCACGCCGATTTCCCGCCCGATCGCTTCCAGGGGACCCAGGGAGTACCGGGCGGACTCCTCTTCCGTGACCTCGCCGTACATATGGGTCAGGTCATCCCACCAGCACGGGAACACACTGCCCATGACGTTGAACACCCGGAACCACGCCCGCCGTCCCCCCAGCTCCACGGGCACCACCTTTTCCTGCAGGAGGTATTTGTCGTTGCTGTGGTGCTGCCGTGAATCGAGAACGTCTTTGAGCGTCTCGGCACCCGTGATGACTCCCGTTCCACCCCCGGTGGTGTTGGCCGGCTTGATGATGAACGGCCGACCCAGCCGCGCGAGGTGCGTCAGCGACAGCTCCACCTGCCGCTCCGCATTGTACGGGGAGACGATGATCGTATAGGGAACTTCGATCCCGTGCGAGAGGAACTCCAGGTGCATCGTTGCCTTGTCCGCCGCCCTCCGCACCGCCGCGGGATGGTTGAAGTACCGCGCGCCGGAGGCGAGCACTGCCGCGCCGAGCGCGGCAAACGGCTCCTCGTCGGGCGCCGCGCGGTCAAGAAATGCACCGACACGGAGCTCTCCTCTCCTGAGCGCCGCTGCGGCCGCGGAGGCGCCTGCGGCGTCGAACGCCGACATCCGCACGCCGCGTTCGTCGCACGCCGCACGGATGAGCCCGAGGAATTCCCGGTCGTATATCCAGTCCCAGGCGACTGCGAAGTCGATGTGTTCCGGCATGTGAGAGAAGCAGGATACCGAAAAGGGGACCGCCTGTCAAGGTTGGCTTGTTATTCAGAGGGTGAAATGGTATCTTTTTCCTGATAATGGTGAGGTGGCATGTGGAGAAATACCGGGGGCTCCTGACGGCCGCCAGGATTTGCCTGGCTGCGGCCGCCACGGCGTGGATTGCGGGATGCGGTACGGGAGAAAAGGCCGCCGTGGCTCCGGCGTCTCATCCCTCCGAGACTCCCCGCATGGATTTCAGGCATGAAGCTGCGCTCTCGCACTTTGTCGCCGGGTCCGTCTACGAGGTGAAGGGGGACTACGCACAGGCGGCGCTGGAATACATGGAGGCCCTCCGCGCCGACACGAACCACGCGATGTACTACGGCCTCGCCAAGTGCTATTTCGCGCTGAACAAGCCCGCCCTCGCCATCGACGCCGCCCGGGAGGCGGTGCGCCTGGCGCCCGCACGGACCGAATACAGGAAGCTCCTGGCGGATATCGAGGCCTCATCCTACGCGCTCGATTCGGCGGCGGTGCAGTACGCCTTCATCATCGCGCGCGATTCGTCGAACGTCGAGGCGTGGTACGACCTCGCGCGCGTGTACCAGGCCGGGCAGAAGCCCCTCAAGGCACTCGAAACATACGAACGGTTTACGGCAAGGTTCGGTCCCGAGTGGGATGTCCTGCTGCAGACGGCCGACCTGTGCAACAAGCTCGGTGAGCCCGCCAGGGCCGCAGCGGCCCTCAGACAGATGGTCGACCTCGATCCCGGCAACAAAGAGCTCCGCCGCACCCTGGCACAGACGCAGGTGCATGCCGGGGACCTCGACGGGGCCCTGGCGACGTACGGCGACCTGCGTGACATGGACCCCGGGAACCTCTCATACCAGGCCGAGGTTGCGGGCGTCTGGCTGCTGAAGAAAGACTACCGCAAGGCCGCCGAGCTGTTCGATCCCATTCTGAAGCGCGATACCGTGTCGGCGGACGTGAAGGTCCACATCGGCGAGCTCTACTACGGGCAGATGGAGAAAGACTCCACGCTGATGCCGGTGACCCAGCAGATCTTCGAGAAGGTGCGCGACGCCAACCCGACGGACTGGCGCCCGTACTGGTTCCTCGGGGGGCTCGCCTCGGCGAAGAAGGACGATTCGCTGGCGGTGAAGAACTTCCGCAAAGTCACGGAGCTGGCCAGCTGGAATGCGGACGGCTGGGTGTTCCTCTCCTCCGTGTACCTGACCAGGAACGATTTTGCGCATACGGTGAGCATCCTGGAGGCGGCGGAGAAAGCCGTCCCCGAGGACTTCCGCGTGAACTTCTTTCTCGGCATCGCCTACAGCCGCCTGGGGCGGAACCCCGATGCCGCACGGGTCCTGGAGAAGGCGCGGCAGATCAGTCCGCGCGACACGGAGGCCATCGCCCAGCTGGCGCTCGTGTACGACAGCATGAAGAAAACCGACGAGAGCGACAGCCTGTACGAGGAAGCGCTCCGTATCAACCCGGGGTTCGCCCTTGCGCTGAACAACTACGCGTACAGCCTCTCCGAGCGGGGAATCCAGCTCGAGCGCGCCCTGAAGATGGCGCGCAGGGCGCTGGACGCCGCGCCGGACAACGCCTCCTACCTTGACACGATGGGCTGGATCTACTATCAGCTCGGAAAGTACCGCGACGCGGAGACCTACGTGAAGAAGGCGATTGCGAAGGGGGAGGTGAGCGCGGTGGTGCACGAGCACATGGGGGATATCTACTTCCGGCTGAACGACACCGAGCACGCGCTCGAGCACTGGAATGCGGCGCTGAAGCTGGACGAACACAACTCGATACTTCGCGACAAGATCACCCGCCGGTCGCTATGACCTGGAAGATGCTGCGCCCCGCGATGCTTCTTGCCGCCGGGGCGGCCGGTTTCTCCTGCACCACGCACACCGCGGTCACCGACGTGAAGGCGGTGCCCGCGGAGGTGCTCGCGACGCGGGTGCGCGAGCGGGATGCGGGTCTTGCCAGCATGGCCGGGCGGGGGAGCGTCTCGTTCGAGACCCCCGACCGCGCCGGCTCGGCCTTCTTCGAGCTCGCCCTCCGCAAGCCGGATTCGCTCCTGGTGACGGTCCGCGGCCCGTTCGGCATCGGGGCCGGGTTTCTCTTCCTCTCCCGCCAGCGGTACGTGATGTACAACAGCCTGGACAACCGCGTGATCTCCGGCGTGCCCAGCGCGGCGGCCTTCCGCTCGGTGATACCGCTGGATCTCACGTTCGACCAGATCATGGACGCCTTCACCGGCGCATTCCCCCTGCCCGACGTTCCCCCGCTGCGCTACACGGTCGACGACGGCAAGTACCTCCTCGTGTACTCCAGGGGGGATGACACCGAATCCTACTGGGTCGACCCCGACTACAACCTCGTCGTCAGGTACGAGCTGCACGACGCGGCCGGGGGTATCCGCATGCAGGCGGAGTCCTCGCAGATCGTCACACAGGACCGTTCCTGCGCTCCGCGCCACGTGACCGTGGATTTCCCCGACGAAGGACGGCACCTGTCCATTCACTACTCGTCGCTCGATCTCAACGCGGACGATCTCTCGTTTGCCTACTCGGTCCCCGCGGGGGCCCGCAGCTCCCCGCGGTGAGCGCCGTGCGCCCCCTGCGCCGATACGCCGCGCTCGCAGTGCTCCTCCTGGCCGCGCTTCCCGCGAGGCCGCAGGATGAGATCAGGAAGCGGCAGGACGAGCTGCAGGCCATCCGGGACCAGATCAGGGATCTCGAGGGAAAGATCAACGAGCAGGTGAAGAACGAGCGGGAAACGCTCGACCTGCTCGACAGCTACGAGAAAAAGGGGACGCTCCTGCGCCGGCTGATCACGCGCCTGCAGAACGACGAGGGGACGCTCACCCGGCGCATCGAGAACACCCGCAAGGGCATGGAGAAGCTCGAGGACCAGCTCTCGTTCCTGAAGAATCACTACGCCGCGTACGTCGTGTCCATCTACAAGCGGGGGCGCACGCGTGACCTGGAGCTCCTCCTCTCCTCCCATTCGATCAACCAGATGTACGTCCGCAACCAGTACCTCCGGCGGTTCACCAACCAGCGCCGCCGCGACGCGCAGTCGATCGCGGCGAAGCGGAAGCAGGTGGAGGACACCCAGGCGCAGCTCCACATTCAGCTCAGCGAGGAACAGCGGCTGCTGGCGGAGAAGAACGCGGAGGATGAGCGGCTGGCGTCGCTGGCCGCGGACCGGCGCGACGCCCTGGTGAAAATCAGGAAGGACAAGCGCTTCGCGCAGCGCGAGATCGATCGGCAGATGAGGGCGGCCAAGGAACTCGAGGGAACCATCGCCGAGCTGATCGAGGCGGACAGGATCAGGAAGGAACACGAGGCGGAGGCCGCCCGGAAGTCCCGCCTGCCCGTGCCGGTGCCCGCCGGCGGATCGCTGGACAGCAGGAAAGGCAAGCTCCGCTGGCCCGTGAGCGAGGGGAGCATTGTCGCGCACTTCGGCAACCAGACGCACCCGACGCTCAGGACGATCACGCAGAACACCGGGATCGATATCGCCGTGAAAGTGGGCTCCCCCGTGATCGCCGTGGCGGACGGGCAGATATCGAAAATCCTCTGGCTCCCGTCCTACGGAAACCTGGTGATCCTCTCCCACAACGGCGGCTATTATTCCGTGTACACGCACCTTGCGGAGATCAGCGGCGCGGAGGGGGAAAAGGTCAGGGAAGGGGAGATGATCGGCCGCACCGGTGAGGCGCTCAACGGGCCGCGGCTCCACTTCGAGCTGTGGAAGGGGAAGGAAAAGCAGAATCCCGAACAATGGCTCGGCCGGCAGTGACGTCGCGCGATTGGACATATCTGGCTGCGGTCACGCTCGCGGGGCTCCTCCTGCTGGTCCTGCTCCGGTCGCCGCTTGCGCTCGTGGAGGACCAGGTGACGCACGTCCGCTACGACGTGCGGGGCCCGCTGGCCGCGGACACGAACATCGTCATCGTGTACATCGACCAGGAAGCGATCCGGTCGATGCACTGGCCCGTCCGCCGCAATTTCTACGGGCTCATGCTCAAGGCGCTGGCCGACCTCCGCGTCCGCGCCGTCGGGATCGAGGCGTTTTTCGAGGACCAGAGCGCTGAATATCCGGAATACGACGACCTCCTGGCGCGCATGGTGTCCGTTGCCGGGAACGTCGTTCTCACCTCCTACTTCGACTCGGTGGCCGCGGGCGCGGGTCCCGCGCCCCGGGATTCGCTGCCCGGTGCGCTCTTCGAGTACCCCGCCGTTCTCGCCGACGTTTCCTCCGGTGCGGGCCTCAGGCTCCCCTTCCCGTCGCTCAGGAACGCCGCGGCGGGGATCGGCCACGTGAATATCGGGAGCGGGTCGGGAATCGATCTCTTCATCGGTGAAGGGAACGCCCGCGTGCCGGCGTTCGGACTCGAGCTTGCGCGCGTGTTCCTCGGGGCTCCCCGCAGCGGAGTGGTCTGCCAGGCTTCACGCCTGGAGTTCAGGCGTGATGCGGGAACGTTTGCGTGCGGGACGGGAACGGACGGCCGCGCGGTCATCAACTTTCCCGGCGGGGCCCAGACGTTCAGGGCATATCCGTTTCTGGAGGTGCTGCGCGCGTACGACGCCCTCAGGGCGGACCGCACGCCCGCGTTCCCCGTCGGATCGCTCACGGGGAAGATCGTCCTCATCGGGCTGATCGCCGAAGGGCGAAGCAACTTCCTCCCGACACCCGTCGATCCCCGTCTCCCCGCCGTGCTCCTCCACGGTGCAGTGATCGACAACATTCTGCGCGACCGCTTCCTGCACGAGACGCCGTGGTGGCTGACGATCCTGATCGCCGTCGGGGCGGCGCTCCTCACCGGCGCGGCCGCAATCGCGCTCCGGAGTCCGATCAACCGCTGGACGCTTGCCGCCGTGCCGCTGGTGACGGTCGCATTGTCGTTCGTTCTGTTCGCGGCCTGCGGGATCCTCCTTCCTCTCATGACGATCGTTCCCCTGTGCCTGATCGCCGGCGCGGCTGGTGTCGTCAAACGCCAGCGGAGGGCGAAGGACCGCGTGGAGCACCTGGAGGAGGAGAAGCGGGGCATCCTGGAGAGGCTGCACGACCGCGAGGCGAAGGTCGCCTCGCTCGAGCAGCAGCTTGCCGACCGAACGGATGCGCGTCCCGGCGTGAACGCCGAAGAGCTTGTCGAGGAAATCCGCCGCTACAGGGCGGAAATCCGCTCCCTCTCTTCGCAGGCGGACGACCTGGACGCCTTCGAATCGGAAGAGAGCACCTTCTCCGCCGAACAGGCGGAATTCGAATCGATGGTTTACTCCGGCGCCGGCCCCATGGCGGCCGTGGTCGAGTTCGTGGGAAAGATCGCCCCGAGCGACGCTCCCGTGCTCATCCTCGGCGAGAGCGGCACGGGGAAGGAGCTCGTGGCGCGCGCCATACACAGGAGGAGCCCCCGCTCCTCCGGGATGTTCGTTGCCGTCAATTGCGGCGCCCTGGCGGAATCCCTCCTTGAGTCCGAGCTCTTCGGCCATGAAAAGGGGGCGTTCACGGGTGCGGTGAAGGACAAGCCCGGCCGGTTCGAGCTGGCCGACGGCGGAACGATATTCCTGGACGAGATCGGCGAGGTGTCCGAGGGCTTCCAGCTCAAGCTGCTGCGCGTCCTGCAGGAGGGGGAGTTCGAGAGGGTGGGCGGGACGAAGACGCTCCGCGTGAACGTCCGCCTCGTCGCCGCAACGAACGTCGATCTCAAGGAGCTGGTCAGGCAGAAGAAGTTCCGCGAGGATCTCTACTACAGGATGGATGTCCTGAGCGTTGCCCTTCCCCCCCTGCGCGAGAGGCAGGCCGACATCCCTCTCCTGGTCGGGCACTTCCTGAAGCGGGAGGGGGGGGATGTGCGCATTTCGAAAAACGTCATGAACGCGCTCGGCAACTACCGCTGGCCGGGGAACATCCGGGAGCTGGAGAGCGTCATCAAGCGCGGCGTGCTCCTGGCGAAAGCCGAGCGCCGTCCGATGGTGACGATCAAGGACCTGAGCGAAGAGATCGCCGCCGCCGCGCGCGGGGCGGCGCCCGTGGAGGAACAGGTCCTGGAATCGCTCCGCGAGAAGGCGTTCAGCCGGAGCTCGGTGACCGACACGGCGGACGAAATGGGGGGGCTGAACCGGGGAACCGTCGCGGAATACCTCCGGGGAGAGTGCCTGAAGGCGTTCGCCGACAGCACATTCGATCTCGACAGGGCGGTCCGGCGCATCTCCCTCTCGGCCGATCCGGCCGTGAACGAACGGGTCAGGAAGAAGTTCCAGGACTACCTCGCCAGCATTGCCGAAGGTCTCTCCCCGGCGCAGACATGGGATGTCAACAGGATGGCGCTCAGGCCGAAGAGCAAGAACCTCCCCCAGAAGTACCACAGGTACCTGGAACAGGTGGGGGAGGCCTACTACAGGGGGGTCTGGAAGCTCCGGACCTGATGTTCCTCCCTCTGCCTGATTCTTCCCCACCCCGCATTTCTCCCCGCTGTTCCCGCACTTCTCCGCAGATGCCCCTTTCACCCACGGCGTAATCCGGGCTGTTTTCGGCGTTTCCATACCGGCGGCGGTTCCGAACGTTCTGGCATGTATGTTGCACCCTGAACAGGCGAATGTGGACGGCGACAACATCCGGCGCGTTCACGAGTGGTTCAACATCTACAGGGGAGATACACATGAAGATGCACAATGCGGTGATAGGGGGAATGCTTCTCGCGGGCGGGCTCTTCATCGCGGGCTGCACCAAGCATGACGGCGGCCCCGTGGACGCCTCGTCGACGAACGTCAACCAGCTTGCCCAGATACAGACGCAGGCGCTGGCCGATCCGTTCGTCCAGAACGACCAGGTCACGTTCGCCGACCAGTCGGTGCAGCCGACCGACTACGGCACGCTGGGGAAGATCGACGCGCCGGTCACGCCGCTGCGCTGGGCAAGGATCATCTCGGGAGTCACGCGGACGGTGACCACGACAATCCTGCCGGGCGACACGATGGCCATGGCGCACGTGGTGAAGACGATCACCGGGACGTTCAAGGTCAAGACAGTAATCGACAGCGTCGATACGGTGCTCTCGAAGCCGTTCACGGACGTGGCGACCAGGAACCTCCTCTTCCGGAAGGTCAACCTTGCCGACACGGCTGTCTGGTGGCCCGCGGCGACGTCGCTTGTCGACGGCGGCACGAGTCCGGCACCGGCGAACAACCAGATTGCGATCACGCAGGTCCAGGTCTTTGCGCCCGGTGACACCGTCACGATTACCGATCCGTCGGCGTACTACCTCCGCTACGGATGGCGTCCGTTCCACGACGGCGAGCGTCATGATTGCCCGCAGTTCCACGGCGGGGACAAGATCATCGTGCAGGCGACTGTTGTCAGCGCCTCCTCCGATACGGATCTTGTGGCGCTCCGGTACGGATTCGGCTTCGCCTTCGGCATCGGCCGTCGCCAGCACATGACGATGATCTCACAGACCAAGAATACCGACGGAACGTATACGCGCGTCTATCAGGGCACCTGGTATGCCCACTTCTTCACCGGGATGTTCAATGCCGGCGTGGATGCGATCACGCGCGGCACGCTCTACGACGATTCACTGCCTTATTCTGCGAGCTGGTGGGGGGTTCCGTACCGGGTGTTCTGACCCGTACGGAGTCGCGGACGGGCCCCCGCTCCAGCAATGGGCGGGGGCCCGGTTTTGTTTGTCATGTCATGGCAATCGCGGGAACTGTCATTGCGAGGAGCGTTTCCCAGCGACGAAGCAATCTAGCGGTCGCCACGCGACGCGCCAAAGAGCGGCGCGGTTGAAATTCTGGACGGAATTCGGCTAATTCGGGGACACTCCGGATTCCTGTCCGAAGGATATCATGAAGAAGCTGCCCGTCATATTTGCCTGTCTGCTGTTCGCCTGCCAGTTCGGCTGCCAGAAGCCGTCGCCGTTAACCGTCGAGCCTCCGGCCGATGCACCCGCCGGGGCCCTGGAGGTGACGGTGGTGAGCAACCCTGACACGAACATCGCGGTGAGCCCCGTCGATTCGAGCGGGCTGCTGCCGGGGGACCAGACGCAGTACAGCGGGCTCTTCCTCGTGAACACCGTGAAGTACGACAACGGCCACGGCCTGCTGAGCGTGGCCTACGCAAGCGCGTACTTCGGTGACCGCAAAAGGCCCTTCGTCGTGAACGGCAAGACGCTCGGCTACTGGGGCGTCGACATCATGCCGATGACGACTCTCCCGCTGAAGGTCGGCGGGATCGTGATGACGCGCGTTCCGTTCAAGATCCATGTCGGGACGCGCGACACGACGTTTGGCTACATGTACCGAGCCGTCTTTGCCTCATTGCAGCCGAAGTCCTCTTTCGACTGGGATGATCAGCAGCCGGATCCCATCATGTCACCTACGGCGTTCCATGACACCGTTCAGACGCCCGAGGATCTGCGCGTGCTCGCTCCCGCGGGGGGGAGTGTTCTCTCCCGCACGAAGGCGCTGCAGCTGCGCTGGGTGGGAGGCGGTCCGATCCGCATCGTCATCAGCACATACAACGTGCTGACGGGGAAGACCAGGCCGGTACTGCAGTTGAAGCCCGACGTCAACACGGGAAGCGCGGTCATTGATCCGAGCCTGCTGGCGTTGCTGCCGCTGGCACGGAATTACGTGTTCACATTTGTCATCGCCAACAGGTCTGATCGACTGCTGGGACAACAGCAACAGGACAGGACGCTGGTACAGGCCGCAACCGTCTATAACACCTACGTCCAGTTCCAATAATGCCATTGTCCCGGTCCGTCGTGCTCCTGATCCTTGCGGGCATGGCGGGGTCGACAGCCTGTGCGCAGGCGATCTTCGCTCCGCGCGCATCGGCACTGGGTGCGTATGCCGCCCTGGTGCAGGATGTCCGCGGATTTACGGCCAATCCCGCGGGGCTCACTGGGATGAAGGACTGGGACCTCTACACGACAACGTACACGACCACCGGTCCGGGGGGCGGGGGATTCGTCTTCAGCGGGTTCGGCATCGGGAAAAGGTTCTTCGACAACCACGCCCTTGCGCTGCAGTATTCTCCCGGGACAACGCTCGATGTGGTGCAGCGCGCGTCGTTCAGGATTGCCGGGCTGTCGCTTGCGACAAACAGGCAGATCAGCTACATCGAGCCCCTGGCGGCTGCCTACGCCGTCCGTGTTACTGACCGCCTCGCCTTCGGCGTGCAGGGGCGGATGCAGACCGAGAAGATCACCGACCCCCAGTACGCCATCCAGCAGGTCACCGATTCACTGAACGCCATCGTCCCGTTGCAGCAGCAGTACAGCCGGGATACCTGGTTCGGCGACATCGCCGTGTCCTGGAAGCCCGCCGAGAATGTCTCCCTCAGCGCGCTCGGCCGGGGGCTTGTGCGGTCCACGAGCAGGGGGATCCCGTCGAAGTTTGACACGCTCGCGCTGACCTACACGCGCGCGTTCGAGCTGGCGGCCGGCTGGAGCCCTGCACCCCCGGTGCTCCTGTCGCTCCAGGCGAGCACGGCCAAACGCGGTGCCCTCGGCGCAGAATGGAACCCGGTCGCCGATCTCTCTGTCCGGTGCGGCTTCTATGCCGACGGCGGGCTCCCGCCCTTCATCGATGCCGTGGGCTTCGGGCTCGGGTATCGCTACCTGTTTTTCGAGGCGGACGCCTCGTACGTGCGGTTCACGAACCAGTCCGTCCGCGGCGGCACTGTGGCTTCCGCGTCGTTCGACCCTTCGCTGATCAAGGATCTCGGGATGAATCCCTTCACGGGGAACCGGGCGTCCGTCTCGCTGCGGGCGATGCTCGGGAACATCCGTGAGGCGCCCGTGCGCATCGAGGGGGTGGAGATGCTCGGGAGCGTGTACCCGTCGGCCTTCCAGGCGATGGCATACAGGCCGGTGGGAAGGGTCAGGGTGCGCAACACGAGCCGCCGCCCTGTGTCCGCCCGCGCCTCGATCTATGTCGACCGGCTCATGGACCGTCCCTCGCAGTCGCAGCCCGTGAGCGTGCAGCCCGGCGAGTCCGTCGACATACCGCTGACCGCCGTGTTCAACGACCGCGTGAAGGACGTCCCGGCGGTCACGATACGTGAGGCGACCGTCACCGTCTCGTCTGCATCAGAAGACGCTTACGACGAGCACGCGCAGGCGCGCGTGCTGATCCATGGACGGAACGACTGGGACGGCACGCCGGAAGGGTTGAGGTATTTCGTCACGCCGGACGATCCCGATGTGATCAGGAGTGCGCGCGCAATCATGCTCGCAGGGAAGGACTCGCTTGCCCGCGTTCCCGCGGAGCTCGGGCAGCTCCGGCGCGCAAAGCTGCTCTGCGATGCGTTCACGGGCGGCCTCGTGTACGTGAAGGACCCGAGGCACCTGACGGAGTTTGTCCAGTACAGCCCGGAGACGCTCCGCAGCCGCACGGGCGACTGCACGGACCTGACGGTCTGTTTTTCGTCGCTCCTGAACAGCATCGGCATATCGACGGCGTTCGTGGATGTCGTTCCCCCCCGGATGCCGGAAAAGGCGCACATGTACCTGCTGTTTGACACGGGGGTGAGTCCCGCCTACGGCGATCACGTCTCGTCGAACCCGAAGCGCTACATCATGAGGAAATCCCGTTCGGGCCGTGAGACGATCTGGATTCCGCTGGAGACGACCGCCATCACGCACGGCTTTGACCGGGCCTGGACCGACGGGGCGCAGGAATATTTTGACAGCGTGGAGCTGGGACTCGGCCTGGCCTCAGGCTGGGTGCGTATCGTGGATGTGTACTAGGAGGAGGTTCCGATGACAAAAGCACTCGTGGTTGCGGCGTTCCTGGTGGCGGCCCGCGCCTGGGCCGGAGACATCGTCGTGCAGGCGATCCAGGGGGACGTCAGCGTGCGGCACGGCGTGACGGAGGTCTGGACGAAAGTCGCCGTCGGGGACGTCCTCCGTCCCGACGACACGATGAAGACCGGCAGGAAGGGGTCCGCCGTGATCGCCGTGCCCGCGTCGCAGGCGGGCAGTGCCGCGGCGCGGAGGGTCGTGCTGCCGTCCGAAGTCATCGTGGACATGTCCGACGTGCGCGACCTCTCGCAGGAGGAGCTGATGCTGAAGCTCACCATGGAGAAAGTCCGCTCTTCCTCCTACCAGTGGAAGAGCGACGAGCTGCAAATCCCGAGCGCCGACGTCGTGCACGGGGCCGACCGTTCCTCGACGCAGGTCCTGACCATGAGCGATCCCTCGACCGGCGTCCTGCAGATCAACGGTGCGCGCGTCCTGTACAACAACGGCTTCTTCGCCACATGCGCACTGAAGGGGATGGAAGTGTTCCGCCTGTATCCGCCGCTCGCGAAGGAGTTCCGGAACCGCCTGCTCGTGGCGGAGGCGCTGGAGAAAGCTCACCTGCGGGGAGAAGCGCTGAACGAGTACAGCGCCATCGCGCGGCTGGACGGCATCACCCCCGACCAGCAGACGCTCGTGCACAACAGAATGGAGACGCTGAGGAAATAGTTCCTCTCGTGAGACCCCGTCATTGCGAGGAGCGCTTCCCAGCGACGAAGCAATCCGACGCTTCTCGTCGTTGCGAGGAGCGCTTCTCAGCGACGAAGCAATCTACTCCACCCCCAGTATCACCACGTCGTTCCCCCCCACCTCGATCTCTCCCACGCTCGCTTCGGTGCTCGTGCCGGTGAGCAGGTTCTTCAGCGCCTTCGCATCGCCGAAATATCCCCTCACCTGCGCAAGACCCACCGTCTGCGCGCTGCTCCGGTTGTTCACGATGACGAGCGTTTTCTCGTTTTGCAGTATCCGAAGGTAGATGTATACCTCGTTCGCGGGAGGGAAGTGAATCATGCTCCCGAACGAGAGCGACCGCCGTTCCTTCCTGATATGGAGGAGCTGCCTGAGCGTCGTGTAAATCTCCCGCTCTTTCGGCGTGCGCCCCTTTTGCGTGAACGCGTTGCGGGTGTCTCCCGGGAAGCCGCCGGGGAAATCAGCGCGTATCGTCCCGTCGTCCGTCCCCCCCGGCATTCCCAGTTCCGTGCCGTAGAGAATCTCCGGAATTCCCCGGAGCGTCAGGAGCATCTTGAGCGCCATCAGTGTCCTGCGTGCGTCGCCGTGCGTTGCGTATGCAATCCGCCGGAGGTCATGGTTGTCCACGAACGTGAGCAGGCTCCCCGGGTCCGGGTAGAGGAAATCCTTCGACAGGCACTCGAAGACCGGACGCACGCTCCCGTGCGGGCCGAACATCTGCAGGAGCGCGTCGTGGAGCGCAAAGTCCGTCACAGAATACAGGCCGGTTTCCATCGACTGGGGCAGCCTGCTCTCCTTCTGGTAAGCGGCGAGAAACACGGGATCGCCGATCCAGACCTCGCCGACAATCGTGAACGACGGGTATTCCGCGGTGATGGCGGCCGCCCAGTCGGCAAGGAACCGTGGGTCGGCGTACGAATAGGTGTCCTCCCGGATCCCGTCGATCCCCGTGCACTCGATCCACCAGAGCGTGTTCTCGATGAGATACCTTGACACGAAGGAATTCCTCTGGTTCAGATCGGGCATGATGTCCGCGAACCACCCCTGCGTGACGTTGGCGCGGATTGCCGAATCGCCGTGAATATCCTGGAGCTCCATTTTCCAGTGCAGCTCCCGTTGGTGGTTCGCCACCGAGCCGTTCAGCCAGTCCGCCGAGGGAAGGTTCCTGACCCACGGGTGCTTGATGCCGATGTGGTTGCTGACGTGATCCATGATCACCTTCAGCCCCTTCTGGTGGGCCAGGCGCACGAGGTTCTCATACTCCTCATTCGACCCCAGGCGCGGATCGACCCTGTAGAGGTCGGTGGCCGCGTACCCGTGATAGCTGAAGGCCGGGGCATTGTTTTCGAGAACCGGGTTGAGCCAGAGTGCGGTGATGCCAAGGTCCGTCAGGTAATCCAGGTGATCGGCGACGCCTTTCAGGTCGCCCCCGTGGCGGCCCGACGGGTTCGCGCGGTTCTTCTCCTCCGTCATCCCTGCGGCGCTGTCGTTCGTTGTGTCGCCGTTGGCGAAGCGGTCGGGCATGATCAGGTAGATGACGTCGGACGGGTCGAACCCCTTGTAGCGGCCCCCATCGGGGGTGCGTCTGAGCACCGGGTAGCTCAGGGGAAGGCTGTCCCGGCCGTTGTAGAGCGTGATCCGGTGATATCCCGCGAGCGCGTCGCGGGCGATCTCGATGTCGACAAACGCGTAGGAGGGATTCGGCGTCCGGTAGACCCGCGTCACGCGGACCTGCGGTGAGCGGGAGCGCGCCGTGATGCCGGAGAGGTTCTCGCCGGTGATCATGAGCTGGATCTGGTTCATCTGCATGCCGGTCCACCAGTTCGGCGGCTCGACGCGGGAGACGGACATCGGTTGCGCCGGGGAGAATGCCGGGGCCGCCGCGAGCAGTGCCGCGGTCAGGAGAAACGCGCGTCCTTTCATGATCTCATGAGTTTCTTGTATTTGATGCGGTGAGGCCTGTCGGCGTCGATGCCTGCGCGCTTCTTCCTGTCTTCCTCGTATTCGGAGTAGTTGCCGTCGAACCAGACGACCCTGCTCTCCCCCTCAAACGCCAGGATATGCGTGGCGATCCTGTCCAGGAACCACCGGTCGTGCGAGATCACGACCGCGCACCCCGCGAAATTCTGGAGCGCCTCCTCCAGCGCGCGGAGCGTGTTCACGTCGAGGTCGTTTGTCGGCTCGTCCAGCAGCAGCACGTTGGCTTCCTGCCTGAGCACTTTCGCAAGGTGCACCCGGTTCCGCTCGCCCCCGGAGAGTATGCCGGTCGGCTTCTGCTGGTCCGTGCCGCTGAAGTTGAACCGCGCGACGTAGCTGCGGGAGTTCACCTCGCGCTTGCCCAGCGTGATCAGCTCGTCCCCTCCGGAGATCTCCTGCCAGATCGTCTTGTCCGGGTCGAGGGGCCGGCTCTGGTCCGCGTATGCCAGCTTGACGGTCTCCCCCAGCCGGATCGCGCCGGAGTCCGGTGACTCCTTCCCGGTGATCATGCGGAAGAGCGTCGTTTTCCCGGCGCCGTTCGCGCCGATCACGCCGATGATGCCTCCCGGCGGCAGGACGAAATTCATGTCATCGTACAGGATGTTTTCGCCGTACGCCTTGGAGACGTGCGAGGCTTCGATCACCACGTTCCCCAGCCGCGGGCCCGGCGGGATGTAGATCTCCAGCTCCTCGTTCCGCTTCTCGGTCTCCTCCTCCAGCATCTTCTCGTACGAGGAGATCCTCGCCTTGCTCTTGGCGTGCCGCCCCTTCGGGTTCATCCTGATCCACTCCAGCTCGCGGGCGAGTGTTTTCTGGCGCTTCGACTCCTGCTTCTCCTCCACCGCGAGACGCGCCCGTTTCTGCTCGAGCCACGAGGAATAGTTGCCCTGGAAGGGAATCCCCTCCCCCCGGTCCAGTTCGAGTATCCACCCGGCGACGTTGTCGAGGAAATACCTGTCGTGCGTTACCGCGAGCACGGTGCCGGCGTACTGGGCCAGGTGGGCCTCGAGCCACGCCACGGACTCCGCATCGAGGTGGTTGGTGGGTTCATCCAGGAGAAGGACATCCGGCTCCTGGAGCATGAGCCTGCAGAGGGCGACCCGCCGCCGCTCGCCGCCGGAGAGCACGTTCACGCTCGTCTCTCCCGGGGGGCAGCGGAGTGCGTCCATTGCCTGCTCGAGCTTGCTGTCGAGGTCCCAGGCGTTCACGTGGTCGATTTTCTCCTGGAGCTTCGCCTGCTTGTCGAGCAGCGTGTCGTAGTCGGCATCCGGGGCCGAGAGCTGGTTGCTCACCTCCTCGTAGTCCTTCAGGAGCTGCACCGTTTCCCGCACTCCCTCTTCGACGATCTCGCGGACCGTGCGCGACGGATCCAGCTCCGGTTCCTGCGGCAGGTAGCCGAACGTGATTCCCTTCTGGACGGAGATCTCGCCGAGGTAGTCGGTGTCGAGGCCCGCGATGATCTTCAGGAGCGTGCTCTTGCCCGCGCCGTTGAGGCCGAGGACGCCGATCTTCGCGCCGTAGAAGAAGGAAAGGTAGATGTCCTTCAGTATCTGGCGGTTCGGCTTGACGACCTTGCCGACGCCCACCATGGAGAAAATGATCTTATTGTCTGGCATGCCCGATGGTGAGTACTGGTGTCAGCGCTTCAGGCGGCTGCTCCTGCCCGTAGCAGACTTTTTCGAGAAACAGCCCCGAAGGGGGGGCGGTAAGGTGTGAGGGAGTTGCCGTACCGGGATGGAACAGGGCCGGGATCTCCTCCGGGCGAAGGCGTCCCCTGCCGGCTTCGACGATCACGCCGACGATGCGCCGTACGAGCTTCCAGAGAAAGTGCGATCCGGAGATGCGCAGGAGGATCAGGTCGTCCGCTTCCCCGAGCCGGATATCGTCCATGAACACTTTTGTCGATTTCTCCTCCGGGTCATCGTCCGTGAAGGATTGAAAGTCTTTCAGTCCCGCAAAGTGACGTGCCGCCGTTCTCATTGTTGCCGCGTCGAGCGAGTCTTTTACCCACCAGACATACCGCTTGCCGAACGCCGTGCGGCGGCGCGACACCTGGTAGAGATAGCTGCGCGAGACCGCGTCATGCCTTGCGTGGAAGGAGCGGGGGGCCTTTTCCACTTCGATAATGTTGATGTCAGGGGGAAGCTCGTCGTTGGTCTTCATCCGGATGATTTCCGGGGCGAGCACCGTCTGCGCCTCCAGGTGGGCGATCTGCCCGAGCGCGTGCACGCCCGCGTCGGTGCGGCCCGAGCCGTACAGCTCGAATTCGGAGGTGCCGAACACTGTCCTGAGGGCCCTGTGCACTTCTCCCTGTATGGTGCGGGCGTTTTTCTGCACCTGCCACCCGCTGTAGCGGGTGCCCTCGTACTCGAGCGTCACTTTGAAACGGGCCACCCGGACTCCGGCAAGAAAAAGGGGATCGCCATCGCCGGCGATCCCCCGCGAGTGCTGAGAACGAATCCTACTTCTTGACGACTTTCTTGACGCCCTTGGTGAGATTGGCGGCCAGCTGTTCGGCAAACGCCTTGTGGTTCTCGAGTGCCGTCGCGCCGGCGGTGAAGGCCTCCTGGAACTGATTTTTCACCTTCACGATCCCGTCCTTCTCCTTCGTGAGCTGGTCCATGACCTGCGTGTGATCCATCGTCGGGTCATACGCCTTCATCGAGGACATCCAGTCCTTCATGGAGGCACTTGCCGCATCCAGTTTTCCCTTTGCGGCCTTGAGGTCGTCACTGGTCTGGCCTTCGAACTGCTTCGGGTACTTCGCAGCCATCGAGTCATACGCCGCAATGGCCTGGTCGAGCTTTGCCGAGAGTTCGCTCCCCTTGTTCATCAGCGACATGCCTTCGTCGTGCATCGATGTGACCGAGCCGACGAGATCCTGCTCCATCTTCTTGAACTCCGCCGACTTACCGCAACCGGCCATGGCCAGGATGGCGGCAACGATGATGAGGGGGAGTATGACGTTGTGCTTCATGGGGGAGGCTCCAAAGTTGATTGATGAAATGGATAGATGATAGGACTCTAAATATAACGCTTCTTCGCCGGTCAATCAACGGCGGCCGTTCGCCTCAGCCCGAATATCACGCGAGGCACACCCCTCGTTGCCGTAGGAGAAGTAAACACACAGTCCACGGGGATAGCTGAAAATTTTTACGAAGTATTGACAAATATCTGTAAGTTCACGAGATTGGTGCAGGGTACCGTGTGACGTTGCACCAAATTGGGGGGAGCTGCGATGAAACGACGTGACTCGCTTGCGAGAATCGCGACGGCGATTCTCGGTCCGGACGAAGGCGAAGAAGTGCAGCAATCGGCAGCCCAGAAAGCTCCCGCCGACCGGTTCGCCAACAAATCCACCCCTGTTGTCACCCGCACCACCGCCGGACTCGAACCCTACACCGGCCCCTGGACCACCACGCAGATGTACCATCTCCTTCGCCGGACCACGTTCGGCCCGTCGAAGGCGCACATGGACACCCTGAAAGCGACGCTGAGCGCCAGCGACGCGGTGGACATGCTCCTCGCGGCGCAGCCGGAGGAGCCCACGCAGCCCCTTGCGACAGATTCCCGCGAGCTCGTGCCGGTCGGATCCACGTGGGTCAATTCCATCTACTCGAACACCACGTTCAATCCCACATCTCTCAGGGTGTACTCGCTCAAGTCGTGGTGGCTCGGTCTCATCCTGAACCAGTCGCTCAGCATCAGGGAGAAACTGACGCTCTACTGGACAGACCACTTTGTGACGCAAATCAGCACGGTCAACGATCCACGCTACTCTTACCAGTACCTCGCACTGCTGCGCCGCAACGTGCTCGGAAACTTCAAGGACATGGCAAACGCCATTACGCAGAACGGCGCGATGCTGATTTACCTGAACGGGACCAACAACGTCAAGACCGGTCCCGACGAGAACTACGGCCGCGAGCTGCAGGAGCTGTTCACGATCGGCAAGGGACCCGAAGTTGCCCCGGGTGACTATACGAACTACACGGAGGCCGACGTCAAGGCTGCGGCGCACGTCCTGACCGGCTGGCGGAAGTACCAGAACGCGGACGGCACCATCGGGCTGCAGACAGGGTACTTCGATTCCACGCGTCACGACACGACCGACAAGACCTTTTCGGCTGACTACAGCAACACGGTCATCAAGGGGGGAACCGACGGGCAGGCGGAGCTGAACGCCATGCTGAACATGATCTTCGCCGCAACCGATCCCGACGGTGTGAGCAGGGTCGGCCGGTTCATCAGCCGGAAGCTCTATCGCTGGTTCGTCTACTACGTGATTGACGCGAACGCCGAGGCGAACGTCATCACGCCCATGGCAAACCTCCTCTCGTCCAACAATTTCAACGTTCTCCCCGCGCTGAGCGCCCTGCTGAAGAGCGCGCACTTCTTCGATCCCGTGAATATGGGATGCTTCATCAAGAGTCCGATCGATTTTATCGCCGGGCTCATCCGGCAGTTCAATCTTCCGATCATCTCGACCGATGTTGCCAAGCAATACGCCACGTGGCTGACGCTTGAGACGGCAGGCGCGAGCATGGGCCAGGACATCGGCGAGCCCCCGAACGTTGCAGGCTGGCAGGCATACTACCAGAACCCGGAATTCTACGAGCTCTGGATTAACTCCGATACGCTCACGAAGCGCCGCAGCCTCTCGGACGCACTGATCGGGAACGGTTACTACACATCGGGCGGGACGCTGAAGATCGATCCCATCGCATTTGTGAAGACGCTGTCCGATCCCACGAATCCGAACGTCATCGTGAACGAAACTGCCCAGTACCTCTTTGCGATCACCCCGACGGCAACGCAGGTGGCGTTCCTGAAGGACACACTGCTTCCGGGGCTTCCAGACTATGAGTGGACGACGGAATGGGCGGCGTATCTGGGCGATCCGACCAACGCGGCGAAGATCAGTGCGGTCAGCGGCAAACTCAAGGCTCTCCTCGCGCTCATGATGGAGATGCCCGAGTTTCAATTGTCGTAATCAATCGGTGGGGGGACAAGCATGAACAGGAGGGATTTTCTTACCCGAACGGTGCCGATGACGACGCTGCCGTTCTTCCTGAACGGATTCCCGCTCAAAGCATTCGGGCGTTCGCCGATCATCGAAGCATTAACGTCGGCCGCGTTTTCGACCAATCGGGTCCTGGTGCTCGTGCAGCTCGTGGGGGGGAACGACGGTCTCAACACGGTGATCCCCCTCGACCGCTACTCTTCGCTGACATCCGCGCGGTCCAACATACTCATTCCGTCGGCGAAGGTGCTGCCACTGACCACCGCCACCGGGTTGCACCCCGCGATGACGGGGCTCCAGACCATGTACAATAACGGCCAGCTGACGATCGTCCAGGCCGTCAGCTATCCCAGCCCGAATTTCTCCCATTTCCGGGCGACAGATATCTGGCTCACGGCGACAGATGCCAACGTCATCGGGAATAACGGCTGGCTGGGGCGTTACCTCGACCAGGAGTTTCCGGGATTCCCCGGCGCCTACCCTTCGGCAACGATGCCTGATCCGCTTGCGCTCCAGATCGGCTCCGTGGTGAGCCCGGGTCTGCAGGGACCGACTGTCTCCATGGGTCTGGCGGTGACAAACCCGAATTCGTCCTATTTTCTCCCCGGCGGATCGGACACACCCCCCGCCACGCCCGCCGGGCACGAGCTGACATTCATACGTCAGGTCGCCCAGCAAACGCAGGCATACTCCACCTCGATCAAAACCGCCGCGTCGAAGGGGAAGAACCTGTCAACGCTCTATCCGACAGCCGGACAGAATTCGCTGGCGGATCAGCTCAAGATCGTTGCGCAGTTGATTTCCGGCGGACTCCAAACACGGATCTATGTCGTGAGCATCGGCGGATTCGATACTCATTCCGCGCAAGTCACCACGACGGATACGACACAGGGGGCCCATGCCACATTGCTTGGAAAACTCTCTGCCGCCATTTTCGCCTTCGAGGACGACCTCAAGCTCATGGGGGCACAGGACCGGGTGCTGGGGATGACGTTCTCGGAGTTCGGGCGGCGGATCGTGTCCAACGCGAGCGTCGGGACGGATCACGGCACCGCCGAGCCCGTAATCCTTTTCGGGACGAAAGTGAATGCGGGTATCATCGGGACGAGCCCCGTGCTCCCGGCGACTCCCACGGTAAACGACAACATTCCGCTCCAGTTCGACTTCCGTTCGGTATACACATCGGTTCTCAGGGACTGGTTCGGAGCGTCCAAGGCCGAGCTTGGCGTTGCTATCACCGGCACCGTTACCAATGTCCTGTCATCATCGGTCATTGCCTCCGGTGCCGTTGCCGGCGTCGGTTCGGGAGGGAACGTCCCCAGGGAGTACACCCTGGAACAGAATTACCCGAATCCCTTCAATCCGACCACGATTATACGTTATGAGCTCCCGAAGGGCGCCAGTGTGCACCTCGATGTCTTCAACTCCCTCGGAGAGCGCATTGCGACGCTGGTCGATGGTCCCCAGGGAGCCGGCACGTACGAAGTGAATTTCAACGGCGGTTCCCTGGCCAGCGGCATGTACTTCTACCGCCTCCAGGCCGGCTCCTACCAGCAAACCCGCCGTATGCTCCTTGTCCGGTAGAGTCTGTCACCCGAAAGATAAAACTGTCATTGCGACCGCTTCTTACGAAGTCCGCTTTTTGGACCACGCCGCTCTATGGCGTGGCAATCTAGCCCCTGTGCCCCAGCACACCCCCCTCCCTCCCCCCGTTGTATCTCATCCGCAGTCTGATATATTGGGGTGACAGAGGAATCCCAATGGACGATCTGCACATAGAAGACCACGCGATGATCATCCGGATCGTCGATGCCCTGGGCAAGAGCTCCGAGCTCAAGATCCTTGCGATCGCGCTGGTGATCCTCGTCGCCATCGGGGTGATGCAGGACGTGACCGGGACGCGCGTCACCATGGCCCCGTTCTACCTCATCCCCATTGCGCTCGTGACGCTGCGGTCGTCACGCACTGCGGGTCTGCTTACCTCGATCGTCTGCGGGGTCATGTGGATCTCGATGGATGTCCGATCTCCGGGCTATCTTTTCCTCTGGCTCGACGCGTGGAACAACCTCCTGCGCGTCGGCGTGTTCGTCTCGTCGACGCTTCTGCTCTCCCGTCTCAAAGGAGACATGATCAGGGAAATGAAGCTGAACGCCGACTTGCAAGCGGCGCTTGCGGAGGTCCATCAGCTCAGCGGTCTTCTGCCTATCTGCGCGTGGTGCAAGAGAATCCGCGACGACGAGGGCAACTGGCAGCAGATCGAGACCTACATTACCGTCCACTCCGAAGCGGACTTCACGCACGGGATCTGCCCCGACTGCGCGCGCAAGCATCAGCGGCAGACACTCCGCAAAGTTTCCGACACCGGCAAACTCGGGGCGTAGCTCAGCCCGGTAGAGCGCTTGGTTTGGGACCAAGAAGTCGCAGGTTCGAATCCTGTCGCCCCGACAGTCATTGCGAGGCACGCCGCAGGCGTGCCGTGGCAATCTCCCCCGCCGCCACGAAGCAATCCCCTCTCCCACTGCGAGGGCTCCCGTCCCGTCATTGCGAGCGAAGCGAAGCAATCTACGGCCCCGCCACAATATCTATCAGTTTCACTACCCCCGCCATTTCGCTTTCTGACCATCCGTGCCGTACCGTTAATCGCTCTTGACAGAATCGAGGTGAAGCGATAACATGGTTCAACTTCTTATCGGGGAAGAACCAATTTGGGGCTCATTGCTCGCCACTTCTGCATAGGGGTGATGGTGGTTGTCATTGCTCACGCCACCTCCTTCTCCGCCGCGGGACCCCACCTCTATTCCAAGTACCCTGCGATGGTTTCCGTGTTCAAGTACGGAACGAGCGTATGGTTCTCGGGGAGCTGGATGGGGAGAGTGCTCGTCGTTGAAACTGACCCCAGTCACCGGTGGTCTACCTACGTCTGTCCGATCGGATTCCGCTTGTTGCAGACTGCCGTGCAACGAGGGAGCAAGCTGATCTACCCGGGTGAAAGTATGACTGCAGTATTCGATTGCCAATCGAGGAAATGGGATACGCACAAAGGAGTCTTCGTCGACACCACGACTGTAGGGAAGGGATCACTCCCATTATGTCGGACGCTCGGACCCGACATTGTCGTACGGCACGGTGAGCGAGAAGAATCTTACCGGTTTCCGCTTCCATCGTTCAATTCGGTGCGGTATGAGCTTTGGATGTTCCCAGGTACTCCCGATGGAACTGATTCGGGTTAGTGAGCTCCCAATTGGTCTGCCGGTATTTGGCTTCGGAGTTGTGGGCGTACACACATGACCTTCATCCCTCCCATCTGTTTCCGATGAATGGCAGATCTGATCGTATCGCCTGCGGATCAGCGCATTGTGGTGAGAGATGAGAGTGAGTTTCGGCAACCGCGGGTTCACTCCTGTTGTGGTTGCCGTTGACAGAGCTTATTTTGTTGTCGTCCAATGAGATTGCCTTGGCATTCCTAGAAGATAGAGGTGATAGAGTATTTCTCGTTTTCCGCCTCCTCGTTCAAAACCCCACTCCGAGGCCGTTCTGATGGGTTTTTTCCGGTCTCCCATGCTCGCGCTTCTTGCCGTTGTGCTAACACAAGCCTCGCTAGCACAGCGCGAACGCGCGCCGCATGGCACTTACGCCAACCAGCATGTCGCGAAACAAGGGATCATCACAACTACTCTCGCACGAGGCGACTCCGTCCTGGTAGCCAGGACAGTTGATCTCAACGAGGAAGTACGGATCATTGTGCAGTTTAGCGATCCTCCTCTTGGCACAATGTATTCTCCTCATGGCAGACGGTCTGCTTTGGGGGGGGCTCTCGGCGCTCTCCAGAGCCGGATCGAAGACGACCACACCCGGTTCCGCAGCGACCTCATGCAACTAGAGGGGGCGCCAAGGCAAGGACTGGCGAAGGGTAGTCTCTTAAAGGTGGCGGGCAGCCGAATCACCCAGGAGTACAGGGAGGCCTTCAACGGCTTTGCAATTTCCTCCCGTCGATGGCTCGTGGATCGACTCCGTTCGCTGCCTTACGTAAAAGCGATTTTTCCAGACAGGGCGCTCCACATTCAAGACAGTGTGAGCAATCACCAGATCGGGGCCGATGAGGTCTGGGCGCAATACGGTGCCACGGGAGACAGCATCAGGATTGGCGTCCTCGATACAGGAATTGACTATCTCCACCCTGATCTGGGTGGCGGATTCGGGGCTGGTTACAAAGTTGCGGGGGGATGGGACTTCGTGAACAAGGATGCGGATCCTAGAGATGATAACGGCCACGGAACCCATGTGGCAGGCATTATTGCCGCGAATGGGGCTAACCTGAAGGGGGTGGCACCCCAGGCAACACTCTATGCCTACAAGGTGTTCGATTCCCAGGGCAACGGAACCTCCTCAGACTTCATCGCCGCCCTAGAACTTGCGGTCAACCCTGATGGCAATCCGTCTACCGACGATCATCTGGACATAGTCAATTGCTCGGGTGGGTCCACCGGTGGCGACCCGTCCGACCCCATGAGCCAGGCAGTCGACAATGCAAGCGCCGCCGGAGTTCTCTGCGTCGTCAGTGCCGGGAACGGCGGACCCCAGTCCCAGTCAATCGCCTCACCAGGCTGTGCTGCGAGTGCGCTCACCGTCGGTGCTTGCGATGCACAGGACGCCTTAACTTTCTTCAGTAGCCAGGGACCCACCAACACTCTTTTCACGATCAAACCGGATCTCCTTGCGCCGGGAGTAAGGATTACTTCCACGTTCCTAGATGGTGGCTACCAGAGCATGAGTGGAACATCGATGGCCGCGCCCCATGCCGCCGGCGGTGCAGCCCTCTTGAAGCAACTCCACCGGGACTGGACGCCTGCCATGCTAAAGGGCGCCCTCATGGCCGCGGCGAAGGACTTGGGGCAGAACGTGTGGCAACAGGGAAGTGGGAGACTCGACGTGTGGAAGGCAGCTCAATCGCGAGTTGTGGCGTACCCTCAGACGCTTTCTTTTGGTCTCGACCTGCTCGGTCAGAAAATCTGGACTGTCCACGATACTGTGACTATCGTGAATCTCACTGATACAGCAAAGAATTTCACGGTAGGGGGGACCACGGGTCTCCCCGCGGGGTTTTCGCTTAACACAGATGCCCCGAATTTCACTCTCTCCGCTCACGAATCACGCTTGCTGGTCATCACGCTCGACGTCGACAACACAACGATCCAGATCCCGAACTCCGATCTTCAAGATATCAAGGGCATACTCTCTCTCGCGTCGGCCCAGGACAGCCTCAAGTTCCCCTGGGCAGTTGTAATGGGCTCGTATCTCGACATTACGCTTCAGACCACGTATCCGACAACCCCCGACTGGGGTCAACTCGCCAGGTATTCTGATGGGAAGCTATACTCCGTATTCGATGATCCCTTGTTTGCATACCCGACGGGAACAGTCGTGAGAAAGTTACTCCCAGTCGGAACCTATGAGGCGGTGCTTACGCTTGACACCTATGATACGACGGCTCGACCGTGGAAGCTGGGCCTGGCCTGGGTGGTTCGTGATTCGGTCAATGTGATCCCGACAGCAGCATTTTCAGTATCAGAGGGCGATGCATGCTACCGCGTAGGCGCAATTGCGAAGGATGAGCAGGGCCTACTAATCGATTCGACCCAGCCGCTTTCTTGGGCCGTTGGACTTACCTCGAAACGAACCGGGACGAGGCTCGGTTATGAATTTCTTCCCCTCGATCAAAGACTGTATCAAGTGCTCAACAAAATCTCGCCGTTTTCATCCAATTTTGTTTTCGAATATTACTACGCGACTCCCCCCGACCGACCAAAGGTATACACATACGCCGGCCAGGTCTCGCCTCTGATGACCGATCACGTGCTTGACGTTCAGCCCAGCGATTTTGCTCGTCGCGACATCAGGTACATTCTACACGGCACCGATCAGATACTCGAGGTGTCACCCACACTTGAGATGACAAATCGGTTCTATTCTATCAGCTACGGGTGGGACTCGACATCGCCCGGTCTTTCAGCACCGTTTCAACAGACGTGGTACGCGCTTGGTCAGCCGGTGACTAACTTTCCGTTCGGTGGCGTTCTCATCAATCACCAGCTCTGGTACGCAGGTCCCGGCAAACCACCGTTCGACGGCGGCTCCGCCCCACTCCGACTGGTGACCCCCAACCAGACCCCGGGTATTGACGGCGTCCTCCGGTCTTCGTTGCTTTTAACAACCACACCTGTGCAGCAAAGCCGAGGAAAGAAAGTGGCATACGGTCTTGGGCCCCACCACTTCTTTGGGAGTATGGCCAACAGTCCGACATCACTCCTTCTGCGAACCAACTCCGTCGCAGGCATGTTTCTGTTCCCATCCTACGCCTCGGCAATGTATGTGCCCCTGTTCCTGAATCAGGCAATGGATTTCCAGCCGGACTGGCACTTCCTTTACCTCCGAGATTCCAGTGGCACGCTGATTCAGCAGGGCACGAGTCAGGATCTCTCTCACCTGGACATTTCCGGCACACTACCGGATGTTACGTTGAACATGGCATTGCCAACGCCAGGCCGCTATACGCTACAGGTCTGGGATCCGGCAAGCTACGTTCTCTCCCTGAAGGGGACGGCCACCGCCTCCCTGACTTTCGATACGCGGCTCGCGGACCGCAATCCTCCCACCATGACGAGCTTCAACATCTTAGGTGCGGACAGCGAATACACTGATATGCTCATACCTGGTCAGGCTGGACGCGTGGAGTTTCGTGCTTCCGACGTGGAAAGCGGTCTCCGCTCGGTCAACCTTTATTTCCACACAGACAGTAATCGCACCTGGCAAAACCTCCCCCTGACAGTCCAGGGGGATCTCTACCGTGCCCAGTTGCCGCCCTTCACTCTTCAGGACGCATTAATATCCTTCCAGGTTATTGCCACCGACCTTGTTGGAAATTCCTTGGATTACCTGGCCGAACCCGCCCTCCATATCGGTTCGAACTATACCTACGCCAACCGGGCGCCTCTTGCACCTCGTCTGCTCAAACCCACACCGGGAGGGATGTTGCAGCTATATGAATTTGGTCATCCTACCACCTTTTCGTGGAATCCCTCGCTCGATTATGACGGGTGGGACACGCTTAGCTACACATTCCACCTTCGCGGAAGCGGGCTTGGGACCTCCTACGACAAGTGGCTCAGGGATTCCAGCTGTGCGTTTTTCCTCATGTCGTCTCTGGTCCCGGACGAATCCTACAAGTGGTGGGTCGAATCGACTGACGGCCATGTCGTGGTCCATTCGGATACAGCCACATTCCAGACTTCGTCGACAATTCTTGCCGCGCCGGGCGACAAGAGCGATGTGCCGAGGGAGTTTATGCTCTCCCAGAATTATCCGAACCCATTTAATCCTTCCACCACCATTCAGTATGATCTACCGACAGACATCCATGTCGCACTCAGGGTCTATGACGTGCTCGGACAGGAAGTGATGAGATTGGTGGATGCTAATCAGAGGGCAGGACGCTATTCGGTGGTGGTCGATGGGCGCAATCTCGCATCAGGCTTCTACATCTACCGGCTTGAAGCTGTGCCCTCAAGAGGTGCAGCGGGTACGGACAAGCATTTCACCGCCGTGAAGAAGTTTCTCATCATCCGATAGATCGGTGCGAAGGTCAAGACTCAGGCTACTCACTGCGACGCGAGGCCCATTTTTGTGCTACCTCCACCAGGACAAGCGCGAATCGGGGCAAGGAGTAAGTCGGCAGTGCCGAGCGCAGGTTGAAGGACAAGATTGAGTCCAAAGCGAATCGCACAGCATGTCGAGTTTCGTCGGCAATTAAGTCGGTAATACCATGATCCGCGGGAAGCGGCTGAGAAAGATCGTTCAGCCTAACCGATCGAGTATCATATTTGATCCAGAACCGATCCTTTCGCACGAGGTGGAGCGCGAGTCTGATGCGCCGCTCCCGGCACTGTACCGTAACTGTACCGTGAGTTTTTCATTTCAGTACACTCCATTGAACTCATAGACGCGCATCCGCGGCGTTTTCGCTGATTCGCTTGCTGTTCTCAGCCTTTCGCTCTTTTTGGGACCAAGAAGTCGCAGGTTCGAATCCTGTCGCCCCGACGAATCTCGGCAGTTATCCGGTTCTCAAAAGGAAACTGAGCGAGATTTGTACGCATAAAGCGAAACCGCTACCCCCCCATCCATTTTACGCCCGTTCAATTTTCTTCCGACACAAGTAGCTCAAGCCAATACGCGCTACACCCTCAGCAGGCGGTGAGTTCAGCGGATCGACGTAGGCCGTGAGAATGTAATGGTCTGCTCATTCGCCTGCGTTTCGAAATTCCAACACCAGGTTCTAGCTCCGCTTTTCGCGGAACAGAAGCCGGGTGATTTGTCACATGGGTAACCGGAAGAGGGTACGCACTTGACCGAACTGTCGGTCGCCAATCACCACAGACGCAGGGGGTTGGTGAGACCTGCAGGATTTTGATGCGATATCTCAACAGTGGGTTCCAAGGTGACACCTGAGATTGACATTCCAGCTCATGAGAGGTAGATTGAAATTGTGTTCATTGAGGTCGGCTTTGTCTTCTGAAGATGGCCGACTTTTTTCTTTCGAAAAACCGCGCAGCGATGACACGGTTCAGACTTTGAGGGTCTAGAAACCGGAGGTGGACTCGTGAGAGCGGCTTGCCTTCCTTTCCTCATCATTGTCTTGATCTCGGCCCCTTCGGAATCCTCTGCACAGTGGATCAGGGCTACCAGACCTGCTCCTGGGAGGGTTATTGCGCTCATTTTCAAAGGGGAGACGCTTGTTGCAGGAACTGGTGCGGGACTCTTCCGATATACGAGGACCGGATCAGCCTGGAATGTCGTTGACTCCGTTCTCTTGCTAACAGATCTCACTCGTGTGATAGACGGGATGACTGGTATTATCGCGGGGACATCTGGGCACGGGGTATTCCTGTCTTCCGATACCGGAAAGACCTGGACGCCCTCTGATACCGGGCTGACGGATGCTACCATCTACTCACTCGCAGCGTGCGGTACAGAGGTGTTCGCTTCTGCGCGCAGTGGTGGATTCCTCTCTACAGACAACGGCTCACATTGGACCGGTATGCCGCCATGGGACGGGCGATATGCGCCGTACGGTATTCTCACCCCGGTGGCATATGCGCCACAGTACCCGGAGACCGGCGTCCGTGCCCTCCTGGGAGGAACACAGAGTAACGGCGTTTTTCTGTCGACGGATGATGGCCGTAGTTGGACCGCCGTGAATAACGGTTTTCCCCCACCTGTCCCGTTTTATGAGATCGGGTATCCTGGCATCTTCTCTCTTGCATTTGCGGGGACAAGTCTCATTGCCGGGACCGACGAGGGGGTGTATTTTTCCACTGATTTCGGCGGGCACTGGACGGCCAGCGATAGTGGCTGGGTTTTGGGAGGGGCATTGTGCTTCGCCAGCCGAGACTCAGACGTGTTTGCCGGGTCTGTCAAAGGTGTATTTCACTCTTCAGACGGCGGGAGAACCTGGCGGGAGGCCAATTCAGGCTTGCCGGGCACTGGGATCACCGCCCTTGCCATTTTCGGGTCTGATCTTTACGCCGGAGTATTTGAAGACGGAATCTGGAGGCGCCCTCTTTCCGAAATGGTTACCTCTGTGAACAAGTCCTTATCAGGGGCAGCCGGGGCTTTCGAACTTGCCCAGAACTATCCCAATCCATTCAATCCTTCGACGACCATCCGGTATGTCTTGCCGAGACGTTCCCACGCCACCCTCACAGTGTTTAGCACCCTCGGGCAGCAAGTGGCGACACTGGTGAACGCACTTCAAGATGCAGGGAACCACGATGTACTTTTTGATGGTTCGAGAATGGCGAGCGGGGTGTACTTCTATCGCTTGGATGCGGACGGGTATGTTGCTACGAAACGACTGGTGATCGTGAGGTGACCGGTGTCTTAGGAGCGACCGCGGGCCGATGAAAATCATTGCAGCCCTCTTGATGACCCAATCATTGCTGGCAACGCTGCTCAGCGCTGCGCCGGTTGATAGCCTGGTCGATGTTTTGCCACTCCATGGTGGAAACGCCTGGACCTACAAGTACACTTCCAAGACATTTGACCAGCTCCCATTCATGGTGTACACTGATTCCGGAACCGTTCATCTTGAGATCACGGGCGTAACCTCCGCTCAGGACACGGCCCGATGGACGGTCAAAGAGCGCAGAAACCTTCAACGTCAGACTCTTAACCCGTCGATTCCATCCGACAGCACGTACCCTGTTGTCGGCTCGACAACATATTCTCTCATTGAAGTGTTGCTCGCCGGTCATCGCGTGTATCGAGACCAATCAGAATCAGCAATCTGGAATTCTGTAGCACCCTGGTTTCCGGAGCTGTCAGACACGTCTTCCATTTTCAGGCATGCCGTTGTAGATGATTCCGGATATGTGCGCTTGGCTTCGCATTCGAGTTCTCCGCATCCCCGTCATGACTATTACTTCACATTCAAGGAGGGAATCGGCCTCACCGCTGGAGGAGCTGTTACGGGGTCCTACATCACGGGGCTGATCGAGAGAGTAGATTATACGCTGACAGGCCAGGTGATAACATCAGTGCGCGAGAGCGATTCGAGCAAAGTGCCTTCAAATGCCAGACTCTTTCAGTATTACCCCAATCCCTTTAATCCGTCCACACTTATCCGGTACAGCTTGCCCGCCCGCATGAATGCAAAACTCGAGGTATTCAACACCCTGGGGCAGAGGGAGGCCATCTTGATCAATGAGACCCAGGATGCAGGCATTCACGAGGCGAGGTTGCAGGGCGGAAATCTCGCTTCAGGGGTGAAATTCATTCGGTTGTCTGCTGGTGGCCACGTTGCAGTCACGAAGGGGCTACTTCTTCGCTAAAAGCAGGCTCAGGCACGCGGAGCCGCTTTCTTCACCCTCCCAACTACAACCATCACGTAATTGATTGGTTCATTCAACCAGACGGATTATGCAGGCATGATAACACTCTTTGTTCTCATTTTCCCCCTAATGATTGCTCAATGGTGTCCATGAACTGACTTGGGGTGGGGCAAATGACAGAATTGTGCTGAGTTCTGAGCGCTTGTGACAGGCGACGTTGACTGCTGTCCTGTGTGGCGGTACATTAAACTTGTGTTCATTGACGGTCGGCGCTGTCCACGGATGGTGGCCGACCTTTTTGTTTAGCTCGCCGCAGATCACGCTCGTTGTACGAGTGGCTATTTGCGCTCTTCAACGGGAGGGAGAGACGTGAAAACGATTCTTCGTTCTTGTCTCAGTTTTGGAATTCTCCTCTCTCTGGTCCCCCGAATGTCCGAAGCTCAATGGGTGCACACCAACGGCCCATATGGGGGTCAAGTCTACTGTCTCGCCGTTTCTGGCTCCGATCTGCTGGCCGGAAATTACGGTTCCGGGCTCTACCGCTCCACTGACAACGGCTCGAGCTGGAACAGATTGCACACGGGATTTCCGGACAGCCTTGTTAAGTCTCTCGTCGTGTCAGGCTCTTGTCTCTTCGCGTCAGTCAACGGCGGGGGCGGTGGCGTCATTCGGTCTACCGACGGTGGCCTGACGTGGACATCCGGGGGCGCGGGAAATAACTATATGAGTTTTCTAGGAATCGGGTCTGCGGGGGGAGGGGGGATAATTGTGTTTGCCAGCACGGGTGTGGTGACGTATCGATCAACCGATAGCGCTGCGACCTGGACCGAAGTAGGCTCAGGATTGACATACCTTCCGATGAACTCGTTGGTCACTTCCGGCAACAACCTCTTTGCTGCGAGCTATGGTGCGGGAGTCTTCTTGTCCCCGGACAGAGGAATTACCTGGATCCCGGCAGGACTGGCGGGGTACAACATGGGGAACATTGCTCTTCTTACGAATCAGGGGAAGCTAATAGCAGAAACGAGCAACGGGCGCTACAGTTCCACTGACGATGGAGTTAACTGGGACCGTGTGGACTCAAGCTCGTTCTCCGCGGGTGCAGGTTTGCTCGCCGGAAACGGAGATACGCTCTACGCCACGAGTGGCTCGCCAGGCGTACTCGTTCGTTCCACAGATGCGGGGCTGACCTGGAGCGTAGTCAGCACGGCTTTCGCTTCCACTCCCCTTTCCACAATTGTGGTAAAGGGCGGGTGCGTCTTTGCCGCGTCTGTGAGGGGTGGTGTATTTTATTCAACTGACGGCGGTGTAAGCTGGCTTTCGGCTAGCACAGGCCTGACGAGATATAATGTCACCTCACTGGCTTCGCGGGGATCTATTGTGTTTGCGGGAACAGATGGATCCCTTGTCTATCGAACCACTGATAATGGAAATGGCTGGATCTATGGATCTCCATCACGTTATCTCAGTGCCGGACCCATCTCTGCCTTGGCCGTACTCGGCAATACCCTCCTGGCAGCATTTGGCGTCTTAGATGACGACTATGTCAATTACTCGTCTGACGACGGGGCTACATGGGAAACGGGTGGGATTTACGGCGTAAGCGGCGTAACGTCTTTCGCGGTGAATGGATCAGATGTATTTGCCACCACGGTCGGATCGGGCTTCGACGGTATTCATGGCTGGGGTATTTACTATTCCACCGACGGGATAGGCTGGGGGGTGAGAAGCTCGAACACGATTCCGCAGAATATGACCGCAATTGCAGTGAGCGGTAAGAACCTCTGGGCAGCACCGTCGTGGGGAGGCGGTTTGCTCTATCGCTCCACTGACTACGGGCTCACGTGGATTCAGGGGTCGCTTGGCCCCGCTGCCGGGAATATCATGTCATTGATGGCGGCGGGCGGGAATGTGTTCGCAGGAACCCTGGGGACTGGAATATACTGCTCAACGGATTCTGGGGCAACATGGGCGCCAAGCGACTCGGGATTGTCGAATCAAACCGTCTACACATTTGCCGTAAGCGGGAGAGACATCTTCGCCGGGACTGCTGATGGAATCTTCCTGAGCACAAATGCAGGCGAATCATGGAAGGCAGTCAATGAAGGGCTGGCGCCGGGTACGACCGTAAATTGTTTCACACTCGCTGGCGGGACCCTTTTTGCGGGGACTTCAAACAACGGCGTATGGCGGCGGCCGCTGTCAGAGATGACTACTTCGGTAAGTACGCAATCTGGTGAATGGCCCACGGGCTTCAGGTTGGAACAGAACTATCCGAATCCCTTCAATCCTACGACAACCATCCGCTATGGACTCCCGGGAAAGGCACACGTGATTCTGTGCATCCATAACACCCTTGGCCAGAAGATGGCTACTCTGGTGAACGAGACCCAGGAAGCGGGGTATCACGACGTGCGCTTTGACGGGAGAGGTCTCGCAAGCGGGGTGTATTTCTATCGGTTGAGCGCGGGGAACTACCAGGAGACGAAGAAGCTGCTCATAGTCAGGTGATCTTACCGCATTAACGGAGTGAGGTTTGCGAATCTGGATTGAGCGATGAGGCTTACTCGCAAAAGAAAAGTGCTATCTCAGTGCGACAACAAGCTCGGCTGGAATCGAACACATTCGCGGCCATGGTGGATCCCATGGCGAATTTCGACTTTCTGTGCTGCGGCACGAGATTATTGTGGCTCATATGTGATCCTGGCGACAAATCGTCTGGACGAGGCGGATCTCTCGCTCGCGTGACGCATCTCGGCACTGTAACATAACCGTACCGTGAGTTTGTCATTTCAGTACACTCCAGAGAAATCATAGACCAGGATTCGTGTGGTTTTCACCAAATCGTGCGCCGTTCTTCCCCTTTCGCTCTTTTTGGGACCAAGAAGTCGCAGGTTCGAATCCTGTCGCCCCGACATCACCTCCCTGTCATTGCGAGTGGCGGCGCTGAAAGCGCCACCACGAAGCAATCTCCCCGCCCCGACATCCTCCCCTCCAGCTCTGTAACAGGTCAGAGGGCGGAGGGGACGCAGCAGATTGTGAGGGCGGCCGAAGACCTCAACCGCTTGACCGAGGCTCTGCAGCAGAATATCGAGAGATTCAATCTGACGGATACCAGTGTCAGCGCCCCGGCAATGTCGGCGGAAAAACGAGTGGCGAACCTTTTCTAACCGCAGTATGTTGTACGGGGAAATCAGGCCGCGTTCCCTGGCCGACTTGGCCAACATTTTCTGTCCCCCCCAATTGAGAATGAGGGCACTCTCAGTTGCCTGCCTTGCAATCATTCTGCCGGCCGTGCTGTTTTCCTCACATGCAGCAGCCCAGGACAGTTTCGAGGTTCAGGTATACGAGTCCGATCTGGTCCCGAGTGGCCACTTTGAGTTGGATGTCCACACGCTCTTCGTCGGCCGAGGCAACACCACGTGGGATGGGACCGTCGCACCTTCCAATCAACAGTTTCACGTTGCGCTGGAATTCACTCGCGGGGTGACCGATGCGTTCGAGCTCGGCAGCTACCTCCTGCTTGCCCGGCTCCCTGATGGTTCATCTCACTATGCAGGTTTCCGGCTTCGTCCCCGTTTGCGCGCCCCGGAGGATTGGCATCTTCCCGTAGGGGTGTCACTCAGCGTGGAAGTTGGGTTTCCGCAGCTGGTGTACGAACCAAACCACGTCAGCCTCGAATTCAGGCCCATTATCGACAAACGGATCGGCAGATGGATCTTCGACATCAATCCGGTGGTGACATTTGCATTCAACGGGCCGGATGCCGGTCAGGGCATGGCACTCGAACCAGAGGCCAAGATCGGCTATGATATCATCGTTGATCGATTGATGTGCGAAATGGAGTACTTTACTGCGCTTGGTCCCGCTCACAAGCTGTTCCCCCTCGCTGAGCAGGTGCACCTTCTGTACCCGAAGCTCGAGTACACCATCACACCGGCATTCGTCGTGAATGCAGGAGTCGGCTTCGGCCTCACCGGTGCGAGCGACAGGCTCACATGGGCCGCGCGGTTCACGTTCAACCTCTAGGCACTGTCCCTGCAATCCACCAAGACTTACCTCTTCTCTCTGCCGCTCGTACATTATCTGCCATTTCTGCTGCAACAAAAACTTGCGACTACCAATTTGTGATCTGGTAGCTTGCAAGTCGGCTTATCATCTGATAACATTCCCATGTGCTCTTTGAGTCGGCTCCTTCCACGAGGTTGGATCCGATTTCGTTTTTCTGAACATCCCAGCAATTGTGTGAGCGCAAATCAGTCGCTCCCAGTCTCGGGATGGGAACCCTCTCGCCTTCCGGTGTGCGTATGTTCACTCGACGGCTTACGGCTTGCCTGATCGTTACATGCCTTCATCTCCTGAATTTGACGGGCCCGGCCCGATCTCAATGGGTGCAAAGCATTGCCTCGCGGGGTGCGCGGGCTTCCTCGGTGGTGGTTAGCGGCGCCAGCCTTTTCGCAGGAACGACGGGGGGAGTGTTCCGGTCGTCGGATAACGGCGCGACGTGGATGTTTGCCGGCTCGGGTTTGCCCGGCTATGGCGTTTCGGCTTTGGCCGTGAATGGAGGGGCACTCCTTGCCGGGACATACGGTGGCGGTATCTACCGATCGACGGACGAGGGGTTGAACTGGTCATCGGCAAGTGTGGGAGTGACCGATCCTGCTATCACGTGCATTGCTGTCTGTGGGGGCGAGGTGCTCGCAGGGACGATATCGGACGGCATCTTCATCTCCACCGACAACGGTACCACCTGGGGGGCGTCCAATGCCGGGTTGCGCAATCTTGACGTTTCCTGTCTTGCGCTGGCCGGATCGGTCCTCTATGCCGGCTCGTTCAGCGGGCTCTCCCGGTCGACTGACCTTGGCTCAACCTGGATCGCCGCGAACTATGGACTCACGGATTCGAGCGTCAATTGCCTCTCCGTTTCTGAAGAAAGGCTCTACGCCGGGACTACACAGGGCGTCTTTGCCTCGGGCGACAGCGCAGGGCACTGGACTGCCGCCAGCAGCGGGTTACCGGGTATCTACGTTTCCTCAATTGTTAGCGTTGGCGCCGGCCTGTTTGCAGGAACCCTCGACGGTGAAGTCTTCTTCAGCACAGACAATGGCTCAACATGGACACCGAAAAACTCCGGGCTGACCGGCGCCTATGTTGACGCATTCGCTGCGGCGGGAGCGAACGTGTTTGCCGCGACCTGGGGTGGGGGCGTCTTTCGCACCGCAGATGACGGGGCTACCTGGATTCCGGTGAATTCGGGCATGACTTCGTACACCATCTTCGCACTGGCCACGATTGGGGCGAACGTGGTTGCGGGCACGAACGGCGGTATGTTTCTCTCAACAGATCAGGGCATTTCCTGGTTGGCATCGAGCGCAGGTCTCTCGAAGGCAGGTGCAACCCCGGCGGTTCGGTCGCTCCTCACAGCAGGCGCAAAACTGTTTGCGGGAACCGACACCGGACTATATGTCTCGACGTCAGGCGGAGCTACATGGGTCGGCATAACTCCCGGTCCCGCGGGCGGCCGTGTGGCCGCCCTTGCGTCATCCGGACAAACGATTTACGCGGGGACCACCAATGGAGTGGAAGTGTCGGGAGACGGGGGAGCCGACTGGTACGCGGCGGGTCTTGCCGGAACCTCGGTCTCTGCAATCGCAGCCAGCGGGTCGAATGTGTTTGCCGGGACTGACAGTGCCGGCGTGTTCCTGTCGACGGATGCCGGCGCGTCGTGGGCGCCGGTGAACGCGGGGATTCAGAGCACCCACATCAGCTCGATTGCAATCAACGGGTTGAATGTCCTCGTCGGAACGACTGACAGGGCGCTATTTCTATCGACCGATTGCGGACGCAACTGGACTCTTTCCCGGCCATCGGGGCCCGAATTTACCGCCTGGACGGTACCGGCCCTGTTTGAGTATGGTGCCGACGTCTTTGCGGGGACGCAAATAGGAATATTCCTGTCAACAAATGGCGGCGTGAGCTGGAAGGCAAAGAGTGGGGGGGATGAAGGGCTCAACTATACCCAGGTGAATTCTCTGACTGTCAGTGGAGCATACGTATTTGCAGGCACGCAGTTCTCTGGACTGTGGAGAAGGCCGCTCTCGGAGATGATGCCTTCGACCGGCCATTGGACACGCGTGAATGTGGGACTCAAGGATTCGACAGTCACTGCACTGGCGACACTGGGATCCGCACTCTTCGCGGGAACGGACACGTCAGGGGTATTTCGCTCGACAGATGGAGGGAGCACCTGGGAAGAGACGAACAACGGACTCGGTCATCGCGGGATCCGGGCCCTCTTTGCGAGGGGGAGCGCGCTGTATGCCGGGACGACCTCGGGCGACGCCGTATGGTTTTCCACGAATAGCGGTGATGCCTGGGTTCAGGCTCCACAGGGCCTGTCGGGCGCCGCCGTGACAGGGTTTGCCTCTTCCGATTCTGTTCTCTATGCCATCACGGATGCACATGACGTCTATGCCATGAAGGGCGACGCGGGGTGGACAAGGGTGTTCCGTGGCACCTTATGTCTTGCCGCATCCGGATCGTCTGTGTTTACCGGCATGGCGAACACAATCTCGTTCTCGACTGATATCGGAGTCACATGGTGGCCGATACCGAATCACCTTCCGCTTCAGGCCGAATTGTGGTCACTCGATGCTACGGACAGTTTCCTCTATGCGGTATGTGGCAGTTCGGATGCCGGAAACTCGGCGATATTCCGTATAAGCAAAGACGGCACTGAGCTTTCCGGCGTAGGCACAACATTCGCTGACAGCTGGGTTCAAGGCATAAAAGTCATCGGCACAAGGCTGTTTGCGGGCACGTTCAACGACGGGGTGTTTCTTTCAACAGATGGCGGCGCCACGTGGAAGAGAACGGGCTCCCCGGATTCCCACACGGGCACTCTTGTCACCAGCGGATCGGTGCTGTTCCAGGGAACATCCAGCGGGGTATATCGGCTGTCGCTTTCCGACATACTCCCCATTCAGCTGGCATCATTCCAGGTACGAAGAACCTCGGGGGTTTCGGCTGTGGTACAATGGACGACAGCCTCGGAGGTCAACAACTACGGTTTCTTTGTCCAGGAGAGTTCAAACCTCCACGACTGGATCGATGCGGGAGGACTCGTACACGGCCAGGGCACCACGCTTGAGGCACACCAGTACCAGGTGACCGTCAACCTGAGTGCGGGCTCGTGGTGGTTAAGACTCGTGCAAATCGACCTGGACGGTACAAAGACGTTCTACGATCCCCAAATCGTGCAGATCGACGCCCCGATGGCATTCGGGCTTGATCAGAACTACCCGAATCCCTTCAATCCGACTACGACGATTCGCTACACGCTCGCGACGCGATCCGAGGTAGCGCTGATTGTGTACAATCTGCTCGGGCAGGAGGTAAGGACGCTCGTCAACCAGATCGAGGAGAGCGGGGCGCACCAGGTGAAGTTTGACGGCTCCGGGCTTGCCACGGGCGCGTATTTCTACAGGCTGAAGGCAGGGGCATCAGTCGCAACAAAGAAACTGCTCCTGATTCACTAGAAAGCCTGTGGTCAGGGACTAGCGGATGGTCTCAGCGCCCCCCGGTCACGTCAAGTATCGCTCCGGTGACGTAGGAAGCCTCGTCCGAAAGAAGCCAGAGAATTGCGGCTGCAACCTCCTCCACTGTCCCCCCGCGCTGCATCGGAACCGAGCTCTTGACCCGGTCCACGCGGTTTGGCTCGCCCCCGCTCGCGTGGATGTCCGTGTAAATGACACCAGGCCGGACGGCATTGACCCTGATCCCCTCATCCGCTACCTCCTTGGCAAGTCCTTCGGTGAACGTGTCGATGGCCGCCTTTGCCGCAGCGTAGTCGACGTACTCGTTCGGAGATCCGATTCGGGACGCGGCGGATGACAGATTGACAATTGCGCCCCCTTTCCCGCCGTACCGCGTCGACATCCGCCGGATCGCTTCCCGGGCGCAGACAAAGCTGCCGAACACGTTTGTGGCAAATACCCGGGATAAGCGCGGCACATCCATCCCGTCCACGCGCATCTGCCGCTCCAGGATGCCGGCATTGTTAACGAGTGCCGTGAGCGGGCCCAGCGTTGAATCAATGCGCTCGAAAAGTCTCACCGTGTTATCCTCCCGGCTGATGTCGGCAGGCACGGCGAGGGCTTTCCCTCCCTCACGGCTTATTGTCTGAACAACAGCTTCTGCAGCCGCTGAGTTGCTCTTGTATGCGATGCAGACACTGTACCCTTTTCTGGCCGCGAGGATCGAGGTTGCCGCGCCGATTCCGCGGCCTCCACCCGTGATGAGTACAACCTGCTGTGGCACCGATGGTCCTTTCGAAGTGAGCATCTGCGTGTGACCGTAATCTCTTGAATCCGAACACGGCCCAGTGTTCTATACGTTCCCCTGTAGCATACCGATGATGAGTTTCATACTCAAGCGAGCACGCAAACTAACAGATTTCGCGGCGACTGATGCCGATGCGTGACGCGGCTCCTTGCTTCTCGGCGAAGAACACGATAGCTTGGAATATCGATCTTTGAGGGTCGGTCCCTGCTTGGCTGGTGGCCGACCCTTCTTGCTTTGCATGCGGGAAGAAGCATGTCTTGAAGAGAGCCGCCGGCTTTGTTTCCAGAGGAGGGTATCAATGGTGAAAGGTCTCGTCTCAGTCATTATTGTCGCCGCCCTGGTTGCGGGATGCCGTTCCTCGATACTTGATGATCCATCAACAGCGATTACCTACAGCATCCCGCAGCCGTCGCACGTTCACTTGACGGTCGAAAACGGCTACAACACGATCGTGGCGACACTGGTCGATGGGGACTACAATGCGGGGTTTTATACGGCCGTTTTCAACCCTGCAGGCCTGCAGGAAGGAATCTACTTCTACACGCTCGAGGTGAAAGGCACCGGGACTGATTACTCCTACACCCAGACGAAGTACTTTCTGACGCTGAAGTAGGAATCCAATGAAACCGATCAGAATGAAGATTCTTTCTCTGGTGCTGCTCGCGACTGCGACCGCCCCGATGTTCGGTCAGGACAAAGTGTTTGTGTCTTTTGACCCCGGTATGAACCTCTACAACTCCGAAAACTCTCTGAAGACTATTGGGAACAAGTCTCTCCGCTGGTCACCAGGCTTCAGCGTCGCGTATGAGAGGGACAGTCTCTGGGGATTCGGGGCACGTCTTGAGTACAGTTTCAGCCGTTCAATTGCAACAGAGGTCATGCAGTTCACGGTGACGAGTCCGACGGCACCATTGGCAGTCGGATACTTCTGGGATGATCTTTCGTTCACGACGCACAACATTGATCTCTCCCTCTGCTGGAAGCCGGTTGATTGGGCTGTAGTTGCCGGAGGACCCACTGTATCACTCGCCCACAGGACGATCGAAATGAATGTTCCCCCGATGGGCGGGAATCCGAACGGCCGATACTTCGAGGATCGTCTCGTTTCGTATTGTCTGGGCGCGAATGGGTCGATAGCAGTCGAGGTACCTGTCTCCAGCGGCTCTCCGGGCGCTTTCGCACTACTGAACATCAAAGCCAGGTATCTTCATTCTATATTGTTCGATGCCCGGGGAAGGAATCTGGCCAACTACCACCAGAGTTCGCTCATGGGTCAGGTGGGGATCGGTTTTGGAGTGGCTTTCTGACGGGTGTGCTCCGGGGCATTCCGGAGAGGAGCTTCCATATGCGTATGTCATGGCGACTATTCTCTTTGGTGTCGATCCTGATTCAGATACAGCCTGCACAATTGGCTTCGCAGTGGGTCCACACCAACGGTCCTGCGGGAGATGTCGTGAAGTCGCTATGTTCGACAGGTACGGCCCTTTTTGCCGGGACCGAGGTGAACGGAATCTTTTGTTCGTCAAACGCCGGTGCAAGCTGGCAATCGCGCTGTAACGGGCTCCCGGGTTTCTCTGTTATATCGTTCTCGTCGATAGGTCAGACGGTGCTTGCGGGGACGGAAGGTGGAGGGGTATTCCGGAGTACAACCGGGGGAACGAGCTGGGATGCTGCGAATACAGGGATGACCGGCACGTACATCTATGCGATCAATTGTACGGGGGCCAATGTTCTTGCCGGTACGGATGACGGAATCTTCATCTCAACCGATACAAGTGCCCACTGGTCACGTCGTGATACAGGGTTGACAAGCCTCTTTGTGCGAGCGCTGGCGGCCTATGGCGGCACTATCTATGCAGGAACCGACGATGGCGTGTTCCGTTCGACGGATGCCGGCCTTACGTGGGTGCCCATCAGGGGCTCGTTGGCTTCGAACAGTCTCTACACAGAATCAATCGCAGCGTACACTGATGGCGCCGGCGGCGTAATGCTGTTTGCCGGGACACTGGGGGGTAACTATCGTTCGACAGACGACGGCAACTCGTGGACCCTCACAGGCAATGGCGGATTCCCGAGGTTTACCTCGTTCGTGGCATCAGGTGGGGCCATCTTCGCGGGCGCATGGGGCGGAGTCTACCGGACGAGCGATAACGGCATAAACTGGTTCCCGGTGCCAACGGGTCTGACAAGCACAACCGTCAATAGTGTCACGGCCCGAGGGACAGAGGTCTATGCTGCAACCAACGGAGGAGTGTTCCGATCGACGGATCAGGGCGCGCATTGGACGTCGGTCAATTCAGGCATAGCGCAGGCCTTCACCATCTGCATGCTTGCGCACAACGGCACTCTGTACGCAGGCTCCTTCTGGTCCGGAGTGAGCGCTTCGACTGACTATGGCCAGACCTGGCAGCAGGCTGACCCGACCACAGTCCTGTACATACCAATGTGCCTGGCGGCTGACGACAGCTTCCTGTATGCTGCAGCAGTGGACGGACCGTTCCGGACCTCGGACGGCGGCGCGACATGGAGCGTCGTCAATTCAGGCCTCTCCGGCGCCGCCCCGGTCTCGACACTTCTTGTTGCGGGAACTGACCTCTTCGCCGGCACGCTGGGATATGAAGGCAACGGCGGAATATACCACTCGAGTGATCACGGGAACACGTGGCATTCAGCCAACGTGGGGTTGAGCGATGGAGTGGTGCAGTCGCTGCTCATGGTTGGATCCACGCTCTATGCCGGCACGCAAACGAAAGGCGTATTTGTCTCAACCAACACGGGAGGAAACTGGACGCAGATGAGTGCGGGCTTGCCCGCCAACCCCGTGAGATGTCTCGTCGCATGCGGCTCCGGCGTCCTCGCCGGCACACAGAGCGAGGGTGTTTTCCTTTCGACAATCAACGGCAGCGCCTGGTTGGCGGTTAACAACGGCCTCACCTCGAAATCAGTAATGTCGCTTGCGGTGTGCGGTTCGGCCGTGTTTGCGGGCACGGGCAGCGGCGGCGTGTTTCGCACAATGGACAACGGGGCGCACTGGACTGCGGTCAATACCTCTCTTGCCGATACCTCGGTGTATCCCCTGCTTGTGGCGGGGCCGTATCTCTTCGCAGGCACACCTGCGGCGGGCGTATGGCGCCGGGCGCTGTCTGATCTGATCACGTCCATTCCAGACGGCGGGGGAGAGCCTCCCCGGAATTTCGAGCTTGGCCAGAATTATCCCAACCCATTCAATCCGTCAACGTCCATCAGATATACATTGCCGACACAGTCCCGTGTATGTCTCACAGTGTGCAATGCGCTGGGTCAGGTGGTCGCGACGCTGGTCAACGGTGCGGAAGGTGCAGGAGAGCACGAGGTGACCCTGAATTCCCAGGAACTTTCCAGTGGCGTGTATTTCTATAAGATTGTTGCCGGCCAGTACAGCTCAACAAAACGAATGGTCCTCGTTCGATGAATCCCGGTTCGATGAGGCCGTATTCTTGCAAATTGTGAGGCTTTTCTCTACATTACACTTCTGGCTGGCACAGAGCTGTTCTTGCTCGCATCGGTCGTACCTGGGTTACGTTGCATCAATGATCGACATCCCGGGCCCGTAGCTCAAATGGATAGAGCAACAGCCTTCTAAGCTGTAGGTTGCGCGTTCGATTCGCGCCGGGCTCACACTTCCGGAGTTTTCATCCGGCCTGCCCACACCCCGGCTCGAACACATAATGGTGCCAGCCGGTCATCTCCCGCCCCCATCGTCTAGAGGCCTAGGACACGGGCTTTTCAAGCCTGTAACACCAGTTCGAATCTGGTTGGGGGCACACGAATTACAGCTATCCAGGGTTAGATTCATGAACAGTTTTAACTCTTGTTTGATGACAGCAGGATCCCATTTCCGGCAGGATCCTCGAGAAAGTAACCTTCATTCATGGCCACCGTATTCGGGAAATTAGTCAACGCCTTATTGAGCCGTTCTATTGAATCATGTTTCAGAGTGAAATACTTCAATCCTGCTGTCCCCTCAGGTGCTTTCGGTGCATTCAGTCCCGCCCAGACATTCACTGCAATACGATGGTCAACAATCCCGCCTGCACCTAAATCTCCCCAACCCTGACGAGGGAAAAGAAAGTGTTCTTTGAACCCGACCTTTTTATAAAAGTCATACGCATTTTGCAGATTCGGCATATGCAGATTTATATGTCCGATGATAGCTTGGTCTGCAAAAGGATGTTCACCGGTGTCGCCATTTAGATGAGATAGCAGTTCTTGAACATCCAACGGCTCTATCGGACTTCTAAGTCGTCCTTTGTCATCTATAACCTTCATCTCATCTTCAGTGATCTTGTATTCTACAACTCTGTTTGGTGTCTCAACTGCAAACTCAATGTTGATACCGTCAGGGTCGTTGGCATAAACGGACTTGGCAATGATATGGTCGGTGGGTCCAATCTTCCAACCTCTTTTCACTAACCTTACAAGCAATTGGGCAAGTTCTTTTTCACCCGGAAGATGAATGGCAACATGATAAAGACCGCTATGCCCTTTCTTGTAATGAGTCGTGGCGTCGGGGTGAAGGGCAATCAGCGAACGTTCTGATGTCCCCAACTCTACTGGGTAGCTGGAGTTTAACACTTGCATCCCAACGATATCACGCCAGAAGTGAATTGATTTCTCAAGATTGGTGACGCTTAAATGCACCGGACCGAAAGTGACAAATTCCATGGCTATCGTGTCTATATGTTCATGTTATGGCAATTACGCTGAACGAGGAGAAATAATTGCCTTGTTCTTTCTACCCCAGGCAGTAAAGCCGGCAAGCAGTAATATAACGACGTGTATTCCTATCATTGCACCTTCGCCCCTTGAGATGTGAAAAACTGCAGCGAATAGCATGATCGTTGCTAGTCCGATTGCAGCCCAGTAGGAGAGTTGCGGTTTAATGCGCAACAGAGAGGGAAGAAGTAACCCAATCCCACCAATAAATTCCGCAAAACCAATGAACCTCACCAGTGGTAAACTAACGTCCTTCGCCCATGGTGCCATAGGGACAAGTTTCTCAAGGGGCATAATTCCATGACTCGCCCCTGCCATGAGAAAGAAAACTGCTATGATGGCTTGCACAATCCAAATTGCGATGTTCCATGCCTTCCGTGGTTCGGATTCTCTTGGTAGCGCCATTGCGGGATCATGAGACATATGCGATTCTCCTTCTATGGATACTTGTTGTGAGTCGATTTCCCGTGAGGTTATTCCCTTTGCTCTCGGATCAAGCTAATTCGTCGGATTTATGTATCCGGTTACGAGCATACCAGGTACCAGCCGGTTTGCTCTGTCCAGCTCAATCACTGTCTCGATTATTTTCGTGTCGATGCGCTCTGTCGGATCATCGGTGCGGACGTTCTTCCGGCCCATGCGCCTTCCGATCTCCACCACTTTACCCGTGAACTTCTCGTTAGGGAATGCGTCGGCGATCACAAACGCGCCGTTGCCGAGGGCGATCCGGCCGATGTCGCGCTCATCGACGTCAACACGAGCGCGTAGAACGCTCACGTCTCCCATCACCACGAGTGGATCGCCACCCGGAGTTTCGTATTCGCCCGCACGGGATTTCACCTGAAGGATCTCGCCGTCAATCGGGGCGCGTACTCCCAGGCGCTCCCAGGCTGATCGCGCCTGGTCACGACGGGCTCTGTAGGCTTCCGCGCTGAGGCTATCGCTTTGCGCCAGTCGGAGCGCCTTGTCGAGATCGTCTGATGTGGCGGCAGCGCCTTTCGCAGCCTGAGCGATGCGTCGATAAGCTTCAGCCGAAAGTTCAGCCCGCGCCCGTGCAGCCGCGAGATCGGCATCAGCAGCCTGCAGTGCCGCCCTCTCGGGCGAATCTTCCAGCTGGACGAGGAGCGCCCCTTTCGACACCCTCTCACCCTCGCGTACCGCAACTCTCGCAATTCGTCCAGGAACTGCAGCGGCAACCCTGGTCTCACGGTCACGGGGCTCAATAACAGCATTTCCTGCAACCAGATTGTCGCGGGGAATCACCGTTCGCTCGTCGCCCGAACCCGCTGTCTTGATAGTTCGCTCCGCGGCAATGTTGTCCGCTTCTCGAGGTGCGGTGGAAGGTCCACTAAGCACAGATCGGACGGTGAAAACAACTGCTCCCACCAGCAGTAGCACACCAACGTACGGCAACAGAGAATTGACTTTCATGCCGATTCCTTTCCAATGCGACCGTCTTCAATTTGCACGAGGCGATCGGCGAGGTGAAAGATACGGTTATCATGAGTTACGACGACAACGGTGGAGCGGTGAGCGCGCGCGAGTTCCTTTAGCATTGCGGTGACTTGGAGGCCGGTGTGTCCATCAAGATTCGCCGTCGGCTCATCGGCAAGAATAAGCGGGGGATGCCCGGCAATGGCACGCGCAATGGCGACGCGCTGCCGCTGACCGCCAGAAAGATCGCGTGGCAGTGAATCGGCTTTTTCCGGCATTCCCACGTCAGCAAGCAGCTTCGACGCTTCGCGACTTGCTTCCCTGGGGTTCCAGCCGCGAAGCTGCAGCACAAGTGCAATGTTCTCGCTCGCGCTCAGGGAAGCGATGAGATTGAATCCCTGGAACACGAAGCCGATGAGCCTCAGTCGGAGTGTGGGCAACTCGTCCTCACGCGCTACTGCGACATCCTGACCGAAAAGCAGAACTTCACCGGATGTGGGACGAAGTACGCAGCCGAGGATCGATAGGAGCGTCGTCTTACCGCTCCCCGACGGGCCTGAGAGCATGACGAATTCCCCAATCTCAGCGTGAAAATCAACCTCCTTGAGGGCTTGGAACGCGACCGCGCCCGAACCATACACTTTGGTCATGCCGTGGACATCGACGGCGGACAACTTCTCGGCCCTTTCTCTCATCGGAACACCATCCCCGGTTCTATTTTGCGGATACGTACCAGGGCAAGCAACGAAGCCACCCCGCAGAGAAATATCATTACCAACGGCGTGGCTGCGAAGGTCTGCCACGGCAGTACCAATGCCATTTTCGGCGATCGCATGCCATCAGCCATCAACGTTACAAGTCGAAGACCAATGATCGATCCAAG